>Ga0256840_1003490_pt1 | contig 12643 bp, 11 predicted proteins | sample 355202metaG_FD_185969 | JGI IMG/M metagenome (GOLD analysis project Ga0256840, IMG submission 185969) | Hydrothermal vent microbial communities from Mid Atlantic Ridge, Atlantic Ocean - 355-202 | ecosystem: Environmental > Aquatic > Marine > Hydrothermal vents | place: Atlantic Ocean: Mid...
ACGACCCTTGTTGTGGAACAGGTACAATTGCTAGAGCAACATATAATATAAAAAAAGAGATAGGAATAAATAGCACAGAAGCACTCTCCACTATTTTTGCAAGTGATAAAATATCTTTTCCTTTACAAATGGCAACATTAGCACTAACAGAAGCTAGAAATATCGGTAATATCATTCAAATCTTTAAAGAGGACGCTTCAGAACTTACTATTGGTCAAGAGATAGAATTAAGAGACCCTTATAATGGTTCTCCTATTAATCTTACTTATAATCCTATCTATGCCATTGCCTCGAATTTACCATTTATTAGACAAGAGGATTTAAAGATTTTAAATCCAAATATTAGAGAAGATACAGAAAAGATAATAGAAAAATATTTAGGCAAAAAAGTAAAGCTAAATGCAAAAAGTGATTTATATGCCTATTTACCTTTTCATTTTTGGGAACTACTAGAAGAGAATGGAAGATTAGGAATTATTATCTCTAACTCTTGGCTTGGAACTGAGTGGGGAGCTATATTTAAAAGATTATTATCTCAATTTTTCAAAATAGAATTTATCATCGCTTCTGGTAGTGGTCGTTGGTTTCAAAATGCTGAGGTTGTGACTAATATTTTAATATTAGAGAAAAAAGTAATATCTCCCCCTACAGATGATGAAATTACTAGATTTGTAAGCATCAATAAAAACTTGAATAACACAACAACAAATGAAGAGATAGAGATACTTTATGAAAATATTTTAATGGACAATAATGACGAAACATTTAACTCCATAGTCTATAAAACCAGTAAAATAATAGATATTGATTTAAATTGGAATGCACTTTTTGGTGATATATCATGGTTAGATGACATAGAAGAGAAATTAATTTATGCTAATGAATTATTCGATATTAATAGAGGAGAGAGAAGAGGTTGTAATGCTATGTTCTATCCTAAAAGTGATCATGGGATTGAAGCAGAATATATTCAAAGTGTATTAAAAACCCCTAAAGAGATTAAATCACTTGTTAGCGAAGCCAAAACAGATGCTTTTTGTTGTTCTGAATCAATAGAAGAGTTAAAAAAGCTAAATCATATTGGAGCATTAACTTGGATACAAAAATTTGAATATCAAGATGGTATTAAAGAGAAGTTGAGTCGAAAAGACTCTTTTTGGTATGAGATGGACTCTTCTAGTATGGCTGATTTAGTTGCTAGTATGAATTTTGATAAAAGAATTTTTATTGCAAAATTTAAGACAAAATCTTTTGTTGACCAAAGATTAACACGATTTACAGCTAAAAAAGAGATTGACATTGATTTGTTTCATGCTTTATTCAACAGTATCTTAGGAATATTTTTTATAGAATCATTAGGGTTTGGTAGAGGGCTTGGAGCATTAGATTTAAGTTCAACTAGAATGAAAAAGCACCTTAGAGTTTTAAGTCCTCAACTATTAAGAGATGAACAGATTCAACTTATTAAAGACAAATTTATACCTATTCGAGATAGGGAGATAAAAAATATTGAAGATGAACTAAAAGATAGAGATAGAATAGAATTTGATGATACTATTTTAGAAGCTTTTAATATATTAAACTTAAAAAACAAAATAGAGAATTCTTTTTTATATCTATATAATATGAGAAAAAATAGTAGAAATTAACATGTACCAAAAAGAACTAAATGCCCTAAAAAAAGCAGGAAGATTTCGCCAAAGAAAAGTATGGGACAAAGACTTAATAGATTTTGCATCTAATGACTACTTAGGATTGGCTAACAACAAAGAGCAATTTCAAAAAGCCCTAAAACTACTTAATGCGTATGCTAATCATGCTCCAAAGGCGAGTATGTTGGTAAATGGGTATCATGAAATTCATGAACGATTTGAGCAAACTTTGGCTAGGCTCAATGGCTTTGAAGAGGGTTTGGTTGTGGGGTCTGGATTTTTGGCAAATCTTTCACTCATAGAAGCGTTGGTTCGTAAAAAGGACATGTTATTTATAGATGAAGATTACCATGCTTCGGGCATGATGACTACGGGGCTTTTGGCAGATAGGGTCATAAAGTTTAAACACAATGACCCACAAGATTTAGAAGATAAATTAAAAAGTTTTAGAGGAAGTGGACGTAAAATTATTGCTGTTGAGGGGGTTTACTCCATGAATGGGGCTTTGTGTAAAAGAGATATTTTTGAGCTTGCCGATATGTATGAAGCCTTGCTAATTGTCGATGAAGCACACTCTTCAGGTGTTGTTGGAGAGAGACTTTTAGGTGTTTTTGAACTTTATGATATTACGCCTAATAGCAGATACATTAAAATGGGAACACTGGGTAAAGCCTATGGCTCTTATGGGGCGTATATTTTGGCTTCTTCTCATATTATCTCTTTTTTACTCAATCGAGGAAAGCCTATTATTTATTCTACTGCTCCGTCGGTGATTGACACGGCTTTGGCATTGGTAAACATTGAGTATGTTTCACAAAACAGTTCACGGCTATACGCTGAAATTGAACTACGTCAAAAAATTGTTCAAGAGATGCTTGATTTTAAATTAGTATCATTAATCTTGCCCATTGTTATGCCTACTAATGCGATGAGTTTAAGTTCTCAAAAGCACTTAGAAACAAAAGGTTATCTTGTTGGTGCTATTCGCCAACCGACTGTGGAAAATCCTATTTTACGGATTATCCCTCGACTTGGTAGTCCTATTGAAATGTTGAAGTCAATGCTTTATGAAATTAAGCTATAATAACAGTTAATATAAAAAAGGAATATTCTCTATGCTAAACAGATTTATCAAAGGTTCTATACTTTTAGCTATTATCTTTGCATTAGCACTTTTTGCTGCCTTTATTTATGCTTATAACGAAATTAAAATTGATGCTGATAAACTTATTCACTATAAACCTCAAACCTCTTCGGTAATTTTAGACAACAAAGGCAATAAGATTGCCTATGTTTTCAAAGGGAAACATCGTCTCTATGCGAAGTATGATGAGATTCCAGGTTATGTTGTGGAAGCATTGGTTGCCATTGAAGATACACGTTTCTTTGAGCATAATGGGGTCAATCCTGATGCGATTATTAGAGCAGCACTTAGAAATTTTAAAGCAGGGCATAAAGTTGAGGGTGGTAGTACCTTAACACAACAACTTGTAAAAAATACTATTTTAACCAATGAACGTAGTTACAGTCGTAAACTAAAAGAAGCCATTATGTCAATGAAGATTGAAAATGAGCTTACCAAAGAGGAGATTTTAGAGCGTTATCTCAATGAGATGTTTTTTGGTCATGGATATTATGGGATTAAAACAGCAGCCAAAGGGTACTACCGAAAAGAGTTAAGTGAATTGACTTTAAAAGAGTCAGCACTCTTAGCAGGGCTTATGAAAGCTCCTAGTTCTTATGACCCAACACGCCATTTAGATAAAGCACTTACACGTGCAAGTACCATTCTCTCGCGTATGAAAAAACTGGGTTGGATTAACAATGAAACTTATCTTGATGCGATTAAAGAGATTCCTACTATCTATAAAGATAGCTTAACCCAAAATATTGCACCCTATATTACAGATGAAGTAGTAAGACGACTTAAAAAAGAGTTTCCCGACATTAGAACAGGTGGATACACTATCCATACAACCATTGATATGGCACAACAAAAACTTGCAGGTGAAGCACTTCGCTATGCTCACAAAAAGATTGTAAAACGACAACATGAAAAAGTGGCAAGCACAACCTTAAATGGGGCTTTTTTAGCAGTTGATAACAAAACAGGCGAGATTAGAGCCATGGTAGGTGGGGTTAATTATAAAAAATCTGCGTTTAACCGTGCAACTATGATGACACGACAACCTGGTTCTGCGTTTAAACCGTTTATCTATCAAGTAGCATTAGATATGGGCTACAATCCTGCAACTGAACTTACCGATATTGCCAGAACATTTCAATACTACAGTAATGGAAAACGTAAAATTTGGCGACCAAAGAACTATGAGAGTAACTTCGTTGGCTTTATTAAGCTTCGTGAAGCATTGGTGCATTCACGTAACCTTGCAACCATTAACCTTGTAACCGAGGTTGGCTTACAAAATATTTTAGGAAAATTAGAAAAACTGAATATTTCTAAAATTCCTCATGATATGTCCATCTCCTTAGGAAACTTGGGGATTAGCCCTGTAAAAATGGCACAAATCTATTCTACTTTTGCCAATGGTGGACATATGATAGAGCCTAAATTAATCTCTAAAGTTATTTCGCGTGATGGTACGGTGATTTATGAGGGTAAAAATCAAGAGATTAGTGACTTTACTACCCCTGAACAAGCCTACCTAATGACCGATATTTTAAAAGACATTGTCCTAAGAGGAACAGGGCGAAACGCACGGGTTAAAGGGGTTGAAGTTGTAGGGAAAACAGGAACGACCAACAAAAATGTAGATGCATGGTTTTGTGGATACTCTCCAACAACAGAAGTGATTGTTTGGATGGGTCGAGACAATAACAAACCCATTGGACGGGGTGGTACAGGGGGAGGGACTTCAGCTCCTGCTTTTGCTTATTTTTTAAATAAATTACACCATAAGCTTTACCCTGAAATGCCTAGAAAGTTTGTACGTCCAGCAGGTGTTTACAATTCAAGAGATGGCGTAATAACAGAACTCTATACAGATATTTCTCCTCTGCCAACAGTGACAGAGTCTGAAAATAATCCTTATGGAGATACTGACCCATTTTAATAGAGTTACAAGGGGTTTATCCTTGTAACTCTGCTAGTTTTTCTTTGACCTCTTGCACATGATTTTTTACACGTACTTTTTCCCATTTGTAGGCAAGTGTTCCCTCTGGTGAAATTAAAAAGGTGCTTCGTACTACGCCCATGTACTCTCTACCCATAAACTTTTTGAGTTGCCACATACCAAAACTTTTACAAAGCTCTTTCTCTTCATCGGCTAGGAGTGTAATTTTTAGCTCTTTTTTCTCTATGAAGTTTCTATGTTTTTTAGGACTATCTGGGCTAACTCCTAAAATCATGGCTCTCATTCCTGTAAAATCAGGAACTGCTTCTGTAAAGTCACAGGCTTCGGTAGTACACCCTGGTGTATTGTCTTTTGGGTAAAAATAGAGTACTATCCAACGCCCTTTAATGTCTCTAAAACATATCTCTTCTTCATCTTGATTGGGCAGACAAAAGTCTGGTATGGCATCACCAATTTCTAGCATAGGTATATCCTTATTATTTTTTCGCTAGTATAGCAAAATGAAAACAAAAGAAGCGTTATTACACGAAATAGAAGCCATACTTACCTATAAACCAGAAAACAAAACAAGCATTAATCCTAATTATTTAGAATTTTTAGAAATTGAAGATTTAGAAAATATTAAAAAAGGACTTTTAAATAAAATGGGAAAATTAAAAGAGGAAGATATTATTTGGCTTGAACAGTTTAAGAAGTATGACTAGCCACATAAACCTCTGCGTCCCAACACTCAATACCAAATTCTAAAGCAATCTCTGCCATAAGTCCTGTTCCTTGGGTGTGTAGTAGATTTTTATTGACATCATAAACTTTGGCACTCTCTACGCCACAAGAGGGGCTTCTGTCTTTGCCTATGAACAACTCTATGTTAGGGTGTTGTTCAAAAAAATCTTGTGCATAGCGTTGAATAGCTATTGAGAGATTTTTTTGGTTTTCATTTGAAATAGCAACAATCTCGTCTGTTTGTTTGACTAAATCCATAGTGGGTCTAGGCGTTCCAAAACAGTGGTCTTCAGGACAAAAGGGAACAAGCTCATAATCTTTTAAACAGTGTAATAATTTTTCATTGAAGTTCTCTTTTGCGTCGTATCGGCAGTTACAACCTAAAAGACAGGCACTAATGGCTACTTGTTTCATCTTAGCAAATCACTACGGATTTAATCTCGGTAAACTCTTCTAATGCCCACTTAGGACCTTCACGTCCTACCCCTGAAAGCTTTGAGCCTCCGTATGGTTGTACATCAAAGCGTAAGGTAGGAATGTCATTAATCACCACGCCCCCACATTCAGCATCTTCAATAAATTGTTGCGAGGTTTTTAGATTATTGGTAAAGATGGAAAATTGTAATCCATAGGGTGAATTGTTCATCTTCTCAATCGCCTCTTCATAGTTTTGGACTTTAACCAAAGAGACAATGGGGGCAAAAACCTCTTCGCAAACTATTTTCATCTCATCATTTACATCTGCCATGACCGTAGGCGTGAAAGCACCATCAATTACTTCTCCACCTGTTAAAAGCGTTGCTCCTTCATTTTGTGCTGAAGCTACCCACTCTTTGGCTCTATGGAGTGATTGCTCATCAATAAGGGGACCCATAAATGTCTCTTCATCGTAAGGAGAACCTACTTTAAGGGTTTTTGTTTCACGGGCTATCACTTCTGAAAAGGCATCATAGACATCAGCGTGAACATAGATACGTTGCAAAGAGATACAGACTTGTCCAGAGTTTACAAACGCACCAAAGGCACATCGTGAAGCAGAGAGTTCAATATCGGCTGAAGCATCAATAAACGTTGCCGCATTCCCACCTAGCTCCAAGCTCACTTTTTTAATGCCTGCTTGTTGGGTAATAATATTTCCCACAGGTACAGAACCTGTAAAGGAGATTACCCTAGGAATAGGACTTTGTACTAAAGCACTTCCTACCTCTACATCGCCATAGACAAGCGATAAGGCATCTTTAATGGCATATTGTGAAGCGTTAAAAAGTTTGGCTAATTTGTAGGCAGTGAGTGGAGCTTCTGGTGTGGGTTTTAGTACCACGGCATTTCCTGCACCAAGGGCAGGTGCAATTTTATGGGCTACAAGATTTAAAGGAAAATTAAAAGGAGTAATACACGCCACAACCCCCACAGGTACACGGCTAAAGTAGGCTATGGTTTTTTTACCACTGGGTGCTATGTCGGTAGGTATGGTTTCGCCATGGAGTGCGACTAGCTCTTTGGCTGTAAGGCGAATGGTCTCAATGCATCTATCTACCTCAACCCGTGCAAAGGCTAATGGTTTAGCGACCTCATCGACAATGGTTAATGCCATGTCTTCGCGATATTTTTCCAACATATTTGCCACATCTTCAAGCCATGAGACCCGTTGATGTAGGGGAGATTTTTTGCTCTCTTTACTTGCAATGTAGGCAATGTTTAATGCCTCTTGCGCATCTTGTGCTGTACAGAGTGGTACATGGCTTACAACTTCGTGACTATAAGGGCTATGACGTTCTATCATCTGCTCTCTTGTCTCTTCTTTTGAACCCATAAAAATTTGAGCATCATGCACTTTTTGATGGCTATTAAATATTCCAAACATAACTGTCCTCTCTTATCGAATTATTTGATTATAACAAAATTTCAAAAGAAAGTATTATTATTTTTTAATTTCTATTGCCAATGCTTCCATATCTTCCATAGATAAGTCTTTAACCTGTTCGACCATAAGCCCTTTCATCACCCCTCCATACGTTCCCTCTTTGTAGCTTTGTAGGGCATTAAAAATCTCTTCTTTACTCATATCTTTAAGTTTTTTTGATTTTCCCATGGCACTCTTTTCCCACGCTTCTCCATGACACCCTTTACAAATGGTTATGGAAGTTGCCCACATTGAAGTAAGGGGTAGGGTAGTCATTAGCATGAATTTTGCAAAAGCATTCATATTTATCCTTTAATATTATATTTTATTATTGAATTAACATTTTAGAACCTATTTGTGTATTGATTGTGATGTTATGATGCTGAAGTAGTTTTTTAAAAAAATCTTTTTAAAAAACTTTTGCTCTTTTTTTGAATTTGATATTGAAGTAGTCTTGAAATATCTAAATTGACCTTTGGGTCTTGAAGTGTTCCTCCAATCTTCCCTATAAGCTCTTGTTGATGAATTAAAATATTGAAATTAGCATTAACTCGATTGGTTTTGGCGTACATATGTATCTCATTTAAGTAGAGATGGTTCGTGCCATCTTCAAGTTGCAACACGGCGGTTAAAACAGAGGCTTGATATTGTCCAATAAAAATACTCTTATCATAAATATCTTGAAGCAAATCCATACCTGTGACTTTTTTTAACAAGGCAGTAAGATTGGTTCGCCTAAAACGTGCCTCTTTGAGCTGTGTATTAAAAAAAACAACTTTTTCTTTGCTATCATAGCTAATAACACCATGGAGTTTGGCTTGAAGAATTTGGGGAAAAGAGAACTGCTTTAAGAGTTTTTTTAATGAAACACCTTTAAGTTTAGCTTTAAGTTTTTTGTTCACATAATCATAGTTGATAACTCCTCCATAACTTGTACTCTTCCCCTTAAAGGAGAAGCTTTTGTGTTCATACTTCATCTGACCTGTACTACTAAATCCACCGTAGTGGTAGGCTTTTAAACGATAGTTTGACGACATTAGTGCTGTTGATTTGTTGTAATAGCCTTGTGTAATGTTTAAATCAATTTTGCCTTTAAGCTTTGTCTTCATATGTAAAAATCTTAAAAATTCTTCTGCATTAATTTTACTGAAAGCTATGTTCATAGACTCAATGGTATGGGGTTTTTTTGTAAAGAAATAGTCCGTTCTCCCCTCAAAGGCATTCCCTTTTCCTTTGATGAGAAGCTCACTTCTTTTTCCACGGATTGTCCCTTTTAAATCTAAGGGTTTGTTCGTGCTGTATTTGTTCCATTTAAAGTGTTGTGCTGTGAGGTGGTAGTGCAGATTTATATGCTCTTCTTGGGTATTGCCTTTGAGGAGAAGCATCGCAGTATCGTTTACTCTTAGTTTGGCAGTCACAAAGGGATAACTTTCTAAATTAAGTGCAAGAACTTCTATTTTGTTGTTGAATTTTTGACTAAGATAGGCTTCACTAAACTTCCCAAGACTTAAGTGACCCAAGCGTGTACCAAGAAAGTAATAGCTCACAAGCGTAAGAAAACTTAATAACCAAATAAAATATTTTAATAAACTCTTCACTTATTGCACTCCTATTGGCATCTACTCATTTTAACATAACAAAGAGATATTAACAGGAGTTTGGCTAAAATGTTTCATTAATTTTTAAGCCTATGATTACCATAGGTTTCACATGGAGAAACGCATAAATGAATGAAGCAGAATATATTTGGATGGACGGTGAGCTTACCCCTTGGAAAGAGGCAAAAGTACATATACTTACGCATACACTACACTATGGGAATGCCGTATTTGAGGGAACAAGAGCCTACCAAACAGAAGATGGATTGGCTATTTTTAAACTTGAAGAGCATTGTAAAAGACTTTACAACTCAGCTAAGATTGTCGCCATTAAACCAAATATAGATTATGAAACCGTTAAACAAGCACATATTGATGTACTTAAAGCCAATAACTTTAAAGAGAATGTTTACTTAAGACCTCTTATCTATTTGGGTTATGGACAGATGGGAATTTACCATAAAAATGTACCTGTAAACACGTCGGTAATCGCGTGGGAGTGGGGAGCATATCTAGGAGCAGATGGGCTAGAAAAAGGGATTACTACCTGTACCTCATCTATTACTAGAAATCCTAACCGTTCAACTTTTGGAAAAGCAAAAGCAGCAGCAAACTACCTAAACTCTCAAATGGCAAAATATGAAGCCATTGAAAATGGATTTGATGAAGCATTGATGCTTGATGAAAATGGATTTATCGCAGAAGGAACGGGTGAGTGTATCTTTATTGTAAGAGATGGAAAATTAATCTCTCCACCAAACGATAACTCACTAGAGTCTATTACCCAAGCAACGGTGTTAGAGTTAGCAAAAGATATGGGCATAGAGATAGAGAGACGCAATATTACCAGAGATGAAATCTACATTTGTGATGAGCTATTTCTAACAGGAACAGCAGCCGAGGTTACTCCTGTAAAATCGTTTGACCATCGTATCATTGGTGATGGAAAAAGAGGAGAGATTACAGAGAAATTACAGAGTGCCTATTTTGATGTTGTCTTTGGACGCAATGAAAAATATAAACACTATCTAACCTATATATAAGGATATAAGATGCCAGCAGACATGAATGACTATTTTAAGAAAAAACAACCCAATGGTGGAGGCAACAATAAAGCTCCTAACAACAGAGCAACTCCACAAGGTGGTGGTAATGGTGGAGGTGGCTTTCAAGCTCCCTCTTGGCTCTTTATAATTCTTGCGATTGTTGCAGGAGTAGTCTTTTTTAAACCTTTTACCATTATTAACTCTGGTGAAGTAGGGATTAAAGTAAATACAGGTAAATTTAATGAAAAACCTCTCAATGCAGGTCTCCATTTCTATGTACCAATGATTCAAAAAATTATTACTGTAAACACTAAAATTAAACAGATAATCTATAGCAATGAAAACAATGTTATTGGTGGAGGAGGATATAAGAGGCTGAATGACATTGAAGATAATGGTGTTATTCACAATCGAGCCATTCCTGTACTAGACAAAAGAGGTTTAACTGTCCATATTGACTTAGCTGTTCAGTATCAATTAAGAGCCGATTCAGCACCAAAAACTATCGAACGATGGGGATTACATACATGGGAAGAGAAGATTATCAACTCAAAAGTAAGAGAGGTTGTTCGTGATGTGATTGGTAAATATGCAGCAGAAAAACTTCCAGAGATGAGAAATGAGATAGCTTCAAGTATTCAAACCAAAGTAACTGACAAAATTCAATCACTAGAGGGAAAACCTGTTATTTTATCTTCTGTAGAGCTTAGAAATATTGTTTTACCACCTAAAATTAGAGAAAAAATTGAGCAACTTCAAGCTGAAAAACAGAATGTTAATATTGCAGAGCAACAAAAAGAGAGAGCTAAACAAGAGGCACAAAAAAATGCAGAGATTGCACGTGGTGAAGCTGAAAGAAACAGAATTGTGGCACAAGGTCAAGCTGATAAAATCAGAATAGAGGCAGAAGAACAAGCCAAAGCAAACAAGCTTATTTCAAACTCATTAACACCTGAACTACTTCAGTTAGAACAGATTAAAACCCAAGGGAAATTTAACGAAGCACTTAAAGTAAACAAAGATGCTAAAATTTTCTTAACCCCTGGTGGTGCTGTTCCTAACATTTGGGTTGATACTAAAAGTCAAACACAAAGAACTGTTTCATCACAAAGAGCTGTTTCAGCACAACAATAATTTTTTAATTAACTTTAACGGTGCATTAAAATGACACCCTACCAACCGTAGGGTGCAATTCATTGCACCAACATTTCCACACGGAGACCCACATGCAAATTAATTGGCAAAAAACCCCCCTTATCCCTGCAATTGCTCAAGATTTTGAGACAAACGAAGTCCTTATGTTGGCTTACATGAATGAAGAAGCTTATAACTTAACGCTAAGTACAGGCTATGCTCACTACTTTTCACGCTCCAAACAACGCATTTGGAAAAAAGGTGAAAGCTCAAACCATACCCAAGAGATAAAAGATATGTTACTTGATTGTGATACCGATACGCTAGTGCTTAAAATCAAGCAAAACGGTGTTGCTTGTCATACAGGAACTAAAAGTTGTTTTTTTACTTCTGTTAGCCAAAACAAAAGAGTTCTTGAAAAAGAGGTCGATACCGATTCCATGTATGGTGTGGTCGATACCCTGTACCATACGGTTTTAGAGCGTAAAAATGCAACAGATACCCAAAAGTCTTGGACTAAAAAACTGCTCAATGACAAAGCCCTGATGCTAAGTAAAATTCGTGAAGAGGCAGATGAAGTGTGTGTTGCCATAGATGAAGAGTCTGATGAACAAGTTATCTATGAGAGTGCTGATTTACTTTACCATACCATTGTAGGATTAGGCTACCGTGACATCTCCCCTGACAGAGTCAAACAAGAACTCGCAAGACGGTTTGGCATGAGTGGAATTGAAGAGAAAGAGAACAGAGTTCCTAAAGAAACTAAATAAACTTTAGTCATATTGACTAAAGTTTATTTATTATAAAAACTAAACTTAAGCTTGACAACTTTCACTCAATGATGTATAATCCCACAAATCTTTAAATCATTACTATTTGAAGATATAAATTTAAATTAGGAGAGTATCTAGTATGAGTGATAAGCGTGAAAATCCTGCTGTAGAGACTGAACTAGAAGAGAAAGTGGAAACTGAAGTTGAAGTTGAAACTCCCGAAACTGAAGAAGAGAAGCAATCAGAAGAAGAGGGTGTTGATGAACTTTCTCAGTTAAAGGCATTGGTGACCGAGTGGGAAGACAAATATTTACGAACCCATGCCGACTTTGAAAACTCTAAACGACTTTTAGCCAAAGACAAAGCGGCTGCTGTCTCTTACGCAAATGAAAGTTTTGCCAATGATATATTGTCCGTCGTTGATTCTTTTGATTCAGCATTAGCCATGATTGACGCAACGGAAGAGCAAGAAGGCTCAGAAGTAATAGAGAAAATAAAAGAGGGCTTGAACTTAACCTATGCACAATTAACAAAAGTGCTTGAAAAAAATGGCATTAAAGCCGTAGATTGTGATGGAGAGATGAACCCAGAGTTTCATCAAGCCATTATGCAAGTAGAGAGTGAAGAGAAAGAAGCAGGTGAGATTGTTCAAGTGCTTCAAAAAGGTTACACCATTAAAGATAGACTTTTACGTCCTGCGATGGTTTCAACAGCAAAAT
>Ga0256840_1003491_pt1 | contig 12642 bp, 17 predicted proteins | sample 355202metaG_FD_185969 | JGI IMG/M metagenome (GOLD analysis project Ga0256840, IMG submission 185969) | Hydrothermal vent microbial communities from Mid Atlantic Ridge, Atlantic Ocean - 355-202 | ecosystem: Environmental > Aquatic > Marine > Hydrothermal vents | place: Atlantic Ocean: Mid...
ACCCATTCGAAAAGGAAGGTCATATAAGCGTAAAAAATCTAAAATGAAGAATAAATTACATTATTCGTCCTATAAAAGATCAAGGTGAATCAATTGGTTGCGCTTAACTTAATGACATTGGGGTCAGGTCTTTATTTTTGCATTCCACCAAGAATAACTCTACTCATCTTTGAATACCTTTGTAGTGTATCGGTAATGGGGTATTTTTTCTGCCGCGATAGCGGCTTCGTCCAACGCCTTGCTCAGCGGAAATTTAAAGTTGCACTTGTTAGCATTTTTTATTGAAACCCCTGCCAGTGTTCTTCAATTAGCCACAAAGGTTCTTCATTCATAACTTCTTTGGTGTGCTTTATAACAGTGTCGTATTCTTCTGATGAAAACTTAGACCATTTTGATTTTTCAGCTTTTTTCCACTCTGCCTTATAGCCACCAATATTATTCATTCTGAGTGATTTTAATAACACAGCATCAATAGGAGGATGCAGAGATACTACATTTTGTAGGGTAATTGCAACCCCCACATACAAAAATAGTTTTTAAATACATATTTATTAGTTTTGCAGCTAAACCATGAGTAGATACTAAGCCCATTTTTTTGCTTCGGAAATAATTGATAGCCGCCATTCGTTATGCTTTTCATCCATTTTATTTGATGTTGGTAATTTGTCGGGATCATTTACTAAAGCAAGCATGTCTATTTTCTCTAGCAACATTTTTCCCTGCAAAACAGTAAAGCGACAACCTTTAACACTTGATGCTCGACTGGCAGACCAAGAAGCGTATCTGTGCTTATGTTCTTCGATTAAATATGGCATACGACTCCTATTGAACACTAACGCTATGATCAGCGGCAGGCCAAAATGGCGGTTTTTGTGTGAAATGGAGCTTGCGACATACACAAAAAAACGACGATTTAGCCTGTCCGATGGAGCTATTTATTAGTACTTTAGTCACACCTCAATCTTTATTTCAGGGATCATTTCCTTAAGCATGGATGCTAATTCGTGAAAACCCAATCCCTGCAAATCATACTCAATCTCTACTTCATGATGCGGAGCTTCCCCATATGAAATAAACATTATAGTTTTTGAAATTGACGCCATTTTTACCTTGCAGTGCTCAATCAATTCCGCAATATGGCTCTCAATATTGCATGCACCACCTTCAGGGAACTCGAATTGACTTTGAATCATAAAATACGGTTCATCTTCAGTATCCAGATCATCATGAAACATGACCTGATAATAATCACCGGATTTTGTTGCTGACACCGTTTTAAATTTAAAATATGTCTTCATCTTCATCTGTTTTGATATATTCCCACATCTCATTTTGGTGTAGCCATATTGGATCGGCATTGTTTTGAATGTACTCATCAACCTCCACTCCATCTATGGTTGGAGGTCTCTTTACTCGAACTTGCTTTCCATTCATGAAAACCCACATATACTTCTTTTGTCTTTCTGCTTTGGCTTTTTTTCTGGCACGTTTTTGTGCTGTAGTGAGTTTCTTTTTTATCTTTGCCATGACCTGTTATTTTTTAGTGCTAACCCATATGACGCCCATGATTTTTCTTGCATCGTCTTCATTTTGACTGCCAATGATAAAATCATCGGCAAACCGTACGATGAAAAAGTGTCCTTCTCTGAATCCGTGGGAGTAGTCGTAAAAGTCTTGCTCATACACTGCCCCCAGTAACATCGCCACCGCTTTTTGCACTATCTTGTCTTCAAACTCTGTGATGCCGATAGGCCGTTTCTTTCCGCCGTCTTTGTCTATCCAGACTCGCTTGATTTTCGGTGCCACATACGTTTGATTTTTCAAACGCTGGTGCAATTCAGTCAGGTTACGTTTGTAGTGCTTTGACGTGACTCCACTGAGTCCCGCTGCTCCACCTTTGCGTACCCGATGATAGGCTTCGGTTAGAAAGTCTACATCCATGCGGTGAGCCAATGATGTAAACACCCTGGCTGGTTGTTGTTTCGCTTGCGCTGCAATCTGACGGAGGTCTGTTGATATGAGTTGTGATTTCTGTGTATCTTTCATCTTGCTTTCCGTCAGAACGTTATGCCCGGTTTCTCCTTCCCTTCAGTGGGTCGCTCGGGTCTCACTTCCCCACCTTCTCGGCTTACCTCTGCCTTCGGTACTATGATCCACTAAGACCACCGTCTTGCCATCTCGGGCTGCTTCGCTTCCGCTCGCGTCCCGATACCTTACTAGATTTCGCTTTATTTTGTGTTCTTGTCAGGCTTAAAAAAAACGCTGCCTGTTTAGCTCATTGTTCTGGTGAAAATCGACCTGAACTACGCCCAGCCTTTTTCTTAACCGATTGGCTGTAGGTTTCGGTATTTTTTTTCGCAAGGAACTAACGGTTCTCGGCAACTGCTCCTGCGTTGCTCTACCTACCTGCATCCCTGCAGGCGTCTCAAGTTCCCAGACTACCCCTATGTGCACATGCCCCGCTCGCAGTCTCCGGTGGTGTCTTTAACGCTTGCCTTAGCGCGTTAAAGACTCTTGCCTTCCAGTAAATCCAAACTGTCGGCTTTCCCCGCTACCATCGCAGGTTATCGATGCTTTCCTTATCGACCACAAATATACAACTTCCGGAGATCAGTGACGCGGCCTACGCACTCACTACACCTGGCTTCATACACACCCTACTGGATATGCACGCAGGTTCATTACTGGCAAGGATGGCCTTTCTTGTCAGGTGGGAATTAGACGATTTGCTATCCTCACCCACTGGGTAATACTAATTAATTTTACGACCTTTCGGTCGGGTCGGTTCCAAAGTTCTGGATTTAGCTTGACACGAGGTTTTTTTTGTTATGTTTTGACTTTGTTAAACACACTTGCCTTATTATTTTTAATTTTCTATAATTGTACGTAATTATTGTACATAAATCGCTATGGTATTTCAAGATGAAAAATGTAAGCATTACCGAACTAAGAGCCAACCTACTAAAATATTTAAAAATTGCACAACATGGAGAGCAAATTAACGTAACATCAAAAGGTACATTATTAGCTACTTTAACCCCCCCAGTTGCCCAACAAAACTTTGCCAAAGATAAACTTAAAAAACTTGCCAAAACAGCGGTAATAAATGATGTCATTTCGCCAATAGAAGATGCTTGGGATGCTATGAAATGATATTGCTAGATACTTGCACTCTAATTTGGGATGCTATAGAACCAAATAAACTTACATCTAAAGCAAGGAAAGCTATTGAATACTCCGAAAATGAGCTGATGATTTGTGATATTTCTATTTGGGAAATATCAATGCTTATAAAGAAAAATCGCCTTACTATTGATGATAGTGCTTCAGGGTTTATAAACCTATTGATCCAATCGCGCAATTTTCAGGTTCAGCAAATAACTCCTGAAATAGCTCAGTTATCGGTCAATTTCGGATCTGAAATTAACAATGACCCTGCTGATAGGCTTATTGCCGCTACTTCAATTCTTGAAAACATTCCCATCATTACCGCAGACCAAAACCTAAGAGATACAACAATACTTGAAACTATTTGGTAAAATATAACGCTCTACATCAGCGACCACTAAAAGCGAAGCGCCGCTTTTAGTGGTCAGCTGGATGCAATTGTTGGACGAAGCCGCTATCGCGGAGAATAAGAGCAGGCTCCGTGCCATAATTAAATGTAACCTCGCCTCTTTAATAAAAAGAGACTACATTGAAAGCTCTTAGACTAACAATGAGGTTACGTTGCTATGACACCATCTATCGAATCAAAATACAATCATTATTATTCTCTGCATTGTAAACATTTAAAACTGATGGGATTAAGGCCCAAAACAATTGAAGCTTATTCAAGAGCCATTCGTCGTATTGCCGATTATTTCGACGGTCATCTGGATGATCTTTCTCATGATCAATTACTGAATTATTTTAGTTACTTTAGATCATAGCACTGGAAAACCAGCCTTTGCGGCTATGAAATTGAAACTACATATCACTTACCAATATAGGAGGCAACATTAGTACTTTTATTTACTTTAAAAATATAGCTCTTTGTTTGGATAGACATATTTAAATAAAATGCTCATCACGTAATCTCAATATTTCCAACAAATTAAACCTAAGAACTTTTCCAAAAAAGGCTTTCAACATAATTAATAAACAATTAATTCCAACAATAAGTATAATTAAATTATAATATACTAACAATTAATTTCATATGAAGAATACGCCCATGAAACAATTTATCAGACCTGCGTTATTTAAGAAACTTCCTATCATTGCATTAACATTAGCCAGTATCCCTGCTATTGCTAATGAATTTGACCGACGCCAAGTCATTGAACTCGATCAGAAAAATAAAGCTCAATTACTTTCCAATATGCGTTCTACATTATCATCGACGCAGTCTATTATGAGTGCATTAGCCGTTGAAGATATGCAGGCTGTTGTTCAGTATGCTAGGCCTTTAGGGTTTAAAGCGAGAAAGGGACAAGGCCCAGATGAATTACATTCTATGCTACCTAAGTCCTTTAAAATGCTAGGTAAGGCAATGCATCAGGATTTCGACAAAATTGCAGATGATGCAGAGACCCTGCAAGATCCAAAACATACCTTACAACAGTTAGCGGCTGTTCTTTCTAGCTGCCAAGGGTGTCATGCAACCTTTCAAGTTGGTTTGGTAAACACTAAATAACCTGTTACACATGGTTGGCTGATTAGTCTGGAGTGGAATTACAAATAAAAAAAATATTCAAAGCAGTTTATGATTTTAGACCCGATAGTGGCTTTAGCTAAACTCAAGTCATCTCAAATCTAATTCGCTGTTGCTTTTTTATAGCTCTAACACTCGTGCTGGTAACAAGCTATACAAGTTAAGTTTTTTAGCTTTTTTTAAAAAAAACTAGTCTTCCTTAAATTTATAGCTTATTATTCATTTAACACATATTTTTTAAATAGTTATGCACCTATCTTAATGTAAGGTATAACTAATAAATCTGAGGAAATATTATGCTACATATTATCAGTCAACTCCCCCTTTCTTCATCCTTCATCAAAAACACTCATTCAGGTGATACGGTTATATTTACTAATGACGCTATCCTTGCAGTGAAACAAAACAATGTAGATATCGAACACTTTACTAAAAAGGCCTTTAACCATCTTAATTTATGTGTTCGTAAAGCTGACCTACTGCTTAAAGGCTTCACTAATCGAGATTTATTACGTGGCGTCGCTATTATTGATGAAAGCCAATTTAAAAACGCCTTGTCTGAATATGTAGCTATTAAATCTTGTAATTAATAGCTTTTTATCTGTTTTTCATGTCAGACAAATACAATGCCTTTAAATCTTCTCTGTCCTTTGAAAGTAAAGTTTTTACCCTTTACAAGTACCAGATTGAAACACAAACAAAGTTATTAAAGAAGATAAAAAAAGCCCTACCTGACCATTTATCTGGGCATGCACTGTATTGTGTTTTAAACAATAAAAAACTTTCTCTCTATACTGATTCTGCTATTTGGTCATCACAACTTAGGTTCTATCACCAAGCCATACTTCAAGCGCTACTTGCTACTCACAGCGGTACCATTGAGACGCTACAGATTAAAATCATCCCTCAAACGACTGAAAAGAAACCTGAGCCACAAAGATCAAAAACATTGCCTTCAGCTGAAAATATAAGCTTTATTTTAGATCAGGCAGAACTACAGAGTGATGAAAACCTTAAAAAGTCCTTACAGAGGCTCGGTAAGACTTTTCAGAAAAAGTCTAAAGACAAAAAGTTGAAATAATCCCATTTAGATATCATCTCTATCCTTTTTCAGAAAGAAGACAATATCCAAACAAATTATTATATATGAACAAGAGTAGGCTAACAGTTATACATACACTGTTATATGAGCATAGATTCTAATCTTCAATAGTAGAAGGATTTGATCTCATGAAAGCAATAGGAGCATCAGCATCATTTTCAAATGAAACTTTTTCCCATGCATCTTTATTATCTAGCAGAGCAAGTAATAGTTTATTATTTAACGAATGTCCTGACTTAAACCCTTTAAATTCACCAATCAAACTATGTCCTAATAAATATAGGTCACCAATAGCATCTAAGATTTTGTGCTTTACAAACTCATCAGCATAACGAAGACCGTCTTCATTGATAACTTTATCTTCATCAACAACAATAGCATTGTCTAGACTTCCGCCTAAAGCTAAATTGTTCTCGCGTAAAAACTCGATATCCTTCATAAAGCCAAAGGTTCTTGCCCGACTTACCTCTTTAACAAAAGTGGTTGAAGAGAAATCCATCACTGATGTTTTTAAATGATCAGGGAAAGCAGGATGGTCAAAATCAATAGTAAAGGTTACTTTAAACCCATCAAAGGGTTCAAAAGAAGCCCATTTATCCTCATCTTCAACCCTAATAGATTTTTTAATACGGATATACTGTTTGGGGGCATCTTGCTCAAACACACCGGCTGATTGTAATAAAAAGACAAATGGCCCAGCACTTCCATCCATAATAGGAACTTCTGCAGCACTGACATCCACAAGAGCATTATCAATCCCTAGACCCGCAAGCGCAGACAACAAATGTTCAATTGTAGCAACTTTAACACCGTCTTTAACTAATGTTGTTGAAAGCATTGTTTCACCAACATTTTCGGGTATAGCATCAATAGTGACGGCCTCACCCAAATCGACTCGACGAAACCGTATTCCTGTATTGACTTCAGCAGGATGCAAAGTTAAATACACTTTATCTCCGCTATGTAATCCAACCCCTGTTGCTCTAATTGTATTTTTTAATGTTCTTTGCTTAATCATATAATACTATTGATAAAAAACTGACTTGTAATTTTACCACATTTCCAAAAAAACTATCTTAATCTGCTTGGCGTCTTAAAAATGCAGGTACATCTAGGTAATCTAAATCTACATCACTTTTAGGTTGCGCGCCAAAACGAGTTTCTCTTGGCTCTTGCTTGCTTTGTCTAATAACAGTTGGCTTATCTAAAACATCATAATTAATATCACCCGCTGCTGCTTTTTGTATTAACTTAACCGGCGCATTTGAAGCGGTAACACTTCCACCCATCCCTGTAGCAACAACAGTTACTTTAATTTCATCGCCCATATCAGGGTTAGTGGCCATACCGATTTTCATATCAGCATCTTCTGACGCAAAGGCTTGCATAATGCTACCAATTTCATCAAATTCTGTTAGTCCCATATCTGCAGCTGTCACATTAACTAAAATACCTTTAGCACCTTGTAAGTTAATATCTTCTAATAAAGGACATGCAATAGCTTTTTCTGCCGCTTCTCTTGCTCTATTCTCACCCGTAGCGGAACCAGACCCCATAATAGCAGCCCCCATATTAGCCATTACTGTTTTGACATCGGCAAAATCAACATTGATCAATCCTGGGTGGGTGATTAATTCTGTAATGCCTTGCACAGCATCTAACAACACATCATTGGCAGCTTTAAAAGCATTTGTTACTGATAAGTTACCCCCTAAAACAGGCAGTAACTTTTGGTTTGGAATAATAATCAATGAATCAACATATTTTTCCAACTCACGAATACCTTCTTCAGCAACCGATTTTTTCTTTTTACCTTCAAAATCAAATGGTTTTGTAACGACAGCTACCGTCAGCACACCCATTTCTTTTGCAACTTCAGCGATAACTGATATTGCCCCAGTCCCAGTTCCACCACCCATTCCTGCTGTCAAAAAAACCATGTCAGCACCTTCAATAACTTCTCTAAGGTGGTCTTTGTTTTCTTCAGCGGCTAACTTGCCTATTTCTGGTCTTGTTCCTGCACCTAAGCCCTTGGTTAACTCTATTCCTAGCTGTATTTTTGTTTCTACATTCAATCGACGTAGAGCCTGCGCATCTGTATTTGCACCAATAAACTGCACACTATCAATATGACTCTCAATCATATGATCAACTGCATTCCCACCGCCGCCGCCAACACCAATAACTTTAATAACAGCACCATCACTACACATATCCATTAATTCATATTTCATTTTCACGTCCTCACTTACGCCCATATTTTTAAAAATTACCCTGAAACCAACTCTTCATTCTGGCCAACACTCCAGAACTATTACCTCTCACTTCTTCCATGCTTCCATGATGATCTCTGCCATATAACAACAATCCAACTCCCGTAGAATATATTGAGTTTTGTACAACATCTGTCAACCCAGAAATATGCTGGGGAACCCCCATCCGTACTGGCATGTGGAAAATCTCTTCTGCCAAGTCAACCAATCCATAAACTTTAGAACTCCCTCCAGTCAGTACCACACCTGCTGCAATAAGATCTTCATAGCCACTACGTCTTAATTCTGCTTGTACTAACAGCATCAATTCTTCATAACGTGGTTCAACAATCTCAGCCAAATTCTGTGCAGAAATTTTTCGAGGCTCTCTATCTCCAATACTCGGCACATCTATCATTTGTTCTATATCAACAAGCTGCGTTAACGAGCATGCATATTTACATTTAATTTCTTCTGCACTTTTGGTTGGCGTTCTTAACGCTACCGCAATATCATTAGTTACTTGATCCCCTGCGATTGGAATAACAGCCGTATGTTTAATTGCACCTTCAGAGAAAATGGCTATATCAGTAGTCCCGCCGCCAATATCAATTAAACATACACCCAACTCTTTTTCATCTTCTGTTAATACGGAAGTACAGGATGCCAATTGCTCTAAAACAATATCTTCCACTTCTAATCCGCACCGTCTAATACACTTAATAATATTTTGTGCGGCACTTACACTACCCGTCACCATATGAACTTTAGCTTCTAGTCTAATACCCGACATTCCTATCGGCTCTTTAATACCATCTTGCTGATCAATTACAAATTCTTGCGGTAATATGTGCAATATTTTTTGATCTGCAGGAATTGCAACAGCTCTTGCTGAATCAATCACTCTATCGATATCATATTGTGTCACCTCCTTGTCTTTGATAGCTACGATGCCATGCGAATTCAAGCTTTTAATATGGCTTCCTGCTATCCCCGCAAACACTGATTTAATTTGACAACCAGCCATTAATTCAGCTTCTTCCACCGCTCGCTGAATGGAGTGAACTGTTGACTCTAAATTAACAACCACACCTTTCTTTAATCCTTTTGAAGGTGCTGTTCCAATTCCAATGATTTCAATTTCATCAGCGCCAGTATGTTCAGCTACAATAGCGGCCACTTTAGAAGTACCAATATCGAGCCCTACAATAATATTTCTCTCTATTTTTTTTGCCATATTCAATATGCTTTTATGTTTTGCTCATTTCAGCTATTTTCTTCCAATCTATCTCTGCTTCACCTTGTTTCCACTTTAAGGCGTATCCATTTGAATACCTCAAGTCAACAACTGCAATTTTAGCTATCTGTTTTTTTGTTATTAAATCAATTGTATTTAGAAATCCCAGTATCTTTTTTAAAGGCTGGTTTTTTCCCGCATTTAATAACATTTTATTTTGTAACTTTATTGTCCAAGACCTTCTTTCATCAATATAAAATTCAGCGAGTGTCATATCTTGTTTTGCTAATTTATCTGACATTTCAGCTATAATTTTTAACATTTTTACCTCATACCCCTCAGGACCGACCAGTAAAGGTAAAAAACTAAAATCATTTATTTTATCGGGTTTAAACTTCCTACCCTTTTTATTCAATAATGCACTCTCTCCCCACCTGACTACGGGAACTTGTTCATTTATTTTAATATTAATAGCATCTGGCCAAACACGTTCAACCCATACAGACTCCACCCAAGGCAATGCTTTTACCGACACTTGTATTTGCTGAGTATCGGCATTATAAAATCCATCTCGTACATGCTCACCCAATACCTGCTTAATTTTGTCTTTAGCAATAAATTGAAAGGCACCTTCAATTCTTACATATTTAACAGGCAACCAATCGGCTCCCTGCGCCTTTACTTCTAAGTAAGCCTGCCAGCCAACTATAAAGACTCCCATTAGCCCAGCTATAAAATAAATAGCAGTTTTATTCATCCACTGTAGTTTCTAAAATGCGCCAAACTAATTCATCAAATTCACAACCAGCCACTTTAGCAGCCATTGGAACAAGGCTATGATCTGTCATTCCTGGCACTGTATTGACTTCTATTAATTGTGAACGCCCATGCTCATCAATAAAAACATCAACTCGCCCCCAGCCTTTAACGTTAACAACATTACAAGCTTCAACTGCTAATTTTTTCAGCCCTTCTTCTTGTTGTTGAGTTAAGCCACAAGGGCAATGATACTGAGTACTATTTGACTGATATTTAGCCTCATAATCATAAAACTCATTTGCTGTTTCCAACCGGATAACAGGCAATGCCTCTCCATTTAAGACGGCAACTGTATATTCATCTCCCTGAACCCAAGCCTCTACCAGCACATCACATTGGAAATGCTTAGCGGTCTCTAAAGACTTGTTTAACTCATCTTTATTGTTCGCTTTACTCATTCCTATGCTTGAACCTTCTTGAGCAGGCTTTACAATGACTGGAAACCCTAATTTTTCTATACAAACATCAATATCTTTTTCATTATTCAAGATGAACCATTTTGGTGTTTCTAAGCCTGCACCTTGCCAACAAAGTTTTGTCCGTAGCTTATCCATCGTTAGCGCCGATGCCATAACACCTGAACCGGTATAAGGCAGTTCCAGCACCTCTAGAACAGCTTGTAATACGCCGTCTTCCCCACCTCGTCCGTGAATAACATTAAAGACTCGATCTATTGCTTTACCTACTAATGCTTCTATTGGGTTTTCTTTAACATCAATAGCGATAGCGTCTACACCTTGTCTTTTTAAGGCCTCAAACACCGCAGTCCCACTTTTAATGGATACCTCTCTTTCAGCAGAGCTTCCTCCCATCAATACGGCCACCCGCCCAAAACTTTCAGCTTGTTGGAGCATTAATGGTTTCACAATTTGTCACCTACTCTACAAACTTCCGTCTCTAAAGTAACATCATGCTGCTGCGTTACTTGTTGTTGGATATAGGCAATCAATGCCTCAATATCCGCTGCTGTCGCATCACCTGTATTTTCAATAAAATTAGCATGCTTTTCCGACACACAAGCACCACCAATCACAAACCCTTTAAGTCCACAGCTTTCTATCAATTTTGCAGCATAATCACCGGGTGGATTTTTAAATACTGACCCACAAGTTGGCTTATTAGTTGGCTGAGTTAACCCTCGTTGCTCTAACAAGGATTTAATTTTCAGCTGGCTTAATTCAGACTCACCTTGGCTCAATTTTAATTCAACCGCTAAAAACCATTCACCTTTTAAGCCTTTGACTGACCGATAAGCAACGTCAAACTCTTCAATGCCACGCTTCGTCACATCTCCGCTAACATTAATCATTTCAACATTGCTAACAATATTCCAAGTCTCCCCGCCAAAAGCACCTGCATTCATTTTTAATGCACCGCCCATTGTCCCAGGAATACCGGCCAAGAATTCAGCACCTGTTAATCCAAGCCCCATACAAAACCTTGCCACATGAGCACAAGGTACACCGGCTTCTACATAAACTTTATTTGCATCAGCCAAGTACATCTCTTTAAGTCTTCCGCGTGTATTAATGACAGTCCCTTTAATACCCCCGTCTCTTACTAACAAATTACTGCCTAAACCTAACCAATAAATATTCTCTTGCTTAGGCAATGATTTAAGGAAATCTATTAAGTCATTTCGACCTTCAGGAAAATACATCTTTTCTGCTGGCCCACCCACCCGCCAACTAGTATATTTTGCTAAAGGCTCATTTCTTAATAATATGCCAGTCATTTATTTAAAGCCTTGGTTAATTTTTGGGGTAATTCAGCTGAAATTTGACCCACATTTCCTGCCCCCATAGTCAAAACCACATCATCTTCTTTTAATAAACCCACCATAATATTGGCCAATTCATTATGGTCTTTAACAAACACAGGATCTACCTGCCCTCTAACACGAATAGCTCTAGATAATGCCTGTCCATTTGCCCCCGTAATTTCTGCCTCTCCTGCTGTATATATATCCAATAAGATCAAAACATCAACAGCAGATAGTACATCAACAAATTCTTCAAACATGTCTCTAGTTCGGGTGTATCTATGAGGCTGAAACACTACAACTTTACGTCTATCCGGCCATGCTTGATGCATTGCTTCAAATGTTGCAGCTAATTCTCTGGGATGATGTCCATAATCATCGACTAAAGAAATATGCCCATTACCCAAGGCTATATCACCATTTAACTGAAATCGCCTCCCAATACCTTTAAACGTTTCTAAGCTTTTAATAATTGCCTGATCATCAACATCCAAACGGGTTGCAATAGTTATTGATGCCAGAGCATTCAACATATTGTGCCACCCAGGCATATTAAGTCTCACGTTCAAGGGCTTATGGTCTCCCCAACGTTCTACTGTAAATGAAGTTTGTAACCCTTCCTGTTTAATATTTGTTGCCCGTACATCCGCATCTTTATGTACCCCGTAGGTCTTAACTGGCTTGGCTATTTCAGGCAAAATTTCTTGTACCCCGGAATCATCCAGACACATAACCGCTAAACCATAAAAAGGTAGGTGATGTAAAAATTCTAAA
>Ga0256840_1003492_pt1 | contig 12640 bp, 8 predicted proteins | sample 355202metaG_FD_185969 | JGI IMG/M metagenome (GOLD analysis project Ga0256840, IMG submission 185969) | Hydrothermal vent microbial communities from Mid Atlantic Ridge, Atlantic Ocean - 355-202 | ecosystem: Environmental > Aquatic > Marine > Hydrothermal vents | place: Atlantic Ocean: Mid...
TTTGTAATATAGGTGGTATGAACGATTGAAGAATCAACCACTGAAAATAACAAGCCATAGGCTACACGCCATTCGCCCTGCCCTGTTTTCAGTGTTACTGTCTTTGGATTTAATCGTATTATCTCACCATAAATCTCATGCCCATCACGTTTACGAAAACCTACTGTTTCACCTATTGATAGCACATTCTTTTCAATGCCTTTTTTAGCCGTATTTTTAAGCTGGGTGTTCACACCTTCCAAGTTAATCCAATAATATGGAACTCTCCAACGCGACTTATCATCATTTAAAATTATCGCAACAGTTGTTGGATTAAATTTTCGGATAAGCGCCATTTCTGCTCCATTATTATCTTCGTTAAATATTTCAACTTCTTGCCCAACATGAAGTTGCTCACGGATAGCTCGAATTCGATCTGGTAACTCTAATTGATGCGAAATAGCAACCTTAAGACGATAAAGATCAAAGCTGGAAGCCTGTTGTAAGGATTTTAAAATATCAGAATAATTCATTGTATAAACATAGCTTAAAAAAACTATAAAAATAAGTGGCAAGCTAAAAATAATTGGACTTGATCAGGGTGTTTCCATAACAGAGTATATTACCCATCCCCCCTTTTTTTTACATTTTTTAATAACACAGAGAGCCACAGAGTTTTTAATCATTTCCAAGCTTGAGAGAGATTACTTAGCTGATGGTGGGTTAAATCTGTGTTTTTGTAAGTCGAATTAGCGATAGTGTAATCCGACAAAGTACGATAGTTAGTTGGATTAAGGAAAACCTGATTAAGTTACTTTATCCATCAAGCCAATATTTGTTACGTATAACGTTATGCGTTATACTATCTGAATGATTAAAAGCTTCAAATGCAATGAAACTGAGAAGATATACCAAGGTGAAGTTTCTCGAAAACTCCCTCAAACTATTCAGAATGTTGCACGTCGTAAATTAAGAATGCTGAATAATGCGGTTGACCTTAAAGACTTACGAGCTCCTCCTGCAAATAGATTAGAAGCTTTAAAAGGAAATAGAATAGACCAACACAGCATTAGAATTAATCAACAATGGCGTATCTGTTTTATCTGGGATGAAGGCGCATTAGATGTTGAAATTGTGGATTATCACTAGTGAGATAAAAACATGAATAAATTAGATAATATACATCCAGGTGAAATTCTTCTTAAAGAGTTTTTAAAGCCGATGGAATTAAGCCAAACAGCTTTAGCGAATGCCATATCTGTGCCACCTAGACGGATCAATGAAATCGTTTTGAAAAAACGTGGTATCAGTGCTGATACTGCAATAAGGCTGGCAAAGTATTTTGATATGAGTGAAAAGTTCTGGATGGGACTGCAAGCTGATTATGATTTAGAAGAAGCGCATATAAAAATGGAAGTAGCTTAGAAACGTGCATGGAATAAGTTGATTAGAATTTAGCGACAGATTTGGCAAGCATAATAATGTTTAATAACTGAGTATACCCATCCCCCCCTTTTTTTACATTTTTTCAGTGATGATTAACGCTATCAAATAACACTATCAAAATGTCTTTTTTAGCTCATTAAAGTGCTTTGATAAACGCTTGGCTGAAACGGGGTATGCTGTCCCTAAATCTTGTGCAAATAGTGATACTCTAAACTCTTCTAGCATCCAGCGGTATTCTTGCAATGCTGGTGTCATCCCTTGTTTTTTGAGTAATTTTCTGTAGTCTTCCCATAATGGCTGAATTTGTACCTGTAAACCACGGTCTTTGTGAGCATCACCTTTTAGTTTATCTAGTCGCCTGAGTATGGCTTTTAAATAACGTGGATATTGACGTAATTCATTAAGTGTTAATTCATCAAGAAAACTTGGGTAGACCAAGCTCTGTAGCTGTTCTTTAATATCGTTGAAAGTTTCCAGTAGGGATAAGTCAATATTGCCTTTTAGCTGTTTGCGGATGTCGTGATTAAGGGCTAGTGCAATTTTAAGCTGCTGGGTTATTTCATTTAGAGTGGCACTTAACTCACTTTTATTTTTCTCAAGAGCAGTTAAAAACAACGCCTTATCAACTTGACTACCGTATTGACGGGCTGATAATTTATTTTTTATAAAGGTTAATCGAAAGGTGTTTTTTACTATGCTCTGCTTTAGTTCATCACACTTTCCTGTTGAGTTATAAAACAAACAGAGTTGGTGAATATCAGGAAGTGAGCGAAGTAGTTTGTTTTTATCTTCTTTAAAGTGCAATAAAATCAACCTTAGCAAGCCTGTTTGTTGTTGTGCTTGCTGGGGTGAATCAAATAATTTGATGGCTACCGAGTTTCCTTTGTCCACAAGTGCTGGCCATGCTTTGATTTTCAGACCAGCCACATTGGTGAGTACAGTCTCTGGCAGTGCTTCAAAATCCCATGTTTGAATATCTTCTCGCTCAATACTATTTTTGGAGCTTTTGTGAATATTTTTGGCATGGCTATTAAAACCCACGGTTTTTTTGAGCTTTTCTAGGTCTCGCCCTGCTTTGATGATTTTTCCTGATTCATCTACCACCTCGTAACGCATTTGCATGTGATCACTAAAGCTATGATTGTGCAATAAATCTTCATCAATAGTACAACCTGTCATGCGCTTTAATGACTGACTAATGGCTTCAACAATGGGCTGATCTGCCATTATTGCTTCAATACAGGCTTTGGCGTATTCTGGTACTGGGACAAATTGTTTGCGTATTTGTTTTGGTAGACCGCGTATAAACTCGATGACTTTTTCTTCTAACATTCCAGGAACAAGATAGTCAAAATCAGTGGCTGATAGCTGATTCAGTGCGGCAGCGGGTATACGAACAGTGACCCCATCATTATTTGAGCCTGGCTCAAAGTGATAACTCAGTGGTAAAACCATATCTGCCACATTCAGGTGATCAGGGTATTGCTCACCCCGTACATGCGAATCATCACGTTGCATCAGATAATCGCGTGTCAACATCAATCCTTTGGGGTGGCTTCTCTCATAGGTTTTACGCCACTTTTCAAAGGCGGGACCGCTGTAAATATTTTCAGGAATGAGTTTATCGTAGAAATCATATAGAATTTCTTCATCCACCAGAATATCACGGCGGCGTGATTTTGCTTCAAGATTTTCGACTTCTTCAATCAATTTGCGATTGTGTTGAAAAAACTCAGCCTTACAGTTGTATTCACCATAAACTAGAGCATGGCGAATAAAAATCTGGCGTGAAACAAGCGCATCAATTGGTCCAAAATTAACTCGTTTACGTGGATTAATGGTGATTCCATAAAGACTGCTGCGTTCATCAGCCGCCACTTGTGCGGCGCGTTTCTCCCAGCGAGGCTCGCTATAATTGTATTTCAGCAGATGCTTTGCTGAATACTCTATCCACTGCGGCTGAATCTTAGCAACTGTGCGCGCAAATAGGCGTGAGGTTTCAACAACCTCTGCTGCCATCACCCATTTAGGCGCACTTTTTCGCAAGCCTGAAGCGGGGAATATATAGAACTTTCGATTATTTGCGCCCTGATATTCTTGATTTTCTTCTTTAAAACCGATGTTACTTAATAAGCCTGTTAGCAAGCTTTGGTGAATTTGATTGTATTTATCAAGATATTTTTCAGTATCAATGCCTTCTGCCACCTTTGCTTTGGCGGATATTAGTTTATTCTTTTGCTGTTTTTGTTTAGAACCCATCCCCCCCTTTTTTTCAACTTTTTTAGAGAAGTTAGTATCTTTAAGGCTCATTCTTAACTGTCGATAGGTTTCATTCCATTCTCGCAGACGCATATAAGAGAGGAATTCACGGCGACATAATTTGCGAAGTTGCCCCTGTGATAGTTCACCATTTTTATCATGGTAATAATCCCAAAGAGTTAGCAGGCTAATAAAATCAGACTGATCATTTTTGAAACGGCTGTGTTTTTGATCAGATGCCTGTTGTTTATCCATTGGGCGTTCGCGTACATCTTGAATCGCAAGCGCACTAACAATCACCAAAACTTCATCCATAACGCCCTGATCATTAGCAGCTAATAACATGCGCCCTAAACGCGGGTCAATCGGCAATCGTGCAAGCTCACGTCCTACTGGTGTGATTTTGATATTGTCACCGCGAGCAGCGGTTACTGCACCCAATTCAAATAACAATTTATAGCCATCACGAATCATGCCTGCATCAGGGGCTTCAACATAGGGGAATTTATACACATCACCCAGATTGAGTGAGGCAAGTTGCAGAATAACTGAGGCAAGATTGGTGCGCTGAATTTCTGGCAGGGTAAATTCTGAGCGTGATAGATAATCATCTTCAGAATATAGGCGAATTGCAATACCATCACTGGTGCGTCCACAACGCCCCGAACGCTGGTTGGCTGAAGCCTGCGAGATTTTCTCGATGGGCAAACGCTGCACTCTTGAACGCCAAGAATAACGTGAAATTCGCGCTAAGCCGGTATCAATAACGTATTTAATTCCAGGAACAGTCAGTGAGGTTTCGGCAACATTGGTAGATAACACAATGCGTCTTGCCCCCGTTGGATGAAATATTTTATTTTGTTCAGCCGATGAGAGTCGCGCAAATAAGGGAAGAATTTCAACACTGGGTTTATGATGCTTTCGCAAGGCTTCACTGGCTTCGCGGATTTCACGTTCACCCGATAAAAATACTAAAATACCACCAGGAGACTCAGCCATGAGTTCATCACTGGCATCAACAATCGCTTGAAGCATATCTTTTTCTTTAGCTTCTTCTTTATCCTCTTGCTGTCCTTTGCTAGATTCATCTGGAAGCAGGGAATGATAGCGAATTTCTACAGGAAAGGTACGCCCAGACACCTCAATAATTGGTGCGTCTCCTTTTCCATTTTGTCCGCCAAAGTTAAAGTGTTTGGCAAACCGTTGAGGATCAATTGTTGCTGAGGTAATAATAACTTTCAGGTCCTTACGGCGGGGCAATAACCAACGCAGGTAGCCAATAATAAAATCTATATTTAAGCTACGCTCATGGGCTTCATCAATGATCAGCGTATCATATTGATTCAGGTAACGATCATTACGAATCTCTGCCAGCAGGATGCCATCCGTCATTAATTTGATATAACTATTTTCATTTGTATGATCATGAAAACGTACTTTATAGCCCACTACAGAACCTAATTCGGTTTTAAGTTCTTCGGCTATTCGTGCAGCAACACTGCGAGCGGCAATTCTGCGTGGCTGGGTATGTCCAATAATGCCATCAACACCACGACCTAGTTCGAGACACATTTTAGGTAGCTGTGTGGTTTTACCAGAACCTGTTTCACCACAGATAATGGTTATCTGATTTTCTGCAATGGTTTTAATAATTTCATCACGTCGATCAGCAACAGGCAGATCAGGATATTCAGGTTTAGGCAGTTTTTCTAGTCGTTGCTGTTTCTGCTTTATTGAAGCTGATATTTTATTTTTAATTTTTTTATAGGCATTTTTGTATTGTTCCTCTTGACCGCATTGATTTGTTTTTGCAGTATTATTTCTTTTAAGACGTTCGAGTTGACGAACTTCACGCAATAGTTTAAAGCGATGCGAAGCACGGCTTAGTTTCAATAACTGATACAATCGTTTCATAGGAGGGCTTACAATAAAAATGCTAAGAACATAAACACGGGCTATAAAATATATCCTGAATCCGTGAGACTAATGCAGATATGAGGGATAAGGTATTGGTTTCACAGTGGAATAAAAAAATACCCGCTTCACCCATAGGTTAAGCGGGTATTTTTTTAACCGCTGTGGAATCAATAACTTGTTCATCATGCCGTAGTAGCCTCACGGATTCAGGTATATATAAAAAAAGGGGGGGATGGGTTACAAAGGGCGACACAATTTGTCGGATTACGCTATCGCTAATCCGACCTACAGATTAGTACTCCAACAAGTTTAGACAGGTTTAAGCTCGTCTTCCATATTATTTTTATTCTTATTTTCGTCTTTTAATGTCTGCTCATGAAGTATACTAGATAACTTATGATCGCCACAGCCTTGCTCAGAAATTCTATTCTTACCCTGATGCTTTGCAACATACAAAGCATTATCAGCCGCAGTTAATAACATCGCAGGGAAGACTACTTTTTGTTCACTCTCTGATTCTTTATCACTTGTTGCCGCATCCCACGTAGGCTCACAGCACGAGACACCAACACTCACTGTCACTATGCCATATTCAGATTCAGGAAAATCAATATTGAGAGCTTCAATTTTTCTGCGCAAACGCTCTGCGAGCATCGTAGCATCCTCTTGTTTTGTGGTAGGTAGTAATACCACAAATTCTTCACCACCATGACGTGCTGCAAAATCAGCGGGACGATTAGTAATAGATGCTAGTGCACGCGATATTTCTCTAAGGCATTCATCACCGCGTTGATGACCATTCACATCGTTGTATAGTTTAAAGAAATCTATATCAATAATTAATAGTGAAACAGGTGTTTTTGCACGCATTGCTCTGCGCCATTCATCTTTAAATTTGCGTTCAAAGTGACGGCGATTCGCCAATCCAGTTAATTGATCAGTATCAGCCAGTTGTTGCAAAGTAATGCTATTTTTTTGTAGATCAAATAATAAATGATAAATAAAGCTTGAAGCTAACAATAAGGTTATTCCTAGGGTAATGGTTGCTATAGAAAGCAAATCATAACCTGGCTGCCTAGTTAGAATAAGCATGACAGTGATAGGAAGGAGAGTAACCAACACCTGAAAAACATAGGCAAGGCGCGAAGCAGCTAAGGTTGGTATGGCTACTAGCAAAACGCTAAACAACAGCATTATCAGTAAAATCAGATAAGGATATTCATTGGGGAAAAATACCACGCCTGCTGAACCCCAAATTGTACTCAGCAAAACGGTAAAAAAAACATGCTTATTAGCCCAGCTCGTTAATTCAGACTGGGAATATTGATGGTGGTATTTAAAATTAAAGCCTATGATATAGCGAGCGATGCTTAAGGAAATAATTAAGCCAAGCCAAAGCAGTAAAAATAAATATTTTTCTGGTAGGTGCGTTGATAGAAAGAAGAATAGAATGCTAGAAAGCAGTATATTACTCCAAACACCCAACGCCTTATTTTTAAAGAGGTAAATTATCTGCCCCTGCATCAGGCTAGGAATCAGCTTATTTTCACTAAACCCCAATGCATTTCGATCATTCCCTATTCTGGTCACAAGTACTCCGAATTATTTCTTTAGCTGAATCAACCTTGGTTTATGTCCTAATTTTTCAGCTTTCTTTTTCCAACGATTAGCGGTAACTTTATTTAACGACCCCGCACTAATACGATACCACAAACGACCACTAATTTTCTTTTTTTGTATACTTGCTTTTACTCCTCGCTTTGATAATGCACGAAGTGCAACATTTGCGCTACTTTTACGCTTGAATGATGCGATTTGTAGAAAGTATTTTCCCTTTCTATTTTTTTCAGAAGCCTTGTTTTTACCCTTAGCTTTGCTTTTTTGAGGAGCAGTATTTTCTTTAGGTTGCTTTTTTAATACACTAACATGTGCAGTACCTACTCTATCTCTAGCGCTATCTCTAATATCTATTGCTTTAACAGAACCAACAGGCACATCAAGGCTTGGCAAAACAGCATAATAGCTAAAATTTGTATCTGATTTTTTATTTTCAGGTGGCTGAGTTCTATTTGCCTCATCAACTAATGAAAGATTTTTCATCTGTGCTTGTGTAGAACCGCCCTGTGCAGAACTAGCTTGTGGCGATGCTTGATCAGTAGAGGAGGCAAGCTGATTTGGATCAGGACGTTGATTAAGTTGCCCCTGTTTTATAAGTCGTTGTTCAGATGCTTGCGTCATTTCCGTAGCACTGAGTGTTCTATTTGTATTTAGATTTGAGAAATAATACATCCCTAAACCTACGAGCAACCCGATGACTATTCCTGAGAACATCCAAACAATACCGCTTCCACCCACAAAGCCCGTATCTAGTGATTCAGTTTTTTTAAAATCCTTGTACATTTCTCTCTTCCATTTTTAATTAACTGAGATATTCATTCATCACAAGCCACGTTGACTCGTATAAAAATATTATAACGATCTCAATCTGATTATTTTCTCTTAGCCCTTAGATTGACTTTTATATTGACATTTAGTTCCACAAGAACAATATAATATTGCCATTATTCTCTTATACTTACAAGGTTATTTTAATCCAATATGACAAATAGGATATAACTTATTAATACCATTATAAAAAATCAGTAGGATCGACATCTATACTCCAGCGAACACCTCCCGTTTTTCTAAATACAAGTAAATGAGCTAATGCCTTCTTTAAAATATGGTGCAAAAGTCCTCGTTTTGGTGCTGAAAGTAATAGCTGAAAACGATAGCGATTTGCTCTCTTTGCTAAAGGAGAAGCAATCGGTCCCAATAAAACAATCTGATTTTCATTTTGAGACTTGCTTAAATTATCTAATAGTTGTTGTAATAATTGCTGCAATACTGCATGCAACTTATCCAGAAACTTATAACCTGCTTCAGCACGGTCACAACTAACCCGTATAAGTGCCTGTGCTCCATAAGGTGGGTAGTTCCACAAATATCTTTCGTTCAGTATATTTTTGCTTGTTTGATAATACCCTAGTGATAATAAATTTAATAATAAGGGGTGCTCCGGTTGTGAACTTTGCAATACCACTCGTCCTTTAACTTCCCCTCTTCCGGCTCTACCTGCCACTTGTATGATTTGTTGAGTGAGTCGCTCATGCGCTCTGAAGTCCATACTAAACAAAGCTTGATCAATATCCAAAATTCCGACCAGAGTTAAATTGGGAAAATCATGCCCTTTGGTGAGCATCTGCGTTCCAATCAAAATGACAGGCTCACCACTGTGCACCTGTTTCAGCTTTTTTTCTAATGATCCTTTTCGTGTAGTACTATCTCGATCAATGCGAACTACCGAAGTTTTAGGAAAATGAGTATTTAATACTTGCTCAATGCGTTCTGTCCCCTGCCCCTGTGTCGTAAGCCTATCACTGCCACATTCAGGGCAAATAGGTTTCACTGGCTCTTCTTTTCCACAGTGATGACAAATTGTTTTGCGTGCCGCTGCATGGTAGGTCATTCCAATATCACACTGCTGGCAAGCTGCATGCCAACCACATTTTGGACACATTAAAATGGGGGCAAAACCTCGGCGGTTCAAAAACAGCATGACCTGCTGCTTGTTTTCAATATGTTGATGAATTTCTTTCATTAGTAAACTACTAATGCCCGCATCGAGAGCTAATTGGCGGGTATCGTGAATCACCATTTGAGGTAATAAGCGCTTGCCTGGCCTGCTATTTAAGCGCAAATAAACATAGCCTTGATGCTCTACATTATACAAAGATTCTAGCGAAGGTGTTGCACTACCCAATAACAGCGGAATGCCAAGTTGATTTGCTCGTTTAATCGCCATATCACGACCTTGATAGAGAAAACCCTCCTGCTGTTTGAAAGAAGGGTCATGCTCTTCATCAATAATAATTGCACCTAGATTTTTCATCGGTGTGAATACAGCTGAACGAGTTCCGATAACAATATTGACCAAGCCTGTTTTTGCGCCTAACCAGTTTTGCAGACGCTCTCCAGCACTCAAACCTGAATGCAGAGAAATAATATTCAAATCTGGAAAATGTTCTTTAAAACGATAGAGAAGCTGTGGTGTTAAGCCAATTTCGGGGACTAATACCAATACTTGCTTAGCATTTTTTAGAATTGCTTCTATAGATCGTAAATAAACCTCGGTTTTGCCGCTACCAGTAATTCCATGCAATAGCACAGGTTTAGGTTTTTCCTTTTGAAAAGCTGCATTGATAGCATCTACACATTCCGCTTGTTCTTTTGTTAGCTCTATTTGTTGCTTTGCAGGAATAGAAGGCTGTATGTTTTGTGTTATCGCTTCATCATCTATCTCGCGTCGCTCAACAAGGTCTTTTTGTTCAAGTTGCCTAAGGATATTTCTCCAGTTATTACCCATTGCAAGCTGTAATTCTTGTCTGCCATACTCCCTATTTTTTAATAGTTGCAGTAGAGCAGATTGTTTAGGGGAGCGTTTTAAGGCATCATCTTTTAAAGAATAAGCAACTTTACTGGCACTCCACAACTGGGTTTTAGGTAGTTGCCGACCTTTGCGCAAAGCAACTGGCAAGGCATGAAACAAAACCTCACCAAGGGGATAAAAATAATAATGACTTGCCCATTTTAATAAAGAAAGCATTGAATCATCAAACATTGTTTTCTTATCAATTAGCTCAATAACAGATTTTAGTTTTTCAAACTCACTCTCTACATCTGTTTCAACAACAATAGCAGTAATTTGTGTATTCCCCAAAGGGACTTTAACCCTGGTGCCTACACAAGCTGCGGTTGAAAGACCCCAATTATAATCCAGCAACTTATAAATAGGTCTCTGAATGGCTACTCGAACCACCTGATTGGTTTTTTCTATCATTAAAACCTGCTACCGTTTGAAGTCTGGTTTGATAAAAGAGTATATACCCATCCCCCCCTTTTTTTGTATTTTTTAGTAACAGTAGGGATTAAAAGAAAGAATACAAAGCTGTGGATAACTTTGTGGATTAAAGTAGTAAAACTAAACTAAGTTGCTGTATTTTAGCAATAAAAAAATAGTCCACAAGAAAATCAAAATTTTCTCTTAATTGTTAAATATCAGCATGTTACGTCGAACTTATATGAAAAAAGATACTATTCAGATGTTATCTTAGGCTTAGCACTCGAAAGTAAAATAGTCTGTGAATAACAAACAAAAGAAAAGCCTCATTGTAGAGGCTTTCCTGAAAAATCAAGAAAAAAATCTTCCTGATTTACAATAAAAATGCTTGTTTTTTACAACTCCTTTAGACTAGTAACAAGATCATTTGCCACAGCTTGTCCATCACCATATAGCATTCGAGTATTGTCTGCAAAGAATAGATGATTCTCAATTCCTGAGAAGCCTGTTCCTTTGCCTCGTTTAACGACTATTACATTTTTAGCATAATCAGCATTCAGAATTGGCATTCCATAAATAGGACTATTTGGATCAGTTCTTGCTGCTGGATTTACCACATCATTAGCACCAATCACTAACACCACATCTGTAGTTGGGAATTCATCATTAATCTCATCCAGATCATAAATAATATCATAAGGAACACCCGCTTCTGCCAACAGCACGTTCATGTGTCCTGGCATACGCCCAGCAACAGGATGAATAGCAAATTTAACCGTAACACCACGCTCTTGAAGCTGTTTTGTCATTTCCCAAACTTTATGCTGAGCCTGTGCGACCGCCATACCATAGCCTGGTATAATCACAACTTTTTCGGCAAAAGCCATCATCACTGCAACATCGGTTGAGTCTATTTCTTTCATGCTACCACTAGCTGCGGCAGCCTCACCGCCACCACCATCACCGAAGTTGCTGAATAATACATTGCTAATAGGACGATTCATTGCTTTAGCCATTAACTGCGTTAACAATGTTCCCGCAGAGCCAACCACAATACCTGCAATCATCATAGCTGGGTTGCCTAATACATAGCCTTCAAAACCTACGGCAAGACCAGTCAGTGCATTATACAAAGAGATAACCACTGGCATGTCTGCACCACCAATAGGCACAGTCATCATTACACCAAAGATCAGTGCTAACACAAAAAATACGGTTAATGTTGTTAGTGCATACTCATTTCCACTAAGAATAATCGCCAAACCTATCGTGACGACCACAACAAAAACTAAGGCATTTACCCATTGCTGCATGGGAAAACGAATAACACCACGCATTAAGCCCTGCAATTTGGCAAATGCAACCAATGAACCTGAAAAAGCAACCGTACCAATCAATGCGCCCAATACAGCCAAGCTCTGCATGACAAAACTCATTGGCTCTAATTTAATTAGCTCAACTGCCGCAATGGCGGCTGCCGCACCACCGCCCATGCCATTATATAATGCAATCATTTGTGGCATATCTGTCATCGCAACTTTCTTACCACTCACATAGGCAATGACACCACCAATAGCAATCGCTAGAGTAATCCAGAGATAATTCTGATTAACATCATGATGGAAATAGGTAATTAATGTCGCCATCACCATACCAATACCTGCCCAGACAATGCCCCGTCGCGCAGTTATGGGCGAACCCATTTGTTTCAAGCCTAGAATAAAGAGAAATGCACCAATAAAATAAACAATCTGAATGATTAAATTCATATCCATTATTAATGCCCTCCCTTTTTACTACTATTCACATTTTTCTCGCTAGGCTTAAACATCTGTAACATACGCTCAGTAACGACATAACCACCCACTGCATTTCCAGCAGCAAGGAGAACCGCGATAAAACCAATGATAAGTTCAGCCGTGTTATCAGGGTCAGCACTACCTAGTACAACCATCGCGCCGACTAAAACAATTCCATGAATAAAGTTAGAACCAGACATCAGTGGGGTGTGTAAAATAACGGGGACTTTCGAGATAAGCTCATAACCCGTTACCGCCGCTAGCATAAAAATATAGAGTGCAACAAATCCTTCCATAATTAATTCCTTTAGTTTTCCCCAATCGTCTTATTCAAGAGTTCAACAGTTTTTTCGTGCATAAC
>Ga0256840_1003493_pt1 | contig 12640 bp, 9 predicted proteins | sample 355202metaG_FD_185969 | JGI IMG/M metagenome (GOLD analysis project Ga0256840, IMG submission 185969) | Hydrothermal vent microbial communities from Mid Atlantic Ridge, Atlantic Ocean - 355-202 | ecosystem: Environmental > Aquatic > Marine > Hydrothermal vents | place: Atlantic Ocean: Mid...
GTAACATTATCTACTTATATCTTAGCCCAAGAATCACCAAAAACATATATTCCTATCATCACTGATGACATTATGAGTTTTGCTGTTATAGATAATGGAGAAGATTTATATGAAGCTAGTTTTACCCATAATGATGATATTGTTATTATTCATAAAAGTACAGGATTAATGTGGGTAAATGAACCAGATATTAGTAAAGGAAAGTGTGCAAAAGTACATACAGAAACATATCAATCTGATTTTGCTAGTGCAAAAGGATTTTGTAAAAGTATGCAGTTTGGATCCTTTGCAGGATTTTCTAACTGGAGGACACCCACCAGTAGTGAGTTAAAAACATTTATTTTAGCAACTAAAAGTATGGATGTGAATTACGATGCACACTGTAAAAAATTGTTAGCTTTAAAAAATAATCATACTGATGAAACCAGTGATAATAGTTTTACTACAATAACAACACGATTCAGTCCTGTAAGAGCTCAAGATGCACACAATCTAAAACCAAATTTTGGTCTTAGATGTGTACGAACAATAGAATAATAAAAGATTAATCTAAATTCAAATCCGAATTTTCAAGACGACGTTGCAGCTTCATTTTTTGCTTGGCAACTTCCCTCATATCTGCATGAGAATCACTTTCATCGACTATCTCTACACCCAAGATGGTCTCAACACAGTCTTCAAGTGTGACAATACCCTCTGTTTGATCATATGAGTCCTGTACCAAGAACATATGCTCTTTCTTTTTGATAAACAAATCCAATGCCATAGAGACAGGAATATTTTCATTGATTTTATAAATATCTTTTTTGATACTATTAAGTGTAACAGAATCATCTTCTAGCGCTTGCTTAAATATCTTTTTTGTCATGACCATACCTGTAATAGTCTCAATACTCTTATCAAAAACAGGTACTCTAGAAAATTTAAATATTGCTGGTTCCTGCTCCACTATTTCTTTAATTGTTCTGTTGCCGTCAAGTGCAAAAACCACTGTACGGGGTGTCAGTATCTCTTCTATTTTAATGCTATCTAGCATCAAAATATTTTCTATTACATCTGATTCTTGCTCATCAAGTACACCTTCATCTTCACTCATGAGTGTCGATTCTATAAGCTCTTCACGCGTAAGACTCATGCCTTCATCATCTTTTTTAATACGGTTTGTGACAAACAATGTCATCAAAATAATAGGATAAGTTATCCAGATAAAAAAACGTATCACATAGGCTGATGTTGGCGCAATCTGCTTCCAATATGTTGCACCTATTGTTTTAGGAATAATCTCGGCAAAAAAGAGTATGGCAAAAGTTAACACAATAGAAACCCAAAATACTGCTCCATTCCCAAAGACATGTTCTGCTTGTGCCCCAACAGCCGCTGCACCTAAAGTATTGGCAATCGTATTTAAAATAAGAATTGAAGCAATAGATTTATGAATATTGGTCTTATGCGATTTTAAAAGTTGTCCTACTTTTGGTTTCTCTTTTTCTAAAACTGAAATATAAGGCATATTTACAGAAAGGAGAACAGATTCCAAAACGGAACAAATAAATGAAATAATCACAGCGCTAAAAAAATATAAAAGTAACAAGTCCATTTGACTAAAAAAATCCTTATAATAAAATGAGGGTAGCTAACCCTAAAAAACTAAAAAAACCGACCACGTCGGTCACTGTTGTAAGTATCACTGTACTTCCAATTGCAGGATCTATATCGAGCTTTTTAAGAAGCAGTGGCACCATTGATCCAAAGAACCCTGCTGAGAGTAAATTGATAATCATAGAAAGTGCTATCACAATACCCAACATTCCCTTATCAAACCATATAGAGGCAATTACGCCCATGATTATAGCAAAAAAAAGACCATTTACAAGTGAGAGTAATACTTCTTTCTTTATGGTACGGAAGGCATCATGTTTAGCAATGTCTCCAAGTGCTAATTGACGGACAACAACCGTAAGACTCTGAGTCCCAGCATTGCCACCCATCGATGCAACAATAGGCATAAGTATAGCTAGTGCTACGATACTCTGCAAGGTCTCTTCAAAAAGCCCTATGACCAAAGAAGCAGCTATAGCAGTGATAAGATTAATTGAAAGCCATATAGCCCGTGCCTTACCTGCTTTAAAAATATCTTCATCTTCTTCTGCATCATCATTTACACCTGCTAGATGATACATCTGGTCTGTAGCTTGCTCATTAATAATATCATAAATATCATCAGAAGTAATACGACCAAGCAAAACCCCTTCATTATCTACTACGGGCATAGAATTCAAGTCATACTCTTGAAACTTTTGCACCACATCTGCAATATCATCATGATCTGTTGCAGTAACAGGTTTAAATTTTTCAGGTGTATCTTCAATGTTTTCTTTGAGTGTTTTACTAAAATCAAAAACAAGAAGATTGTCTAGTCCTACCCCGTACCGCAATTTTTTATCTTTATCCGTAACAAAAAGATAATTAACATTTTCAAGTTCATCTTGCCTTCTAAGCTGTGCAAAATCTTTAATAACATCATGTACATTTTGTTCAAGTCCTGCAGTATAAACCTCTATCTGCATATAGGCACCAGCTTCATCCTCTTCATATTGTTTGAGCTGCAAAATGTCTGCTTGGTCTTCTACGTCTAGCTCTTCAAAGACCTCTTTGGCTTTCTCTTCATCGCGTTCTTCTAGCTCTTGGATAAAATCAGTTTGATCATCTGACTCAAGTTCTGTAAGCGATTCTGCAATCTCTTGAGCTGTAAATGATTCTAGAACATCTTCAAAGTATCTATCTGGAAGTTCCAGTGCAACATCTGCAATAAGTTCTTTCGGAATAGACTGCACAGCTTCCGAAAAACTTTTATCATCTAAATCTTTTAAAAGGTTGGCTATTTCTGAGGGGTGTAGTTCATCATGAGGATGTTCTGTTAAATATTGTGTAAGTTTATCCATCTTATAGCTCCTAAATAAAGTTTTTCATGTCGGAATTATACTTGATTAATGATTAAAGGTGTTGAAGGGGATAAGAGATCAGTGGAGAGCTAATCTCTCCAAGGTTTTATTTTGTTTCAATATCACACTTTTTTGTAATGATGCAAAGTGGACAAAAATTTGCAAGCCCTGCTATAAGTGGTATTGCACCAAGGTAAAACCATTGATTTCCACTATAAACTCCATAACCAATCAATGCTGATCCAAGCACGATTCTAAATGGTCTACAGAATGATCTAATTTTGTTTACATTCATACTGTTTCCTTTAATATATTAAATTTGTGGCAGTATACATAAATATTGATTAAAAAGGAGAAATCACTCTTAATAAATAGTAAGAGTGATTTGTATGCTTAGAGCTGTGGTCCAGCAGAAGCATAGTCAAACTCTCCACCGTTATCATCATAACGATGGAAATTTTCTTTAAACATACCTGCAAGTTTTTTAAGCATTTCATCGTACTCATCTTTATTCTCCCACGTTTCTCTTGGGTTTAGGACAGCATTGTCTTTTACCCCTTCAAGTGTTTTAGGAATTTGTAGGTTAAAAAGTGGTAATGTATCAAACTCAGCATCATTGATAGAACCATTTAAAATACCATCAATACATGCTCTTGTATCTTTTATACTCATACGTTTACCTGTACCATATGGTCCACCTGTCCAACCTGTGTTGACAAGATATACATTTACGCCATGTTCATCTATCTTTTCACCAAGTAATTTTGCATACTTTGTTGGGTGCAGTGGCAAAAATGCTTCACCAAAACAAGCTGAAAAAGTAGCCACAGGCTCAGTAATACCACGTTCTGTACCTGCGACCTTTGCAGTATATCCAGAGAGGAAGTAATACATCGCCTGTTCTTTAGTCAGCTTAGATACGGGAGGTAAAACACCAAACGCATCAGCCGAAAGAAAAATAATGTTATTTGGGTGCCCCGCCTGTAGGTCTTTTTTATGGTTTTCAATATGCTCTATGGGGTATGATACACGTGTGTTTTCTGTTTTACTACCATCCGTATAATCTACTTTACCTGTAGCATCTGAGACAACATTTTCTAAAAGTGCATCTTTCACAATAGCACCAAAAATTTCAGGCTCTGATTTTGCATCAAGGTTAATCACTTTTGCATAACATCCACCCTCAAAGTTAAAGACCCCGTGATCATCCCAACCATGTTCATCATCACCAATAAGTGCTCTTTTAGGATCTGTAGAGAGTGTAGTCTTCCCTGTACCAGAAAGTCCAAAGAAAAGACATACATCATCATCCTCACCTACATTCGCAGAACAGTGCATAGAGAGTTTTCCCTCCAATGGCAACCAATAGTTCATCATAGAGAAAATACCTTTTTTCATTTCCCCACCATACCAAGTACCACCAATGATAGAAATATTGTCTTCTATATTAAATACAACGTATACATCAGAATTTAATCCATGTTCTTTATATTTTTCATCTATAGTTTTACATGCATTATAGACAGTAAAATCTGGTTCAAAATTCTCTAATTCTTCTTCTGTAGGACGTATGAACATATTTTTCACAAAATGCGCTTGCCATGCTACTTCAGAAATAAAACGTATAGATCGTTTAGACGATGCAGATGCACCTGCATAGACATCTGTCACATAGATATTTTTTCCAGAAAGTTGTGTTAAAGTAATATCTAAAAGTTCTTCATAGATTACTTTGTCAATTTTTCTGTTCACATCACCCCAGGCAATATGTTCATTTGAAGGTGCTTGGTCAACAAAATATTTATCTTTAGGACTACGTCCTGTAAAGATACCTGTATCACACATTGCTGTGCCTGATGTAGAGATTTTACACTCTCCACTGTTTACTTCGTGCGCTTGCAACTCATCATAACTTAGATTGTAGTAGACATCTTTGATGTTATTTAATCCTAGTTTATCAAGTCCGTTGGGCGTTTTGGTACTCATGGTATCCTCTTTGTACATAGTATTTATTATGCTAAAGCATAAGTCAAAAAACAACTGTTTTCTGACTTATATTTTAGTGAGTATAGCGTATCTAATTAATAATTTTTATTAATTAGATACATTTTTTATCCTATTATTTAAATATGGACAATAATACACCTGCTGCAACCGCAGAACCAATAACACCAGCCACGTTAGGTCCCATCGCATGCATAAGCAAGATATTTCCTGGTTTTTCTTCAGATCCAACTTTAGAGGCAACTCTCGCTGCCATTGGTACAGCAGAAACACCTGCAGCACCAATAAGCGGATTAATAGGTTCTTTCGAAAATTTATTCATAAGTTTTGCCATAAGTACTCCTGCTGCAGTACCGGCAGCAAAAGCAAGTAACCCAATAACCATAATACCTAAGGTTTCAGCAACGAGGAACTTGTCTGCTTGCAGTGTCATACCCACACCAAAGCCTAAGAAAATAGTGACAATGTTAATCAATGAATTTTGCATTTCATTAGAAAGTCTATCAACCACACCTGACTCTTTTGCAAAGTTACCAAAAGCAAACGAACCCATAAGCGGTGCAGCATCTGGAAGTACCAAAGCAATCATCATAATCACTACTACTGGGAAAATAAGCTTTTCTAACCTATTTACTTTTCTAGTTGTTTTCATGACAATTTGACGCTCTTCTTTTGTGGTGAGTGCTCTCATAATTGGTGGTTGTATGACTGGAACCAATGCCATATATGAGTATGCCGCAACAGCAATAGCCCCTAACATTTCAGGTGCAAGTGCAGAAGCAATAAAGATAGAAGTTGGCCCATCAGCACCACCAATAATAGAAATAGCTGAACACTGTCTAAGCGTAAAGTCTACCATGTCTGTGTACTGTGAAAGTGCTGCTGCACCTACCAATGAACCAAAAATACCAAACTGCGCAGCACCGCCAAGAAGTGCTGTTTTAGGGTTAGCAAGCAGTGGACCAAAGTCGGTCATCGCACCCACACCCATAAATATAAGTAGCGGGAAAAATTCATTGCGAATACCCATATCATAAATAATCCCTAGCATATGTCCAGGAGCTGCCATCTCTGCAATAGGTATATTGGCTAGTAATCCACCAAAAGCAATAGGCAAGAGAAGTAATGGCTCAAAACCTTTTCCTATAGCTAAATAAAAAAGAACAAAAATAATAAGGAACATAATCACACGTCCCCAGCTCTGTGCAAAAGTAGAAACTTCTACACCATTACCATTTTTTAACCCTTCCACAGGATTAATAATTGCATCCAATCCTGTCGTATGAAAGAAAGAGACAATAAGTCCAGTAATACTTTTTTCTTTATAGGTTGCTTTTTCTTCTGCAATGAGTTCAGCTTGTGTTTTAAACTCAGTAGCACCTGCATGTTCATTGGCTGTTGCTACATTTGTAAAAAATGCAAAACTAAACAGCACTGAAAGTAAAAAATGTTTGAGCTTCATGCTTACTCCATTGTGGCTAAAAGTTGTGCATCTGCGACTGTATCATTTACATTGACATTAATAGAGGCAATTTTACCTGCTTGTGGTGCAGCAATATCAATCTCCATTTTCATCGCTTCAAGAATCATAATGATGTCACCTTCAGCTACCGTATCACCTGGGTTTTTAAGTATTTTCCATACGTTACCTGGTGTTTGAGAGTTGATTTCAATGCTCCCTGCACCTGTAGGGCCAGCTGGTGCTGCTGACGCTGCTGGAGCTGCTGTTGTTGAAGGTGCTATTTGAATATCACCTTCACCTTCTGCTACTTGTACGCTATATTGTTTACCATCTACTACTACTGTATAATTTCCTGCCATTTCACTATCTCCACTACAATTATTTTTACCTTTTCTCACCATGAGAGGGCCTTCACCCTTCAGGAACGCAATACCTTTTTGATCACAAGCACCTGCGATGAAAATATTTTCATCAGATGTTTCCAAACCTTCATCTTGCAATACTTTAGTCCAATGAGCAATAGATTTGGTTTCATCTCTATCTGCAATGTCTAATGGGTTTTCTGTTGTAGGATCAAGTTTAAGCTTCTGAGCTGCCAATTCCATAATTTCTTTATCTGCCTCTACAGGCGTTTTACCAAAGTAACCAAGTACCATACGTCCATATCCCGGAGCAATTTGCTTCCATGGTCCAAACATCACGTTTGCATAGGCTTGTTGCCAGTAAAACTGAGATACAGGTGTCACAGATGTACCATAGCCACCACGTTCAACTACTTCTTTCATCGCTGCGATAACTTCATCAAACTTTTCTAAATCTCCAGAGTCTCTCATCATCTGAGTATTTGCCGTCAATGCGCCACCTGGCATAGGCGAGAATGGTATAAGTGGAGAGACCTGTGTTGCTTCAGGTGGTATCATATATTCAGATAAACACTCTTTGAGTCTCTCTTCATATTTAAGTACTTTATCTAGTTTCAAATCACCAAGATTATAGTTGGTTCCTTTTGTTGCATGAAGCATCGTTAAAATATCTGGCTGAGAAGTACCACCACTTACTGGTGATGCTGCCATATCAATACCATTAGCTCCTGCTTCAAGTGCTGCAAGATATGCTGCCACAGAAACACCAGCTGTTTCATGTGTATGTAATCTAAGATGGGTTGCATCACCTAAAAGTTTTCTAGCCATCGAAATCGTTTCATAAACCTTATGCGGATTGGCGGTACCAGAGGCATCTTTGAAACAAACACTATCAAAATCTATACCTGAATCTAAAATATTTCTCAATGTCTTTTCATAAAAAGCAACATCATGTGCTCCTTTACATCCAGGAGGTAAATCCATCATAGTCACCACTACTTCATGACTTAAACCATGTTTTTTAATCATCTCAGCAGAGAATGCCAAATTGTTTACATCATTGAGAGCGTCAAAGTTACGTACGGTTGTTGTCCCATGCTTTGCAAACATTTTTGCAAAAAGCTCAATCATCTCACGGCTTCCTGTGTCTAACATAACGGTATTAATACCACGTGAAAGTACTTGAAGATTTGCTTCTTTTCCTACAATTTCTCTAAATCCATCCATCATATCAAATGCATTTTCTTGTAAGTAAAAGAAAAGTGATTGGAATCTTGCTCCACCACCAAATTCAAAGTGATTAATCCCTGCATTTTTCGCTGCTTCTACTGCAGGGAAAAAATCCTCCATAAGGACACGACCACCAAAAACAGATTGGAATCCGTCTCTAAATGTTGTATCCATTACATCAATGTATTTTTTAGCCATTTACGATTACCTTGTTTATTGATTTTTACGAAATTCGCTCACAGCTGCAATGATTGCAGCTACGTGATGTGCTTCTTGTGTAGTATTAGAAGAAGCTGGGGTTACTTCAGGTGCTTTTTCAGGAAAGTATTTATTGATAATCAATGCTTGGAGCTTGACTATTTGAACAAGTACCATCAGAAATACAAAAACAATTGCCATCCCTAGTACCATAAATTTTAGGCCTTCGCCTACTAAATCGATTTCCATATGTCCCACCTTTTCATAGAAGTTCTTATATAGTTTTGTAACTCAAATTTTAAAACAGTTTTGCTTGATAGAAGTTAAAAAAGAAGGATTATCTTCTTTTTCTTCTACGATTGTTATTTCGAGTAGCTTTTTTTTCCCCTGCATAGTTCTGCATCATCTCATCGACTGTTGCTTGATCAAAGCCAATTTGGGATCCTATATTATGTTCTTCTGCAAACATCATGTATGAAATTAGTTTTTCTACAAGCATTTTTTGATCCATGCCTGAAAGATATTCTAACATCTCATCAACATTTTTATGCATAGCCACATCTCTGACATATTCAGCAATATACTCTTTGCCTGAAGCATCAAGTCCATCACCTGATTGTAAGGTCGCCAAACGCATCTCTGCTCCCACCTCTTTTTGTATGCGTTGAAGTTCTCTAAACTCTTCTGTGGTTACCAAAGTAATCGCCTGACCACTCTTTCCTGCACGCCCTGTACGTCCAATACGGTGTACATAAGACTGTGGATCAAATGGTATATGAAAGTTGAATACATGTGTGACATCTTTCACATCTAGCCCACGTGCGGCTACATCTGTCGCTACCATAATTTTGCTCTCACCACGTCTGTAAGCTTTGATAACTGTTTCTCTGTCTCTTTGTTCTAGGTCACCATGCAATCCTGCGGCATTAAACCCAAGTGCTTGTAGGTGCTCTGTAATTCTATCTACTTCACGTTTCATACGACAAAAGACGATACACTTGTTAGTATCTTCAGTCTCTAAAAGTTTTACCAAGGCTTCATCTCTTTGATTTTCGTTAATCATATAGTAACGTTGTTCGATGACATTGTTTGTCGTCTCTTCATCCCCAACTACTGAAAGAAATTTTGGTTCGTGTAGAATGTCATTTGCTAGTTCTTTAATAGGTTCTGGCATAGTTGCAGAGAAAAGAAGTGTTTGTCTATTCTGAGGAATATATTCAAAGATCTCTTTGATTTCATCCAAAAAACCCATATCGAGCATCTCATCTGCTTCATCTAGCACTACCATTTCCGGATTAAGCACATCAATCTTGCCTTTTTTGTACAGGTCTTTAAGTCTCCCCGGTGTGGCTACAACTATCTGAACACCTTTGTGTATGAGTGCTATTTGTCTACCATACCCTACACCACCATAGACTGTCAGCGTACGAATACCTGCAAAACGTCCTAGATGATAGAGCTCATCCGCAACCTGTGTTGCCAACTCTCTAGTAGGCGTAATAACCAAGGCACGTGTTATATCGCCATTGGCAAGTTTATCCATCATAGGCAGACCAAATGCTGCGGTCTTCCCTGTACCTGTATGGGCTTGTCCCACCAAGTCTGAACCAGAAGCTATAATGGGAATAGCTTGTTCTTGTATTGGGCTAGGCTCCCTAAACCCTGCTATTTTCACCCCTTTGGCGATATCACGGTGAAAATTAAACTCTGAAAATTTCATTTTTATCCTTCAAATAATGTCCAAATTCTTTTGAACTTAATGAAAGCTCTCGAAAGAGATTTTATAAATTCAATCGTAGGGGCAATCCCTTGTGGTTGCCCTTGAAATATTAAAATATCATTACCATTTAAAGGGTACCCACAAGGGGCACCCCTACGTCACCATCAATAAAAACACCCCAAAAACAATCCTATAGATACCAAAAGGTACAAAGGAAAACTTCTGAATAAAAACCAAAAACACTTTAACTGTAATGTATGCCACCACAAACGCCACTATAAAACCTATGATAAATGCAGACCAATTCGCCCCTGCAAATTCATGGTAGTGCTTCAGTAAATCATAACTTGATACTGCACCCATCACAGGGATAGCGAGTAAAAATGAAAAGTCTGAAGCGGTTTTTCTGTCAAGCCCTGCAAGCATCCCACCGATGATAGTAGCACCTGCTCTACTTGTACCGGGTATAAAGGAAAAAAGTTGTGCAAACCCCACCCACATCGCCTGCTTGTATGTGGTTTTTTCTACCTCTTTTACGTGATGTGGCTGTGCTTTATAAAAATACTCCACAATTAAAAAGATGATACCACCAATAATAAACATCCATGCTACCACTTCTACAGAAAAAAGTGCTTTGATTTGGTCTTTAAAAATGAACCCTACAATAGCCAAAGGCATAAATGCAGCCATGAGCTTCATCCATAAGTCTACTTTTTTAAAAGAGATTTTCTCTTTATAAATAAGCATCACTGCTAAAATAGCTGCAAACTGAATGATGACTTCATAGGCTTTCATCGCTGCATCTTGGGGTAGTCCCATAAATTCTGAAGCGATTATCATATGTCCCGTAGAAGAGATGGGCAAAAACTCTGTAAACCCCTCAATAATCCCTATTATTATTGCTTGAAAAATATCCAATTAATTTCCTTAATTCTCGTAGGATGTTATACCCTTACAACACCTTCTTGACATGATAATATTTTAGTGTTGTCGTGGGACAATACTCTACAACATTTGAGAGAAATAACTCTCATCTTTAGAAAGCAATTCTCTTGGCGTGCCACTATCCACTACTTTACCATCTTCTAGTACATAGATAAACGCTGCACTTTTAATGGTGCTAAGCCTATGTGCTATGGTAATCACCGTCTTGTCAGCCAAGAAGTCATGTAGTGCTTCAAAGAGTTTAACCTCAGTATGCACATCCAACGCTGAAGTGGATTCGTCAAAAATAACCACTTTAGGGTCAGACAAAATCATTCTGGCGATGGCAACCCTTTGTCTCTGTCCTCCGCTGAGTTTGATACCGTCTTTCCCGACAAGCGTATTAAGCCCTAAATCTAAACGTGCTATAACATCATCAAGTTGTGCTATGTGAAGTGCCTTTTGCACAACTTCTAGTGTATAAGATTTACCTAGCGTTAGATTAAACAGCATTGTATCATTAAAAAGTTTAGGATGTTGCAAGATAAGATGAATATTTTCACGAATGGTAGAAAGTTTCAAGTTTTTGTTAGAGACACCACCATAACGTATCTCTCCTTCATCTAAAGGATAAAAGCCCACAAGAATGTTAGAGAGTGTCGTCTTTCCGGAACCACTCGCCCCAACTATAGCTACTTTAGAACCTTTCTTTATTTCCATATTAATATTTTCTAATATATATTTGTCTTTTTGATAGGCGAAGGAAAGGTTATCAACCACTATATCTATAGCATGTTTGCCCATAAAGGGGTTCTGTGTTTCTTCAATCTGGGGTTCTTGTTCCATCTCATAAATGCTGTTTATTCGTTTACATGCTGCCTTAGCAGTAGAGAGCACATACTGAAAGTTTATGATGTCTTGAATAGGGTTGACCATCACCCAAAGGTAAGAGAACACCGCAAGCATCAACCCTACTGAGAGGTCTGAGTATGCCACAGCCAAGATGCTTACTGCTCTGAAAATTTCATACCCAGCCAAGAAGACCAAGTAAGAGTACTTTAAAGCACGGTCACTTTTATAACCGTAGTTTATGGCATGGGTACGTAACTCTTCGGCTTTTATACGGCTCTGTTCAAAGAAGTACGCCTCTTTATTTGCTGCACGGATTTGATGAAAAAGTTCAAGTGTCTCTGTCAAAGCAGACTGAAACATCTCTACAGCTTTGTTCTCCTCTTTTTTCAACTCACCGATGTTTCGTGCCAATTTCACGGTAAAAAGTACCACAATAGGATTGGTAATCAAGATAAAAATTGCCAACTGCCAATGAATCCATAGTAATATAATAGCAGAGAAAAGCAATAAAAGCACAGCTACAATGAGTTTAGAGATAGTAGAACTCACAAAACCGTCTATAGTCTCCACATCTGTCACAAGCTTAGAGGTAACTGCCCCTACCCGCATCATCTCATACTCTTTAAGTGAAACACGTTGAAGATGATCTAATAAAGAGACTCGCATTTTGTAAGTAATATTTTTTGATATGGAAACAAATATTTTTGTCTGGAATATAGATAACAAGGTGCTTATAACACGAAGAACGAGTATCACCACCAATATAAAAAAGACATACCCTTTGGTATCAGAAGTAAAAATATTTTGACTTATCCATGTGATAAAACCATGCTCTTTACCTAAAAGGAGTTCATCTACCAAGATAGGAATAAACAGAGGAATAGCTACCACAAGTAATGTAGCTATAATCGCGATAACATTACCCAATAATACTTCCTGTCTATAG
>Ga0256840_1003494_pt1 | contig 12638 bp, 13 predicted proteins | sample 355202metaG_FD_185969 | JGI IMG/M metagenome (GOLD analysis project Ga0256840, IMG submission 185969) | Hydrothermal vent microbial communities from Mid Atlantic Ridge, Atlantic Ocean - 355-202 | ecosystem: Environmental > Aquatic > Marine > Hydrothermal vents | place: Atlantic Ocean: Mid...
AAACGAGATAAAGACGGGTGAAGTAGGTATCGTCGTTTTGGGGCTTAAAAATGTCAGCGACGTATCGGTAGGCGACACGATAACCGATGCGAAAAACCCTACAAAAGAGCCCGTAGGAGGTTTCAAAGAGGCAAAACCTTTCGTCTTCGCGGGACTCTATCCGATAGACACGGACAGATTCGAAGAGCTTAGAGATGCGCTTGACAAACTAAAGCTAAACGACGCATCCATAAGTTACGAGCCTGAAACGTCGGTCGCTCTAGGCTTTGGCTTCAGAGTGGGATTTCTCGGAATGCTCCATATGGAGGTTGTCAAAGAGAGGCTGGAGAGGGAGTTTGGGCTAGACCTCATAGCGACGGCGCCTACCGTTATCTACAAGGTAGAACTTACCGACGGAAGCACGGTAGAGGTACAAAACCCGAGCGAAATGCCCGATACCGGCAAGATAGCGAAAATTTACGAACCATACGTTAGAGCCACCATCATTACACCCAAAGATTTTCTGGGCAATATCATAACGATGATGGCCGATAGACGCGGCGTGCAGGAGAAGATGGAGTATCTTAACGAAGAGCGTGTCATGCTCGTATACGCCGTTCCTATGAACGAGATAGTGGTAGATTTCTACGACAAGCTCAAAAGCGCTACAAAAGGGTATGCGAGTTTCGACTACGAACCTATAGAGTATCGTGAAGGCGACCTTGTCAAACTCGATGTTCGGGTTGCAGGTGAGGTGGTGGACGCTCTAAGCATAATCGTACCCCGAGAAAAGGCACAGCAGCGCGGAAGAGAGCTCGTCAAGACGATGAAAGAGCTCATTCCGCGCCAGCTTTTCGAAGTCGCCGTACAAGCAAGCGTAGGTAACAAGGTCATCGCCAGAGAGACGGTCAAATCTATGGGCAAGAACGTTACGGCAAAGTGCTACGGAGGGGACATTTCACGAAAACGAAAACTTCTCGAGAAGCAGAAAGAGGGTAAAAAGAGGATGAAGGCGATAGGAAAAGTTCAACTCCCTCAAGATGCCTTCCTGGCGGTTTTGAAGATAGATTAGAGGTATGATATGAGATGCCACTCCTGCAGGGGCTTCTCTCTTTCACCCATATGCGGCAGTTGTCGCCAAATCTACCTGAACCCTGTAGCGAAAACCAGGGTGCTTCCCTCCGGCCTGGAGGTGGTCTCCTTTTTCGGTTACGAAGATATAGAGCCTTTTTTGCTTACCAAACACTACACAAGAGGATGGTTCATCTACCGCATAGTTGCCAAAGCAGCTTTCAGAGACTTGAAAGAGTGTGAAGAGGATATTGCGGTTATTGCGATAGATGATGAGCCAAAAGGGGGCTACAGCCATACCGCTCTTCTTGCAAAAGAGCTAAGTAGACAGGGGTATAGGCCTATTTTTGGAAAATTGAAAGCCAAAAAGAGAGTCTCTTACTCGGGAAAACCGCTCTCTTTTCGTCTAAAAAACCCCAGAGAGTTCTACTACGGCGGCCCAAGAGGTATAGAGGCGGTGCTAGTAGATGACATAGTTACGACCGGGCTCACGCTTCAGGAGGCGCAGCAGACTCTGCTGAAGTTTGATGTAGAGGTGAAAAGAGCCTTCGTGCTGGCGGATGCCGACAGGAGATAGGAATCTCAAAAATTTATAAAAATTCTCTACTGCTTCCTTTGCCTAGACCTCACATTTATTAGAGTGTGCTATAATTGCGCCATCCTAACACCCGGATTGTTCCGGTTTCTCCCGTCTACACAAAATATACCTCCGTATATTTACCAGATGGGCACCACCGACGGCAAATAGCTAGGTAGCATAATGTGCGTGCCGCCGGTAAATAGACTTTGACCAAGAGACTAGATTGCCGCTAAAAGATGACAATCTTTTTCTACGGTCACGGCTATACTTCAATACAAAGAGAACGACATATGGAAAATAGTACCCAAGAGACGATAGAGAGTGCCGTTGAGGCAGAAGAGAAGTCTACTATGACATTTGCAGATTTTGGATTTAAACAGCCTATTATGCGCGCTATACAGCGCATGGGATTTCAAGTGCCAAGCCCTATTCAAGAGAAGGTCATCCCCTTGATTTTAGAGGGGCACGACGTGGTCGGACAGGCCCATACCGGCACAGGTAAAACCGCAGCCTTCGGGCTTCCTGCACTCAACAACATCGAGTGGAGAAACGGTGTCGAGCTTCTTGTCATAACACCTACCAGAGAGCTCGCTACGCAGGTTAGCGACGAGCTTTTCAGCCTCGGACGCTTTGCCGGAATACGTACGGTCAGCGTATACGGTGGCCAAAGTTATAGAAGGCAGCTCGACCTCATAGGCAGAGGCGCACAGGTTGTCGTAGCTACTCCCGGAAGGCTTTTGGATATGCTGAGCTCCGGAAAACTGGAGGACTTCAACCCCTCCATCGTAGTGCTCGACGAAGCTGACGAGATGCTCGATATGGGCTTTTTGGACGATATAAAAGAGATATTTAGCTACCTTCCCCAGCAGCGTCAGACACTGCTCTTTTCGGCTACTATGCCTGAACCTATAAAAGATTTGGCGAAACATATCCTATATGAGCCGAAGTTCGTCTCCGTCACCAAAAAGGAGACGACCAACAAAGATATACGCCAGCTCTACTACGTCATAGAAGAGAAAGATCGCGACGATGCGATAGTCCGCCTTCTTGACAAAGAGGAGCCTGAAAAGGCGATCATATTTTGCCGTATGAAGCGCGAGGTGGACAGGGTGGCCGAACTTCTTCAAGCGCAGGGAGTAAATGCCAGAGCTCTTCACGGTGATATGGAGATGCGTGAGAGGATGGAGGTTATAAAAGGCTTTAGGGGGCGCGATATCGACATCCTTGTAGCTACAGACGTTGCCGCCAGAGGTTTGAATATCGAAAATGTGAGCCACGTCTTCAACTACCATATACCTTTCGACCCCGAAAGCTACGTACACCGCATAGGCCGTACCGGAAGAGCCGGAAAGAAGGGTACTGCCATAACCCTTGTAACTCCTCTTGAGTTCAAAGAGCTCGAGAGAATCCGCCAAAAAGTCGGAACGAAGATGGAGTACGGCTTCGTCGATGAAGGCGACGAGGGGAGCGAAGATATAGTCGAGCGCTTTTTGAGTCTCGTGCAAGCTGCAGGCATAGACGATAGAGCCGTGAAAATATACGAAAAGCTCGAAGAGGAGATGGCTCCGCAGAAGATCGCCTACAAGCTTATAACGATGATACTTGAAAGCGATATGTTGAAGTCGAAGGGTTCCGGCATAGGTCTTAGCCAGGAAGAGGTGGAGCGTATGATGGCCCTAAGCGGAATGGGCGAAAAACCGAAAAAGAGTTCCGGCCGCAGACGCCGTAGCGGCGGCCAGGGCCGCCACAGAAGCCAGAACCGTCGATAAGCCCCGTGCATAGGCACGATCTTATAATATTGGGCGCCGGAGCGGCAGGGCTTATGTGCGCCGCTACGATGCCTCCTATGGATGCTCTCATTTTGGAGCACAACACAGAGCCAGCTTTGAAGATAAAAATCTCCGGCGGCGGCAGATGCAACATAACGAACGTCAACCTCTCACCTTCAGACTATCTCGGCGACTCCTCCTTCATATCCAGAGTATTTGAAACTTTCGACAACAAAGATCTTTTAGAGTTTTTGAGAAAAAGAGGGCTTAAGCCTGTTTTGCGAAAAGAGAGCCAATACTTCTGCCCTAACAGCAGCAAAGAGATCATAGAGCTGCTTCTTCAAGAGGCGAGCAAGATCCCCATAAAGTACGGCGTGGAAGTTATGGGTGTGAAAAAGCGTAAAGATCTTTTTGAAGTTGAAAGCAGCGCAGGCACTTTTTATGCAAAAAAGCTGCTTGTCGCCTCGGGTGGGCTTAGCTACCCAACATGCGGAGCAAGCCCCAAAGGGTACGATATAGCGGCCTCTTTTGGACATACCGTAGTGGCTACCAGACCGGCTCTTGTCGGTCTTACCCTTCAGCCTGAAGAGTTTTGGATGAGAGATCTCGCCGGCTTGTCGCTGCCTGTGGAGATAGCGGTCGGAAGAAGGAAGATCTGCTCCGATCTACTTTTTGCGCATAGAGGTGTAACCGGTCCGGCGGTACTTGACGCATCACTCTTTTGGAACAGAGGAAAGATAACGGTCGACTTTCTCCCGACTAAGAGGTTGAAGACCCTTTTTCGCTCATCTTATAAGAGTGCACTCTCTCAGATTCCTCTACCCAAACGCTTCGTTAAAGCCTTTTTCGATGCTTTGAAAATTCCTGAGACTCCTTATGCTAAAATGAGTGAAGAGCAAAAGCAGCGTCTCTCTCTTTTGAAATCCTACGCTTTCGCACCGGCCGGAACTTTTGGGTATAGCAAAGCGGAAGTGACCAAAGGGGGAGTTGCAACGGATGAGGTAGACCCTTCGACGATGGAGAGCCTCCTTGTGGAGGGACTATATTTTGCAGGGGAGGTTTTGGATGTCACAGGAAGAGTGGGCGGTTACAACTTTCAGTGGGCATTCTCTACGGCGGTAGTCGCCGCAAAGAGTCTATAGAGGATTGAAGAAGATGCAAAAGCAGAAGTTTCAGATGCCTCCGCAGCTTAGAAAGAGTACCGGTCAACAGAGGCGGGTAGGGTTTGAGCTTGAGTATTCGGGACTGACGCTTAAAAAGAGTGCAGCGGTCATGCTTAAAAGAGTCGGAGGACGCTTAGAAGAGATAAACCCATACCACTTCAAGATTCACGATACCCCCTACGGCACCTTCACGCTGATACTCGACTTTCAGTTTCTTGTCGAGTCGGGACTAAGCCGCTGGCTTCATTCAATAGGCCTCGATAACGCTTTGGAGCCGAGTGTGGTTCAGGGGATAGAGCGTTTCATAGCGGACCTCTCCGAAGCGGTCGTTCCATATGAAGTCACTACTCCTCCTCTTGGGCTCAAAGAGCTTGAAATTGTCGAGCGGATAAAAGAGACTCTAAGAGATCACGGCGCTATGGGAACGGGAGCGGACCCCTTCTACGCTTTCGGTTTCCATATAAACCCGGAAGTGGCTTGCCTTTGCGTAGATGAGATTTTGAAGGTTTTAAGGTCCTTCTTCGTACTCTACGACTATCTGGTAGAAACTCTAAAGCCCGATATGACAAGACGGCTGACCCCTTACATCGACCCTTTCGACGAAGCATATATGCGCTTGGTACTCGACTCCGACTACACTCCGACCATGCCTCAGCTAATAGATGACTACCTTGAGTATAACCCTACGAGAAACAGGGCTCTTGACATGCTTCCGCTTTTTGCGCATATAGATCTGGACAGGGTTTTGCAAGCTTTGGAAAAAGAGAAGATTTCGCCAAGACCGACATACCACTACCGCCTGCCGAACTCGCGTGTCGATGAGCCGCAGTGGCATACGTGGGAGGCTTGGAACAGTTGGGTGCTTGTGGAGAGACTTGCAGCGGACGAGAAATCTCTAAAAAGCCTTTCGACCGAGCTTTTGGAGTTTCTCGACTCGCCATTCTCTATCTTCATGAAAGAGGAGAGGCTAAAAAGAGTAATTAGATGGGTTCAAGAGCAGTCGTAGCCGTCACCGGCTCAGATCGCGGCAGCAGGAGTGCTTGGCTTTTTAGCCGTTTTTTGTTGGGGCTTTTTGGCGTTAAAGCAAGATTCGTTCATCCCGCTTCATGGCGAAAAGATATGCATATGGATGCCCTTTTGCTGCTTGGAGGAGTCGATATAGACCCGCGCACTTACGGCGGCAGCGGACATCATAGCGTTACAAAAACCGACCCGCTCAGAGACGAAATGGAGCTTGCTCTTTTAGAATGTGCCGTAACCGAAAATTTGCCTATTATGGGAATCTGTCGCGGAATGCAGCTTATAAACCACTTCTTCGGAGGGACTCTCCATCCGCATATACACGATTTTGAGCTTGAAGTTCCCCACCCGCACACTCCATTTCCGCTGAAAAGGGTGACGATAGAGCCTAATAGTTATCTTTACACTCTTTTGAATCAGTCTACACTGATGGTGAACGCTCTTCATCATCAGGCGGTAGAAGAGGTTGGAGAGGGGCTGCGAAGAGCGGCCCACGATCTAAACGGTATCGTTCAAGCTATAGAGTCTATAGACAAGAGGTTTCTTTACGGCTTTCAGTGGCATCCTGAGTTTATGCCGTATCAGTGGCACAGTAGAAAGATATTTCACGCTTTTGCAGAAGAGACGAAGCGTGCTAAAAAGTAAAGAGTTCTAGGCGGCACAAACCGACTAGGTTCGTACCGCAATCGGATCAAACTTCAAAGACCCAGAGATTGGAGAGTCTTAAGTGTCAAAGCACCTTGCGAGAGATTGTTCTTTTTTTGGTACTCTCGAACGGCCGCTTTTGTTTCGGCATTATATTTACCGTTTACTTTGCTGATTTTATACCCTTTCTCTTTCAACTTTTTTTGAAGTTTAGAAATGATATCCGGTTGGGTATTTGTTTTACATAGAACGGGTTGCCATCTAAGATACGGCTCTGAGACAATGACTCTCTTTTTTACCGTTTTATAGACGGCCGGTATAGTCGTTTTAACCTCTTTTGCCGGAGTATCAACCACTCTTGTCCTAACTATTTTGCAAATTCCGGGGACCTTTACCTCTTTGGTCGTAGCAGGAGTCACTAAAACCTCTTTCGTTATGGTTTTATAGACGGCCGGTATCTTAACCTCTTTAGTATGTGCCGGTTTGTCAACCACTCTTTTCGTTACGGTTTTATAGACGGCCGGTATCTTAACCTCTTTAGTATGTGCCGGTTTGTCAACCACTCTTTTCGTTATGGTTTTATAGACGGCCGGTATCTTAACCTCTTTTGTATAGGAGTCTTTTACCAAGACCTTTTTCGTTACCGTTTTATATTGGGCCGGAACCTCTACCAAACACATGATTTCGCCGGTTGCATTATCGATTTTTTCTATTTCGCCTCTACCCCGTTTCCACTCAGTATGGGCTGCTTTCACAAGGACTTTTTCCGTCACCGTTTTGTATTTGGCGGGCACGACTACCAGTTTGGTTTTTTCCGGCTCTACCATAACCTTTTCGGTAACGGTTTTGTAAGTTGCGGGCACGACTACCAGTTTGGTTTTTTCCGGCTCTACCATAACCTTTTCGGTAACGGTTTTGTAAGTTGCGGGCACGACTACCAGTTTGGTTTTCTCCGGCTCTACCAACACTTTTTCGGTAACGGTTTTATACTTTGCAGGTACCGGAACAAGTTTTATACTCGGTTCTCTAATAGAGACCTTTTTTTCGACGACCTTGTACTTTGCAGGTATTACCTTTATTACCGTTTTTGGCTCTTTGACTAGAACCTCTAACTCTTCGATTCTATATTTAGCCGGTACAAGAACTTTAGCGTAACACTCTCCCGGTTTGGCATTAGGTGGGACGAGTGAATTCGAAACTGCATAAATATCCTCTTTTTCTGTACGTACAGGTTCACCTGCGTCACCCTTTTTCTTCTCTTTTGCGATCAGTTGTTCTCTTTCTGCCTCCAGTGTTTTTAGTCTCTCTTCTACATCGGCTTGACTCTTTTTGGTAGATTGTAGTTCGTGAGTTAAACGTTCAATCTCCCTCTCTTTTTCGGAAAGAAGGTCGTTTGACTGATTTTTCGTAGAGCACCCTGTTATAAAGGCTGTCAACAATAGAGGCGCTATTGCCACTTTCAAATAATTCACCATTTCAGTTCTCCTAAGTTTTTTGTACAGGAAATAATAACAGAATAGAAATAAAAAAATAATAAACAATGACAAAAAAGTTTAATAAATAGTATGCTAAAATCCTTTCAAACAAAAAGAAAGGAGAAAAAGTGTCGAAAAAAAGTTTTGTCACATCGCTTATTGGCGCGACTATTTTAACGGGGGCTCTTTATGCGCAAGATTGCATTTTGGTTCCGGATCTAAATGTGGAGTTTAAAAATGCCTCCACTACATATATGAACGCTGACGAGAGAAAAGAGGTTGAGGAATTTGCCAAGTTTTTGAAAAAGCATGGTCTTTATGCAGTTATAGAAGGACATACTAGCAACACTGCATCGGCAAGATATAACTACGATCTATCGCAAGCAAGAGCGCAAAAAGTTATGAGTTCAATAGTCGGATACGGAGTTCCGTCTTCACATGTAAGAGCAATGGGATATGGCGAAAGTTCGCCTCTTTACGATAATAATTCTGAAGATAGATATAAAAATAGAAGAGTCGTAGCCGAAGTTTTTAATTCGAAAGATGAGATGATCCAATATCTCAAATCAGAAAAAGAGAGAGTTAAAGATATTCTGCTTAAAGAGCAGTGATAGAGGGCGGTCCTCAGGCTGCCCATCCTTCTATTAGCCTTTCTTTGCCTTCTTAGAACTATTTCTTTAACCGCATATTAATTTTTATCTTAAGGATTGGGGGAGTAAACATAGTTCTATGAACGATCAGTTTCTGGGCGAATTCCTTTTACTCCTCTCTCTTCTTTTTTCGCTTACCTACTCTCTTGCAGGTTTTTTGGAGCGCTTGAAAATCCCCGGTATTCTTGCGGCACTCTTCGTAGTGATGGGTGTTCACTACACACCGGTCGGTAAGATACTCACCAATGGGTTAAACGGTGACATCTTCACCGTGCTCGCCGATCTCGGCGTCCTTTTTCTTCTATTTTTCATAGGTCTACAGATATATATGAGAGAGATGAAGAGTCAGAGTGGCGATATAATGCTGGCGACTGTGCTAAACACGATCATTCCCTTTTTGATGGGAGTGGGTGTCATGCTCTGGCTCGGCTACGGCTGGATGTTCTCATTCTGATTCTTCTCGTCACGGCTACAATCTCATTCGCTATCGTTGAAATTGGCGATGCCGTTACGATTATGGCTATTGTCTTGCTCAACGGTATTTTGGGTTTCGTACAGGAGTTCAAAGCCGAAAAGGCCATCGAAGCGCTGAAGAGAGCCCTAAAAGAGGGTCTTATATTTGCCAGAACGACTCCGCTGGACAAATTGCGCATTGCCACTCTGCTGCTGTCTTAGGGGCTTGTGACAGCCATGACGGGTGATGGGGTCAACGAGGCTCCGGCACTCAAAAGGGCCGATATAGGTTAGCGATGGGTAAAAGAGGCACCGATGTCGCCAAAGGTGCCGCCGACATGATTCTGCTCGACGACAACTTCGCGTCGATCATAAATGCGGTTCGGGAAAGTAGACGACAGTATGACAATATCAAAAAGTTCGTCACCTATCTTCTTTCGTCCAATACGGGAGAGGCCATAGCAATTTTTGTAAATATCCTGATAGGAGGCCCTCTCATACTGCTGCCGGTTCAGATTTTGCGGATGAATCTCGTAACCGACGGCATGACGGCGGTGGCACTTGGACTCGAACCTGCGGAAAAAGGGTTGATGGAATGGCCGCCAAGAGCTGTAAACTCCCCTTTTCTTCAGCTTCGAGGTATAGTGATGATCGTTCTGCCGGGAGGTTACATAGGTGGCGGTACATTGTGGCTTTTCCACCACTATCTCTCTTCAGGTCTGCCGGAAGCCGAAGCTGTAGCCCTGGCGCAGACTGTAGCGTTTACGGGCATCATTATTTTGGAGAAGATGAATGTTTTCAACTACCGTAGTCTTCATGCGCCTATGCCCGTTATAGGCTTTTTCTCTAATCCATGGGTGCTCGGAGCCTGGACTCTTACCGTTTTGGCGCAGGTGGCTGCCGTCTATGTGCCTTTTTTGCAGGAGGCACTGCGTACCGTGCCGCTTCGCTGGGAGGATTGGCTGCTCATCTTCGAAATGGCTTTGCCTATCTTTATCGTGGTAGAATTGTATAAAGCTTTCGAATGGTAGATGTTAAGACGTAAAGAGAGGAGTCAAAACAGTGGAGTATGATGTAGTCAAATCGCTGGTTGTTGTCATCATTTTAGGGTTTGTCATAGGGATGCAGCGCTCCATGACCTACCTCTACAAGGGAGAGCAGCCCTTTGCAGGCTCGAGGACTTTTGCACTTTTGGCGCTTGCCGGGTATGTTTCCGGCTGGCTTCAGAAGTATGTTCCCGGCTTTGCAGTGGCCTCTTTGGTAGTAGTAGGTTCTCTCATAGCTCTCTCATATTTCATGAAAGTAAAAAACGCCCAAAAGAGGGGTATGACTACGCAAGTCGCCGCTCTGGTGACATTTCTGCTTGGGCTTATGGTCTGGTTCGGTTTACAAAACTATGCGATTTTTATAGGTGTCGTTACCGTAATACTCTTGGAGATAAAACCGAAGTTGCAAAAAATCGAAGCTCATATCTCCTCGACCGATATAAATGCGGTAGTGCTTTTGCTAGCAATGAGTTTCGTTCTTCTTCCGATCTTGCCGGATGAAATGTTAGGACCGTACAATCTCTTCAATCCTTATAAAACGTGGCTTATGGCCGTCATAATAGCAACCATATCTTTTGTCGGTTATATAGCGATTAAAGTTTTTGGGCAAAAGCATGGAGTTTTTCTGACAGGTGCGGCAGGCGGCCTGATAGCCTCTACGGCCGTGACGATATCTTTGTCTAAAATGTTTTCGAAAAGATTCGAGCTTGTAAACAATTATGCAGGCGGTATTGCGATTGCATGTACTTTTATGTACTTCAGGGTACTGTTGGAAGTTTTTGTCATAGATTCGGACCTTGCCGGCAAGCTTGCGCCGGCATTTCTGGGAGCCGCTTTTTCTGGACTTCTTTTTGTCTATCTGATGTACAAGAACTCAAGCAGTGTAGAAATTGATATACAAAACAGTGCGCTAACCAAAAACCCTCTGCAGCTTAGCGAAGCGGTGAAATTCGGCCTGCTCTTTGGCGCAATCTACGGAGCCGTAGCTTTCGTTGAGACCCGCTATGGTGATATCGGAGTCTATGTGGTTTCACTCTTTTCGGGTCTTACCGACGTAGATGCGATAACCCTCTCTTTGAGCCAGATGGCAAAAGATCAAAAATTGGCGGAAGTTGCTGCGATGAACGGTATAGTCATAGCCTCCGTAACCAACTCGTTAGTCAAGCTCGCTATAGTTTTCTGGCTGGGAGGCGCAAAACTCGGCTGGAAACTGTTTCAGTTTTTCGCTTTGACACTCGGGGTGATGCTTGCCGCCCTTATCTTAACGGAAAGATTCATTTTTTAGTCATAAGTCGGCAAAACTTTGCGATATAATCTCAGAGGTAAAAAAAGGCGGTAAACGGTAGAGTATGGTTAGGAAAGTTTTCAAAAAAAAGCGTAGTAGCAGTAAACTCGATGCTTTCATAAAAAAGTACAATATCCCGCGCGAATTTCTTTCGGTAAATAGAAGGTCCGTAACCAAAGCGCTGCTTGTGGGCCTTTTCATAGCCTTTATCCCTATGCCTTTTCAGATGCTTGCCGTTTTGGCCGTATCTCCCTTCATACGTTTCAATATACCCATAGCCATATCGATGGTGTGGCTCTCGAACCCCTTCACGATGCCCCCTATGTACTATATGGAGTATCTGACCGGAACGTGGCTTTTGGGGATGGAGCCTCTTCACGACGTAGAGATGACTTTGGAGTGGTTTCAAGAGCATCTTGACGATATATTCGTACCGCTTTATGTCGGCACACTTTTCTACTCCGTCACGGTTTCGATTACCGTCTACTACCTGGTAAACTGGCTCTGGATACGCTCTGTAAACAGAGAACGCAGTGCAAAAAAGAGGAAATAGTAGAGTTACTCTTTTATTGAAAAAAGTACCAACAGCCTCTTTTGAAGCGGGTTTTCGTTGTCATCGCTTATCATCAAATAGCGGTTGTTTCCGATATTTGTGAGACCTTCAAAGTTATCGAGGCGACAACCATCCTCGCTTTTTAGCTTGGCTATGCGCTTTACTTTTTTACTTTCCGGGTCTATCAGCGAGATGGTAACGGCTCTGTTTCTAAAGAGAGGGTTGAAGCTGCGCTCTAAAACTACTATCTTGCCCCCATCCGTCAAAGTCATCGCGGTAAGCGAGCCTGAGGCTGGGAGTTTGAAGTGTACCTTTTTGCCGTATATCGTGTGCACTCTTTTGTCGCTCTTTTTCAAAGGAACCTCCGGCGCACTCAAAAGGCCAAGTTTCGGGTGGTACAAAACCGCTTCGAGCATCTTGTTCTTTTTGCGGTAACTCTCTTTTTTCCTTAAAGGCTTCGGCAGTTTCAGCTCTTTTTTCGCTCTCCCTTTTTTGTTAAAGAGCAGAACTCTCGGCTCCCTTTCGAAGGAGACCAAAAGCCCCTTTGGCGAAAGAGACAAACCCTCCGCATCGCTCATCTTTTTAACCTTAAAGGGCTTGCCGTCCCTTTTTTTAAGTCTTGTGACCCGCAAAGCTTCGAGCTTTTTAATCTTGTCGTTTTCTATCTCTATCTTCATGACATAAAAGAGCCCTTTGTCGCTCACTCCGTAAAGCAGCCCCGACTTTTTGTCGTAGGCGATACCCGAAATTCCGGAAAAGTCGGCTGAGTCACTCTTTTTTGGGATTATCTCTTTTGCATCTAAAACTTCAAAAGAGTCAAATTCGACATTTGTAGGGTTTATGTTCCACTCCTTTAATTTTGCAGAGTAAAGAGAAAGAGCAAGTACCGGTATGAGTAGAAATAGTTTTATCATAAGAGTATCATAGCAGTTATTTGGTCTGTTCTAGT
>Ga0256840_1003495_pt1 | contig 12637 bp, 14 predicted proteins | sample 355202metaG_FD_185969 | JGI IMG/M metagenome (GOLD analysis project Ga0256840, IMG submission 185969) | Hydrothermal vent microbial communities from Mid Atlantic Ridge, Atlantic Ocean - 355-202 | ecosystem: Environmental > Aquatic > Marine > Hydrothermal vents | place: Atlantic Ocean: Mid...
TCTGGAAAGATTTTTTTCCATTCATTTAGGGTTTCTTCTTGGGCAATGTCAATTTTATTTACTACTACGATGTAGGGGCTTGTCTTAATTTCCTGATAAATTTTCAGGTCTTCTTCCTCAGGAAGCTTTGCGCCATCTACCACCAGAATGACTACATCAGCCTGGGCGATTTTTTCCCGCGCACGTTTAACTCCGATTTCTTCAACAACGTCTTGGGTTTGTCTCAGTCCGGCGGTGTCTATCAGGCGGATAGGAAGGCCTTTTAAGTTGATAAATTCTTCGATAATGTCCCGGGTGGTGCCTGGCACTGGTGTCACAATGGCACGTTCTTCCGCTAAAAGGGCGTTTAAGAGGCTTGATTTGCCGACGTTTGGCCTTCCGGCAATCACCACCGCTATCCCTTCGCGATAAAGTCGCCCCTGATGATAATTTTTAAGCAATTCCTGAATGGGGCTTATGACCTGGTTTTCAAGGTTAGCCGCAAGTTCATAGTGTGCCAAAAGTTCGACGTCTTCTTCGGGGAAATCAACAGCCACTTCTACTACCGCAAGGGCTGAGAGCAGGGCTTCACGCACGGGTTTTAATTTTTCAGAAAGCGCACCCTTTAATTGATTAAGAGCAAGCTTAAGACTTTTTTCAGAGCGGGCTTCGATGAGGTCAAGAAGGGCTTCTGCCTGAGAAAGATCAATGCGTCCGTTTAAAAAAGCACGTCTGGTAAACTCACCAGGTTCAGCAAGGCGGGCGCCTTCTCTCAGAACCAGTTCAAGGATCTTGCTGAGCACGAGATAGCCGCTGTGTCCGTAGATTTCCAGGACATCTTCGCGGGTGTACGTGTGGGGTTTGCGCATAAGGGTGATAAGGACTTCGTCAATGGTGGCACCGGTTTCTGGATCAACGATATAGCCGTAATAAAGGCGGTGGCTTTGAATTTCTTTTATCTTTTTACGGGGCTTGAAAAGCCTGTGGAAGATCTTTTCACAAAGATTGCCACTTACTTTGATAACCCCTATCGCCCCCGGGCCAACCGGGGTGGCTATGGCAGCAATAGTAGCTTCAGCATAGGCCAAGTCTTTCATTGTTTACGACGTTTGTTACGTCTGTTGTTTTTGGGGAAAACTACCACGTGGCGTTCGCTCCCGCGACCGCGGCTTTTGCTTTCAACCCCGGGCATTTCTTTAATAGTGAGATGAATCACCCGTCTTTCATGGGCAGGCATCGGGGGAAGTGAAAATGGTTTTCTGGTCTTTTTGGCTTCTCTGGCAGCCTTTTGGGCAAGAGACTTAAGCTTCTTTTCCCGGTCTTCGCGAAATCCTTCAATGTCAAAAACTATTTTTGCGCCTACCCCTAGACGTTTAGCAACTATTTTGTTTACCAGATACTGCAAGGCGTTAAGAGGCGCTCCCCTTTTGGCCAGCAAAAGACTGCTATCAACTCCCGTGAGTTCGATATAAATTTTTCCGTTTTCTTGTTTGGTTTTGATTTCTATTTCAAAACCTGCAGCCGAAATGATTTCCTTTAAGACTTTTTGTGCTTCTTCTTCTCGTTGTTTAAGAATGGTTTCTGGTTTTAGCGAAGCTTTTATCCGAGCTTTTTTCGCTCCTATTCCGAAAAGACCTGTAGATCCCTGACTGATGATTTCTATGTCAAGTTTTTCTTTTGAAACTCCGAAATGTCTGCATGCTTCTTCTATTGCTTGTTCGATATTTTTGCCTTCGAATTCTTTTGCCATCATTTATTTTCTCCGTGCCAACATTTTGTTTGTCGCAATTTGCTGGGCAATAGACAAGATGTTGTTGGTTAGCCAATAGAGAACCAGACCCGATGGAAAGTTGATAAAAAGAAATGTAAACAATATGGGCATCATAAGCATCATTTTCTCTTGAGTTGGATCCATAGATGTTGGCGTTAATTTTTGCTGAAAATACATAGAAATTCCCATGAGAATAGTTAGAACAGGAATGCCTCCTAAGTAAGGAATATGCACTCCTATATATAGCCTGTCTGGGGCGGATAGATCTTGGATCCATGCGAAAAATGGCGCATGGCGTAGCTCGATCGCCATAAGAAGCACTTTATAAAGGGCAAAAAATACCGGAATTTGAATCAGCATAGGTAAACAGCCCATAAAGGGATTTACTTTGTAGGTCTGATAAAGTCTCATGAGTTCTTGATTAAGTTTTTCTTTATCATCGCCATACTTTTCTTTGAGTTTTGCTATTACAGGCTGAAGATCTTTCATTTTCTTCATGTTTTTCATGCTGATATGGTTGAGAGGCCAGAAAAGAATTCTTATAAGAACTGTTAGCAAAATGATAGCGATGCCATAATTTCCTGTATATTTGTAGAAAAACTTAAGAGCATAAAGAAGAGGTTTGGCAATAGGGTCAAAAAAGCCAAAATGAATGGCATTTGAAAGATGGTAACCAACTTTTTTGAGAATATCTATTTCTTTGGGACCAAAATAAAGTTTTAGTTCGAGATCTTTTTCGCTTTTAGGGGCCAGAGTTATTTCGGGAGTCCACAAAATTACTTCGTCAGCATTTCCCTCTACCCGCCTAAATGTTGCTCTCCAGTTTTCGTTTCCTGGAGGAATGATGGCCATTAGGAAATAAGGATCACCATAGCCTATCCAGTCAAGCTTCCCGCTATAATCTACTAGTTGGCCGTCTTTGAGTTTTACCTCTTCGTAAATACCGTCGTGACTATAGGCTGGTCCGCGAAAAACATACCTATCAAGCTTACACACGGGATGAGAAACCATACGAAAAAGGATTCTATCTGATACGGTTTTCTCTGTGGGATTTTTAATGCGCACTTTTAGCGAATACAAATAAGAGCCATCTTGAAACGAAAATAATTTTTCAATAGCTAGCGGATTAGTAACTAATGGAGAAAAATTAAGATTTCCTTTTTGGCCATCTTTAAGTGTAAGCTTAAGCTTATCTGCCTTATAAGGCGATACTGCGATATCCGGTGCAGCAGTAGGATATATCTCTATCGGAAGGCCTAATTTGGGGGCATTTATTAGTTCTACAGGGGGTGAATTAGGGTCTATTGTTTTGCGATATTTCTTTAGGGTAAAGCTTGTAAAACGAGCCCCGGCTCCGGTGATCTTGGCATGAAAAAGGCTGGTATCAACTTCTGCCGTTTCAATCTTGCTTTGATACACGTTTTTCTGTTCGGGGATTGATGCCTTGGAAGGTTTTTCTTCCGTCTGGGCTTTGTTTCCGAGAGGAGAAGTTTTTTGAGCTACTGTTTGTTGTTTTGTCACTGGTTTGGGGTGAAAAAGAAGCTGAAACCCGACGATTACTAGAAAAGAGAGTACAACAGCAATGATTACGTTTCTGTCCATGAGAAAGACTCCTTAAGGGATTTTATCTTTTTCCAGGGCGAAGGAAATTTTTCTGGTGGAGGATCATATCCACCGCGGCAGAGTGGATGGCAGCGCATAAGACGCCAAAGGGTCAAAAGGATTCCTTTAAAAATCCCGTGGCGCGCAAAGACTTCTAACGCATACTGGCTACAACAGGGATAAAAGCGGCATGTAGAAGGAAAAAGAGGAGATACAAAAATTTGGTAGCTTTTAATTATTATCAAAGCGATTTTTTTCATATTTTCTGAACATGCGCGCCAAATCATCCACTACCTGGGCTTGCTTAATTTCCAAAATTTGGGCCCGCGGAATAAAAACTATATCACACGAACTCGGAAAGATGTCTTTATTTTTTCGAAAAATTTCCCGTAAAATTCTTTTTATACGGTTGCGTGTAACAGCTTTACCGACTTTTTTGGATACACTTAGCCCCATCCGCCTATAACCAAGCTCATTAGGAGCTATGACTATTTTCAAATAAGGTAAATAAAGACGTTTACCTTCTTTATAAACTCTTTCGTATTCTTTACGGCGTCTGAGGCGTTCTTTTTTGGAAAAAGTTTCTGACTTTATACCGTAAGCCGCCAACGTCCCTTGCGCCGCCTGTTTGCTAAAATCCGCCTTCCAGAGCGACTTTTCATCCGCGCCCGAAATCCGTGACATCTTTTTCTTTTAATGCGGCTTGGCTGATAAGTCCGTTTCATCTTGTTCCTCCATATTTAAGAAGCTTTTGGTTCATAAAATGGCAAAAATTCCAAGGACTTTGTCTAATAAACACACCCCATGGCTGGTGTCAACTTTCAAAATTCTAAAGCTTTAACTTGAAGCCTTAAATGGCTTAGTTTATAAGCTTTTTCAAAACACCACGCAGGAGGGCAAAATGATACCAAGATATACGCGCGAGGTCATGGCGAAACTCTGGAGTCCTGAAGAACGCTTACGGGCCTGGTTGTTGGTAGAAGTACTGGCGTGTGAGGGTTGGGAGAGGCTTGGCCGTATCCCTCAGGATGCTGTTAACGTGATTCGCGAAAGGACTAAAAAATTTCTCGATGAGGGATTTACTTCCGAAGATGTTGCCAGGGTTTCTGAGATAGAGCGGGAAACCCGCCATGATGTTATCGCGTTTCTTACTTACATGGAACAAATCATCGGCCCAGAAGGCCGCTACCTGCATCTCGGAATGACCTCTTCTGATATGCTTGATACCGCTATGGCCTGGCTTATGAAGCGGGCCATGGAAATAATCCTTGACGACGTAGATGAACTCCTTGCCGTGCTTAAGCGCAGGGCCTTTGAGCACAAAGATACCGTGATGATTGGGCGCACCCACGGTATTCATGCTGAACCCATTACTTTTGGGCTCAAGTTTGCCCTTTGGTATGAGGAAATGAAGCGCAACAAAAGGCGCCTTGAAGCCGCCCTTGAGACCATTTCTTATGGCAAGTTGTCTGGTGCTGTTGGGACTTTTGCCCATATTGAACCAGAAGTAGAAGCCTATGTTTGCGAAAAAATGGGGCTTAAGCCAGCCCCTGTTTCTAATCAGGTCATCCAGCGGGATCGTTACGCCGAATACATGGCAGCTCTTGCGGTGCTGGCGGGCACGGTAGAAAAAATTGCTACAGAAGTTCGCCATCTCCAGCGCACCGAAGTCCTTGAAGCAGAAGAGTTTTTTGCCAAAGGCCAGAAGGGCTCCTCTGCCATGCCCCACAAACGCAATCCCATTCTTTCGGAAAACCTATGCGGTCTTGCGCGTATGGTGCGCGGCTATGTGATGCCTGCTCTTGAAAACGACGCTCTCTGGCATGAACGGGATATAAGTCATTCTTCGGTAGAAAGGGTAATTGTCCCTGATGCCACCACCCTTGCTGATTTCATGCTTAAGCGCCTAACAGGTATGCTTGATAAGCTTGTGGTCTATCCTGAGCGCATGAAAAAGAATTTGAATCTCTTAAGAGGGCTTATTTTTACCCAGCCACTTTTGCTAGCCCTTACTGAAAAAGGGCTTGGCCGCCAAGAAGCCTATGTCCTAGTGCAGAAAAGGGCCATGGAAGTCTGGGAAGATGAAAATAAAGAATTCCCCGAAGTCGTTAAAAAGGATCCAGAAATAACCAAATACCTAAGAGAAGAAGAGCTTTCGCGCATATTTGATATTTCTCATTACCTGCGGCATGTGGATACCATTTTTGCCAGGGTATTTAAATGAAACACTTCCCTGTGGTAGCTGCCTTTCTCAAAATCGATGGCAAAATTCTTCTTACCAAACGGCCCCTTAATAAGAAAAGGGGCGGGCTCTGGGAGTTTCCTGGAGGCAAGCTTGAGGCAGAAGAAAGTCTTAGTGAGGCCCTTGTGCGGGAAATCAAAGAAGAGCTTGGGCTGGAAATCAGACCCGGGGAAGTTTTACTGAGCATAGACTATGATTATCCCGATGTAGCCATAAGGTTATTTTTGTTTTCGTGCGATATTTGTGCTGGTGAGCCGCATCCTCTTGAAGGGCAAAAAATTGGCCTGTTTTCGCCAGAGGATATTGAAAGGCTATTACTTGCCCCGGCTGATCGGCTGGTGTGGGAAAAACTCAAAGAAAAGGGCCTTGCAAAGAATTCTTCATAATTTATACTTTGCATGAGGTGGGCGGTTAGCTCAGTGGTAGAGCGTCATCCTCACACGGTGGAAGTCGCTGGTTCGAATCCAGCACCGCCCACCATTTTATTTTTGACAAAACAAAATAGCAAATGGGTTCCTCCTTGCTCCGCAAGGGGCCTTAAAAAAGACCAAAAGGAGGCGTTATGGCTAAAAAACTGCGCAAGTACGAAACTCTTTTTGTGCTCCATCCGGATCACGTCGAGGCCAAAGACGAAGTCGTAAACAAGATCACCGAGATGGTCACCCAGGATGGTGGTGAAATTCTCAAACAGGACGACTGGGGCATGCGTAAACTGGCCTACCCCATAGAGAAAAAACGTCAGGGGTATTACGTGTTGATGGAATTTGCTGCCCCGGCAGAGACTCCACCCAAACTCGAACAATATTTCCGTATCGACGAAAGGGTCATGCGGTTTATTGTGGTCAAGCTTGAAGAAAAATTCGAACCCGAAACACTTGCTGCTTAAGAGGAGGTAAAAAGAAATGGCAAATGAAACCCAAAGCACGGTAAGGCGTCGTCGCTTTTATCCGCGTCGTAAAATATGCCGCTTTTGTGCGGATCCTAACCTGAAAATCGACTATAAAGAGCCTGAGATCCTAAAGGCTTTTATCACAGAGCGTGGTAAAATTATTCCCAGGCGCCAGACAGGCACCTGTGCCAAACATCAGCGCCAGCTTACCACAGCGATTAAAAGGGCGCGTATTATGGCGCTTCTTCCCTTCATAGCGAATATCGAAGACGAAGAGTTTGTGCGATAACAAAAAGAGGTATTTTAAATGTTAGAGCACAACTTAACCATAGAAGAAATTAAACAAATTATTAAAGAAGTGGTTGAAGAAGTTGTAAGGAAGGAAATACTAAATTTGAGAATTTCGTTGTTGCCTACAGTATCTGACGAAGAACAAAAAGAAATAGAAGAATCATTTGGGAAAAGCCCAGATGAAGATAGTGTGGTATATGAAGAAGATGTAAATGTGGAAATTTAAATATAGAAAGCAAGCATTTATCTTTCTAAAAGAAAATAACCTTCTCGAAAAGATAAGAGATAAACTTATTGAGTTCCTTAAAGGAGAAAGGGTAGACGTAAAAAGGTTAAAAGGAGAGTGGAAGGGATTTCTCAGACTAAGAATCGGAAGAGTTCGGGTTATATTTAAACTTGATTCTGAAAATAAAGTGATTGAAATTTATAAAGCTGGTTTTAGAGGAAAAATCTATTAAGGAGGAATTTATGCAGGTGATCCTGAGAGAATATGTCCCGAATTTAGGTGCTCCTGGAGACGTAGTCACCGTAAAAGACGGCTATGCCCGCAATTATTTAATTCCCAAAGGCCTTGCCATTCCCGCGAGCAAGAAGAGTATCAAGGCTGTTGAGAGAGAACGTCAGATTATTCTTGCCAAGGCCGAGCGCATCCGCAAAAAGCTTATGAGTGAGGCCGAGCGCTTAAACGAGCTTGAGCTTGAAATCCCCCAGCGGGTGGTGGAAGAAGATCGTCTTTACGGTTCTGTCTCAGTGGCTGAGATTGTCAACGCCCTTAAGGAAAAGGGCTTTGATATTGCTAAAAAGCAGGTTCTTCTTGAAGAACCCATCAAAAAACTTGGCGAATACGTCGTCCCCATCAAACTTTCTGCTGACGTTACCGCTCACATTAAAGTAAAAGTGGTTCCCCTTAGCTAATTTCAGGGCGCCTTAAGGCGCCCTTTTGTTTTTGCCTGAAAAAGTTAAAATACTTTTCAAAAAACGGTTGGATTATGCCAAGACGCAAAAAGAATGAAGTCGCTTTTGATAGGGTCCCCCCTCAGGATGTAGAAGCTGAAAAATGTGTCCTGGGAAGCATTTTTCTTGATAACAATGCCCTTTTAAAGGTGGTAGAAATCCTTAGCCCGCAAGATTTTTATCGCGGGGCCCATGCTGCTATCTACCGCACCATGCTTGAACTTTTCAATCGCAACGAGCCTATTGATCTTGTTACCGTGCACGCAGCCCTTAAAGAAAGAGAACTCCTTGAGCAGGTTGGTGGGGCGGCTTATCTGGCAGAGCTTGCTGAACTTGTGCCCACTGCTGCTAACGTGGCTTATTATGCCAATATCGTGCGGGAAAAGGCCATCTTGCGCCGCTTGATAATGGCAGGAACTGAAATCGTCAGCCGTTGTTATCAAGCCACTGAGCCTGTTGATGACCTATTAGAAGAAGCTGAACGGGCCATTTTTGAGATTCGGGCCCAGGGTAATCGCAAAAGCTTTTTCTCCATCAAGGAAGTTATCAAAGACGCGGTGCTCCAGATAGAACAACTCCATCAACGCCGTGAGGAAGTTACCGGTATTCCCACGGGTTTTTACGAGTTTGATCGCCTTACCGCCGGGCTTCAAAACTCTGACTTAATCATCGTAGCGGGCCGTCCCAGTATGGGTAAGACATCTTTTGCCCTAAATATTGCCCACCACGCTGCGGTGGAGCACGGCATTCCGGTGGCGATTTTTTCCCTTGAAATGTCTCGGGAGCAGCTTGCCATGCGCATGCTTTGTGCTGATGCAAGGGTTGATGCGCAGGCCGTGCGTACCGGGCGCCTTTCTGATGCTGATTGGCAACGGCTCACCTATGCGGCTAACCGTCTTTCTAAAGCGCCGATTTTCATTGATGACACCGCAGCGATAAGTGTGCTTGAGTTAAGGGCTAAGGCGCGCCGCCTTATGGCAGAACACGGACTCGGGCTCATTATCGTTGACTATTTGCAATTAATGAAGGGCAAAGAGCGGCGTGAGCGACGTGAACAGGAAATCTCAGAGATCTCAAGCTCTCTTAAGGCCATGGCCAAGGAGCTTAACGTTCCAGTGGTGGCGCTTTCTCAGCTTAATAGAAGGGTAGAAGAGCGCCCTGACAAAAGGCCACAGCTTTCGGATCTGCGCGAATCTGGAGCTATTGAACAGGATGCCGATGTCATTCTTTTTATTTATCGCGAAGAGGTCTATAAAAAAGACACCCTGGACAAAGGCATTGCCGAGTTAATTATAGGCAAACAGCGAAATGGTCCCACGGGAGTAGTGCGTTTGGCCTTTCTTTCTCAGTATTCAACTTTTGCTAACCTGGATGAAGAGCATCAGGCCCAAGCCGCAGGTGTTATTTGAAAAATTGGTGCTTGCTAAGATGGAATAAGCCCGTTATAAAATTTCGTCCACTTGAGCACAAGGAGGTAGGAAAATGTCCAAGATTTGTGAAATTTGCGGTAAAAGACCTCATACCGGGCACAAAGTTAGCCACTCTAATAAGCGTTCTGGCCGCTGGTGGTATCCCAATATCCAGAAAGTCAGGGTGCGCCTTCCTAACGGTCAGGTGAAAAGGATGAAGGTTTGCACGCGTTGTCTTAAGGCCGGTAAGGTGCAAAAGGCGGTGCACTAAGAAAACCTGCGTTCAACGCGTATTACCCCTTCTATTTGTTTTACTGCTTGGATAATGCGATCAAGATGGGCCTTGTTTGACACCTCAATTACAAAGTCAAATAAGGCCCGTTTGTCGTTGGTGGTGCGAAGATTTGCTTCAAGGATATTGGCTTCAGTGGCGCTGATAGCACTAGATACCGAGGCAAGCATTCCTTTCCTGTCAACTGTAATGACCCAGAGTTTGGCGGTATAGGTAGCGCCGTCTCCTGCTTCCCATTTGACATCGATTAGCCTTTCAGGGTCAAGGCCTTCAAGGTTTGGACAGTCTGCCCGGTGAACTGTAATCCCTCTTCCACGGGTGATGTAGCCTACCACCTCATCGCCAGGAAGTGGTTTACAGCATTTGCTAAGGTGAAACATTACGTCTTCGCTTCCCTCAACAGAAAGGGCGTCAGCGGCTTTAGGACGCGACGGCTTTCTCTTAACTTTAAGGATTTCTTGTTCTTGGTCAGTGGGGGGTTTTTCTTCTTCCTGTTTTTCAAAGAGGTATCTTTTGACGATTTGCTGGGGGGTGATTTTTCCGTAGCCAACTGCTATGACAAGCTCTTCTACTGTTTTAAAAGAAAGGCTTTTGGCAACTTTTTCAGCCTTTTCATCGTCGATAAAGGTTGAAAAGGTAAGTTTCGCCTTTCGGAGTTCCCGATCTAGGATTTCTTTCCCCGCGGCGAAAATCCTTTGTTTTTCTTCTTGTTTAAGCCATTGTTTGATACGGCTTTTGGCGCGACTTGTTTTGACAAACTTAAGCCAATCACGGCTTGGTTTTTGTTGGCTTGTGGTGACAATTTCTACGATGTCACCTGTTTGAAGTTCGTAATCAAGGGGAACCAAGCGACCGTTTACCTTGGCCCGAGCACAATGATGGCCAACTTCAGTGTGAATGGCATAGGCAAAGTCCACAGGGGTTGCCCCTTGGGGAAGCACCTTGATATCGCCTTCCGGGGTGAACACGTAAACTTCCTCAGGAAAGAGGTCGAGCCGCAGAGACTCAATGAACTCTCTGGGATTTTTTAGCTCTTTCTGGAGTTCTACCAGGCGTTCAAGCCATTCTAGCTGTTTTACTTTGCCACGTTCTGCCTGGATTATTTTTTGTTCTTTATAGAGAAAGTGGGCTGCGATACCTTCGTTGGCAATACGGTCCATTTCTTCGGTGCGTATTTGAATCTCCATCTGGCGCCCACCTGGCCCAATCACGGTGGTGTGAAGAGATTGATACATGTTAGGCTTGGGGAGATTGATGTAGTCTTTAAAGCGCCCAGGGATGGGCTTCCACAGGGAGTGAATGATACCCAGCACCTGATAGCATTCTTTTACTTTTTTAACGATTACCCGTAGCCCGATTATATCGTAAACAAGGTAGAGTTGCTCAATGGCAAGGTTATTGCGTTGGAGTTTGCGAAAAATGCTCCACAGGTGTTTGCGTCTTCCAAGGACGCGTCCGGAAATCCCTTCTTCTTTTAATTTTTGCTGGATAATGTTCTTAATCTCGTCGATAAAATCCTGCCTGGCAGCAACGACTTTTTCTACCTCTTCGCGAAGGGCTTTGTATTCTTGAGGATAAAGATACATAAAGGAAAGGTCTTCAAGCTCTTGTTTTAGCCAGTCAATACCAAGCCTGTGGGCTAAAGGCGCATATATTTCTAAAGTTTCCCTGGCAATGCGTTGGCGTTTGTGCTCTGGCATGGCCTCAAGCGTACGCATATTGTGTAGTCTGTCTGCAAGTTTTACTAAAATCACCCGCAAATCTTCGGCCATGGCCAGGAGCATTTTGCGGAAATTTTCTGCTTGAGTATGGACCTTGCTGCGGGCGGAAAGATGGGTGATCTTGGTCACGCCATCTACGATTTCCGCCACCACGTCACCAAAATGTTTGCGAATATCTTCAATGGTAACGTCGGTGTCTTCTACGGTGTCGTGTAAAAGGCCGGCGGCAATGGTGGGGATGTCTAGCTTCATCTTGGCCAAGATGTAGGCCACGGACATGGGATGGGAAAGATAAGGCTCACCAGATTTGCGTATTTGCCCGGCATGTGCCTTGGCGGCAAAGACATAGGCCTTTTCCACAAGTCTCGTGTCTGCACCGGGTAGGTATGATTGAATTTGGTCTAAAATGTCACTTAAACGGATGATGTAAGTATTGGCCATCTTTTTCCTTAATTTTATTAGAATCCTTTCTAAAAGGATAACACTTTTACTAAGGAATGAAATAATTTGTATTTTTGGGAAATTTCTTCAGAAAATTTTATTTTTGGCATGAAGGACAAAAGGTTGTTCCCCTGTTAGCAATGGTAGTGTAAGAAAGTGCTCTTTGGCAGTTAGGGCAGGGTTTTCCGCGTTTCCCGTAAACGAGATGCCTCTCTTGAAAGCGGCCGGAGTTTCCTTCTCCGTCAACGTAGTTTCTTACTGATGATCCTCCCAGAGAGGTAGCTTCTTTAAGTATATTTTTGATCGTACTCAAAAGCCTTTTTGCTTCTTCAGGGTTTAAGGTGTTTGCAGGTCTGTCAGGACGTATTTTTGCCCTAAAAAGGGCTTCATCTACATAGATATTGCCAAGACCTGCAATTTTTTCTTGGTCAAGTAAAAGGGCTTTTATTTTGCGGGAGCTTTTTTGGAGAATTTTGAGAAAATCGTCGTTTTTTATGTCAAAAGGCTCAGGGCCTAAACGCAGCAAAGATTTGTGCTCGGTTAGGGCTTCCTTACGCAAAAGTTCAAGCCGACCAAATTGCCTTAAGTCTGCATAGCAAAGGGTGCCCTTAGTAAGGGAAAAAATAATATGGGTATGCTGTGGGGGCCTTTGGCTATCTTCAAGATAGACAAGCTGACCTGTTAACCGAAAGTGAACCAGCAGGGCCAGGTCATTAGAAAGTTCTATGATCAAAAATTTACCCTTGCGGAGCAGATTTTTTATCTCTTGGCCTTTTATAAGTTCGATAAACTTGCCTGGCTGAGGGGAAACGAGTTTGGGAAGTCCAATGCGGACGTCAATAATCTTTTTTCCGGTGATTTTGGAAGCAAGGGTGTTTTTAATAGTCTCCACTTCGGGGAGTTCTGGCATAGATCTCTTCTGCTATTTTTTGACGATAAATTTCAAGCACTGATATAGAAAGGGCAACGAAAATCGGCCCAAGAAAAACGCCTAAAAATCCAAAAAATTTAATTCCTCCGAGAATACTGAAGAAAATAAAGAGATT
>Ga0256840_1003496_pt1 | contig 12634 bp, 14 predicted proteins | sample 355202metaG_FD_185969 | JGI IMG/M metagenome (GOLD analysis project Ga0256840, IMG submission 185969) | Hydrothermal vent microbial communities from Mid Atlantic Ridge, Atlantic Ocean - 355-202 | ecosystem: Environmental > Aquatic > Marine > Hydrothermal vents | place: Atlantic Ocean: Mid...
TCCTCCCAACTATTGCCAGCAGCAGAGCCGTTGTATTCGTTTAACAACTTAAACCAGTTACAAGGAATATACCTTGTTTGTTCTGAGGCCAACTCCAAGCCCGGGGCAAACTTCCACCGCACTAGGTCCAAAATAGTTAGGGCTTGCTTAGGATCAAGCCCGGTTTCATGGACAGAGGCAAATATTTCCTCTAACGAAATAACCTGCTGGCCAAACTTAGCCGTGGCTTCAGAATAAGTAAGATGAACAAAATTGCTGTCATCTTGAAAAAAGCTAAAAAAACTATAACGTTCCACAAGTTCCATCAAGGCCGAGGCCTTGGCTTGGTCTGGAGATGCGCCTTTGCCCATTTGTTTGCGCGCGGACAAAACCTTACTCGCCTCAGCTCCAGCCATGCTCATATAAACAGGAATGCCTAATCTGCCTACGTCCACCCGTTTTAATTCCAGCAAAATCTGGCCAGAATTGGTCTCCAGTATGTTTTTGACCCTTTGCACAGTTTGGGCAGGATCGTCGGCTTTATCCAAATCTTTAGTGTATCGTTTGGGACATGATTTCAGTTGAATAGGTGGTTTCATTTTTTATTACCTGAAAAAAGTAAGCAATCAAACCCGTTTTAATCTTAGCTGATGGATGTTGGCTAAAAACTTTTCTCCTGAGTCGTCTTTGGCCTTAAAACCTATGGTTTTAACCTGATGATCAAAGTATTTTTGGGCAAGAGCAAAAAAATCACCTGGCTGGCGCGTATAACTTTGAGCCAAAAATATCCTAGAGACATGGTTAGGTTTAAGGTTGCTTTTTAAAAACTCTACCAAATTATTATAACTTTCTTTTAAGTACAAAACTTCTGAGCCAATAATGTAGTCTGCTGGAACGGTTAGTTTGGTTTTGGTAAAATCTACCATTGCAACCCTGGCTTTGTTTTCAAGACCATTTTTTAGAATGTTTATCTGAATAAACAAAAGGGCATCGGGCTCAATGTCTGAAATGATAACGTTCATTCCTTTTTTGGCCAAAAACAAACCACAAATCCCTAAGCCACTGCCTATTTCCAAAACCGTTTTTTGCCCATCAACCTTTAAATACTTATCCAAAAAATAACTCAACAAAATTGAGGCCGGCCAAATCTTGGCCCAAAACGGCAAAACAATTTTTTCCTCTCGCCCTGCCAATTGGTCAATGTATGCCTCTAAATCAGCAATCTGCCCCAGCTCAAGGCTCTCTTGCCCAATGCTTACTTTTTCAAAAGCCAGAGGAAATTTCTGGTGAGCCAAATCAATCAATTCTTCTAAAGATAACTTTTGAATTTTTTGCACAAAATCGGTCATGTTCCCATTCCTTTTCTTTAAGCTAACTTTTCCTAGCCTGAAAAAGGTATTTTATCAAGCATAGACCAACAAACGAAAAATACTATCCCCAAATCTTAATCTGCAAAAAAAGTATAAACGCAGGCCATTAGCTACACACTTTTCCTTGCTTAACTTTTGCTTCAATGCTTGAAAAGATGTTCATGCAAAAAGTGTTTTTGGGAAAAATTGACAAAGTTTGACGTATAAAAAGCCAAATAATTTCAGGTTATTACAAGTGAACGGTTTTGTCCAAAAACACAGTTTTTGACTTTTTGCAGTAACGTCTGAAAATGCCAAAGACGATACGTGAACAGACAGTGATCCACCTGCAAAAACGTTGTTTTTTTCAATCTGAGTTAAAGCCGTAAGCTAAATGTTTTAGTTATTTAAAGAGTTATTTAAAGATACGTCTATAAAAACTTTGTTTTTCCCAGACGCGCCTGCAAAAATTTGTTTTTCCCAATTTGGCTTAAAATCGAAAGACAAACGTTCAATTATTTAAACAGGTTATAAGTCAATTTGTCGAGAAAAAAAGCAAATTTTTGACTTTTTGTAGTTGCGTCTTACCAGTTAGGCTTAACTTAAAATTACAAAACAAACATTACAAACGTTTAATTACTTAAAGGAGTTACAATTCAAGTCGTTGAAAGAAAAGACAAATTTTTATTTTTGCAGTTACGTCTTTACCTAAGTCTAATTTTTAGAAAAAAACGCGCGTTTTTTGGTGTTAGAACGATCAGGAAAGACAAAAGTGGAGCGGGAGACGGGATTTGAACCCGCGACTTCAACCTTGGCAAGGTTGCACTCTACCACTGAGTTACTCCCGCAAAGAGAATAATTGGAGGCGGCATCCGGATTTGAACCGGAGAATGGCGATTTTGCAGACCGCTGCCTTACCACTTGGCTATGCCGCCTTATTCTTCTTGGAGCGGGAGACGGGATTTGAACCCGCGACTTCAACCTTGGCAAGGTTGCACTCTACCACTGAGTTACTCCCGCTCGCAAAATAAAGAAGACTTTCTTCTACACCTCCAAAGTCAGTTTGTCAAGTTTTTAAAAACGAATTTTGCTTTTTTGAATCTCTGCCAGGACTTTTTCTTTTAACGTGGCCAGTTGCTCACTTAAAGAGACGTGATAAACGTGAGGATTAATCAGTCTTTTTACCCCGCTATCCAGTTCGGCCAGGTCCTTTTCCCGCTTATGGGCAATCTGGTCAAAGTCAGGAAACTCATAAACAATTTTGTTTTCTTTTTGAATAAGTTGATGCAGTTCTTCGGCTTCTAACACGTCTTCTCTTTTTAACTTGCGAAAAACGTTCAAGTCCAAAGGATGAACCACTTTAAATTCAAAATGATCAAAAGGTCTTTCTTCAGGCAAACAGAGCAAATCGACCATAGCTTTGTTGCGTTTGTCCTTTAATCTATAGACCTTTTTATGGCCTGGATTTAAGATTTTACTTGGAGAGTCTGAGATCTTGATGGCTGGAACCCACTTGTTCTGCTTCTTTATAGCCGTAAGTTTATACACTCCATCCAGGCTACAGCTCCCAGCAGAAGTTATTAAACGCGTGCCTGCTCCAAAAACTAACCGGGACAAAATTGCATTGGGATCCAAGTTGCGTTCCTTGGCCTCGTCTTCTACCTGGCTAATTATTTGATGAATCAGGAGTTCGTCTAGTTGGTTGGATAAAACAATAAAGCAGTCTTCAAACCCTGCTTTTTTAAGTTCTTGATAACACTCTACAGCCAAAAAAGCCAAATCCCCAGAGTCAATTCGAACCCCTACTGGCTTGTGTCCTTTTTGACGCAGTCTTTGAAAAATTTTAATGGCGTGAGGCAAACCGCTCTCCAAGGTGTTTATGGTATCAATTAACAAAATACAGTCATCAGGAAAGGTCTCAGCAAAGGCTAAAAAGGCATCTTCTTCTCCATAACCAAGGGCCAAAAAGGCCTGAACCAAACTGTGGGCGTGAGTCCCTTTGGCTGGTACCCCCAAAGCAGCGCACGTGCCTGTATTGGAAGAAAAATCTATCCCCCCAATTAAAGCGGCTCTCGTGCCCGCATTACCCCCAAGCCCCTGGGCCCTGCGCAAACCAAAGTCCATAACCACCTGCGATCTAGCTGCGCGCTTAAACCTGGCCGCCTTGGTTGCCACCAAGGTTTGGTAGTTGAAAATGTTTAAAAGCGGTGTTTCTATAAGCTGGGCCAGAGCCAAGGGACCTGTAACACTGACCAAGGGCACGTGCGGATGCACCACCCTGCCTTCAGCAATGGCTTCAATCTGTAAACAGGAAAAGTCTATTTCCTTTAGCCAGTCCAAAAATTGCAAGTCAAATAGAGGCTTGCCTTGGCGATTGGTTAAACTTTTCAAATAGGCCAAGTCTTCTGGTCTTGGTTTGGCCTGAACCAACCATTCAAAAAAAGTCCTTAACCCGGCCAAAATACAAAAACCAGCCTGATGAGAACCGTAATTGGGATAGGAGCGAAAAAAATACTCAAAATGGGCTGGCTGCAAAGCAATCCCCTGCCGATAATAAACCTGAGCCATGGTAATTTGATAAAAATCAGTAAACAAAAAACCTTGGGTAATAGGTTTAAAAATACTCACTTATACCTCTCCACTTTTAATTAAAAGAGCTCCCTTGGTTTGCATTTCCTTGATTGCCAATTCTTCGTCCTGCGGACGAACGTTTACTCCTCTACAACCGTCTATAATTACGTAAACCTTATATCCCAGAGAAAGACCGTCCAAAACCGTATATTTTACGCAATAATCCGTAGCCAATCCCATAACGTACAAGGTATCTACCTGTTTGGAGCGCAAAAAATCGTCTAACCCGGTCTTTTTTTGCCTGGCATTGTCAAAAAAACCACTATAACTATCAATGGTTGGTTCCGTTCCCTTGTAAATAACTTGAGAAATATTTTTGGCATTTAAATTAGGATGAAACTCTGCTCCTTTGCTTCCTTGAATGCAGTGCTCAGGCCAAAGGATCTGTTTTATGCCATTTACTTCTATGACCTCCCCGACCTTCATCCCGTGCGTAGAGGCAAAACTAACGTGCCCGGGCGGATGCCAATCTTTGGTTGCCACGACCAAGGAAAACTTAGGCATTAAATTATTGGCAACCTCCATTACCTCGTCTCCCTGAGGCACCGGCAAACTCCCGCCAGGACAAAAATCATTTTGCAGATCAATTAATAAAAGTGCTCGCATTCCTTCTCCTCCCTTATTTTGTAGCTCCAACTACGATCATTAAAAATTTAACCCAATTTTCTATTTTATAACAAGCTAAAATAATTAAACATTAACCATTTAAAATACGCAAAAATACGCAACTGCAAAAAGTCAAAAATTGCGTTTTTTGAAAAAATAGTTTGTAATTAACTGAAATTATTTAACTTTTATTCTTAAAATTTGTCATTTTTTTCAAAAAAGAGTTCTTGGAGGAACGTCTTAAAACCCATTGCTGCCAAAAAGCAAATCTCTGCAGGTGCACTTTTTAACTCTTGATTAGACTTTTTAAAAAAAAAGTAATAAAGAACTTAGGCATAAGCAATAAGAAAAAGCAAAATGCGTAAATCTTAAATTCCAGACCGTTAGCCAGAGGCTAGCTACTGTTTAACTTTTAAACTAGGGAGATGGCTATGCTAGAATTTAAACTTCAACTACGCTTGTGGATAGAAAATCAATCCGGACAAATTATTTTTGGTCCAGGCAGAGTGCTCTTATTACGCAAGGTCAAGGAACTTGGCTCGTTAAATAAGGCGGCCAAATCGCTTGGCATGTCTTACCGCGCCGCTTGGGGCAAGTTAAAGGCCAGCGAAAAAGCCCTAGGCAAACCTCTGTTGGTTACCAATTCTACACGAGGGGCCAGTCTAACTCCTTTTGCTGAACAGTTGATCTCTTTGTACGACGACTTGACTGCTCACGTTCAAACCTATGCCAATCAACACTTAAAGTCTTTCAACCTAGAGGAAATACTTGAGCAAAACGACCAGAACTAAGCTGGGCAAAAGATTGGTTACGCGAATTTCTTTAATTTGAAGCAGGTTTAAGCCAAGACCTATAATCAAAATGCCACCTACTGCAGTTAATTGATTAACCAAAACCGGGGTCAAAAAGGCTTTCAAGTTGCTTGCCAGCAGAGTAAGTCCCAACTGATAAATAAGCAGAGGCAAGACTGAAAACAACACCCCAATTCCATAAGAAGCGCTTAAAGCAATGGCTGTAAAACCATCCAAGGTCGCCTTGGTCAAAAGCAAAGAGGGATTGTTGTTTATCCCCTCTTCTAAAGCCCCAAGAATGGTCAAAGAACCTACGCAAAAAATCAAAAAGGCCGTAAGCAACCCTTGGGCAAAGGTAGGAGAATCAGAATTGCACTTGCGTTTTAAAAGCTCACACCCTGCCAAAAATTTTTCTTCCAGCCTAAAGTATTCCCCTACAATAGCTCCACCCAACAGGGCAAAGATAAGCAAAAGCAAGTGTTCTACCTTTAAGGCCATCTGGATTCCAATAAACAAAGTACAAAGCCCAATGGCCTGAAAAACCGTCTGATGGATTCTTGGCGGAATACTTTTGCCCAAAAAAAGGCCAATCAAACTGCCGACAATGACAGTTAAAGCGTTGATCAAGGTCCCTATAGGCAGGTGCATTAGACAGTAGTCTCTTTATCTAGGGCATCCAAAAGACTTATGACCAGCCCCACAAAATCTGCTTCGGTTAAAATACCTACTAGTTTGCCCTCTTTGACCACGGGCAGGCATCCATATTTGTTGTCCAGCAATTTTTGGGCCGCACTTTTCAGCAAGTCCTCGGGCTCTACGACCAAAACATCTGTTTTCATAATTTCTCGCAAAGGAATACCACTATCCAGCTCTTGTTGCGTCTGCTGATCTATCTCAGCCAGCCTGGATATGTTTAGGCTTAACACATCCCTTTGGGTAACCAGTCCTAAAAATTCACCTTGCTCACTTACTATAGGCACGTGTCTAATCCTAGCCAGCTGCATCAAGGACTTGGCTTTGGCCACAGAGTCGTCAGGTTTGGCCGCAAAGACCTCTTTGCTCATTAAATCAGCAACTTTTAACATAACTTCTCCTGTCTATTATTGATTTGATAAATCTTTTGCTAATGCCTAACAAGACCACCCTAAATAAAACATTGACAAAATCAACCAATTAAGAATACAAAAAGTCATAAACTTGAAACAAAGAGGATACCATGGCCAAAGACGAAAATCAAGAACTTCAGCCCGTAGAGGTAAAATGCCCCAAGTGTGGCCGAACCCAGATTATTTATATACCCAAGGAAGATATTCCCAATTGTCCAGATTGCAACATTCCTATGTTGATTAACGAACTTTTGGAAGAAGGTAAATCCTATTAAAATAAAAAATTGTAAAGGAGGAGAAGTTATGAAAAGAATTGTATTGGTTGGTTTGCTAATCTTGGGAATGGTTAGCACAGCCTTAGCCGGGGACAATAGCCTGTGGGAAAAGTCAACCTTAAACCAAATTTTAAAACGCGGCGTTTTGCGAGTTGGTCTGGAATCAGGCTACAAACCTTTTGAAATGACGGCCAAAAACGGCGAAATTATTGGTTTTGACGTTGATTTGGCCAAACTTATGGCCAAAGCCATGGGCGTTAAGCTCAAAATAGTCAATACTGCTTGGGACGGGATTATCCCTGCTCTAATCACAGACAAATTTGACATTATTATGTCAGGAATGACTATTACTCAAAAAAGAAATCTGCAGGTAAACTTTGCCGATCCTTACATTATTGTAGGTCAAACCATTTTAATTCACAAAAAAGACGCCAACAAAATTAAAAGTTACAAAGACTTAAATGACTCCAAGTACGTAATTGTTTCCAAGCTGGGAACAACTGGATACTTTTCCGTAAAAAAATACATGCCCAAGGCCAAGATCAATGCCTTTGAAACAGAAGCCGATGCCTTTCAGGATTTTATAAACGGCAAGGCTGATGCCTTTGTTTATGACCTTCCTTTGTGTGCCTATTACTACTCCAAGTATAAAGATAGAGTGGTTTTTCTAGATAAACCTTTTACCTACGAGCCTTTGGGCTGGGCAGTAAGAAAAGGTGATCCTGACTTTTTAAATTGGCTTAATAACTTTTTGCGCCAAATTAAAGGCGATGGCACCTACACCAAGATCTACAACAGATGGTTTAAGAGCACGGCTTGGCAAAAAGACATTAAGTAAACGTTCAAGAAACAACAAACAAAATGCGGCTGGCAAAATTTTGCCAGCCGCATTTTTAATTTTATCTAAAGGCTTGAGGATAGGACGGTGAGCGAAAAACAAACAAATCTTTTTTGGAATTTGGTTTACGTTTTAATTATTTTGGGCATAGCTTTATTTTTTTACTACTCCACCAAAAAAATCAACTACATCTGGCGCTGGGATAACGTGCTGCAATACGTCTGGCACGTTTACGACAAAGAAATAAGATCGCCTTTTGATGGCACGGCCAAGATCAAAGACGGCAAATTAATAATCGTCGCTGATAATGGTCAAAAAAAAGTTATCACCAAATTTTCCCAAATAAAAGTCAGCAATAATGACCTGGTCTTTGAAGGAGACGTGGTTGCAACTATCCATACTAGTGAGCCTGGGCCTCTGTTAAATGGGCTTTTTGTAACCTTAAAAATTTCTGTGTTTTCCATTATTCTGGCCATTATCCTTGGGATCATTACAGGGCTTATGCGGATATCCAAAAACCCAGCCCTAAAAAAATTGGCCATTACGTATATCGAACTTATTCGGGGCACTCCCTTATTGGTCCAAATCTTTATTTTTTACTTTTTTATTGGCACGGTTTTGCAACTAAACCGCATTACTTCAGGTGTAGCAGCCTTAGGTGTTTTTGCCGGGGCCTACGTTGCAGAAATCGTGCGGGCTGGGATTCAATCCATAAACAAAGGACAAACCGAAGCGGCCAAAAGCCTTGGGATGAATTATTTTCAAACTATGCGTTACATTATCCTCCCCCAAGCCCTTAAACGCACCATCCCACCTATGGCTGGACAATTTATTTCTCTGATTAAAGACTCTTCTCTGGTTTCAGTTATTTCCATTACTGATCTGACCAAGGCAGGACGGGAAGTGGTAACCTCTACCTTTCAACCCTTTGAGGTCTGGTTTATTGTTGCAGGATTGTATCTTGTTATTACGACTAGCCTCTCATTTTTAACCCAATACATAGAAAGGAGACTGGCCAAAAGTGACTAAAGACATCATTGAAGCCAAAAACGTCCACAAAATCTTTAAAAACAAAGTTCATGCCCTAAAGGGGATCAATTTAAAAGTTAAAGAAAAAAGTGTAGTGGTCATTATAGGCCCAAGTGGCAGTGGCAAATCTACTTTTTTACGCACCTTAAACGTCTTAGAAAAAATAAGCAAAGGCCAAATTATCATCGACGGCGTTGATCTGACCAGCCCTAAAGTCAAGTTGCACAAAGTTAGAGAAGAAATAGGTATGGTCTTTCAACAGTTTAACCTTTTTCCTCATATGACAGTGCTGGAAAACATTACCCTTGCTCCCACTGTAGTAAAAAAAATCCCTCTTGAACAGGCCAAACAAACGGCCATGGACCTTTTAAATAAAGTCGGCCTGGCGGACAAACGCAATGTCTATCCTGCACAACTTTCTGGAGGTCAACAACAAAGAGTAGCCATAGCCAGAGCTTTGGCTATGCGGCCAAAGATTATGCTTTTTGACGAACCAACCTCAGCCCTTGATCCTGAGATGATTGGAGAAGTCCTGGACGTAATGAAAAATCTGGCCCGAGAAGGAATGACCATGGTCGTAGTAACCCATGAGATGGGCTTTGCCCGCGAAGTTGCTGACTGGGTAGTCTTTATGGACGATGGACAAATTATAGAAGAAAACACCCCGCACGAATTATTTACCAACCCGCAAAACGATCGCTTAAAACAGTTTTTGGGACAAATATTGTAAGACGTAACTGCAAAAAATAAAAATTTGCATTTTTTCTTAACAAACTGGTTTGTAACTTGTTTAAATAGTTGAACGTTTATTTTTCGATGGTAAGACGAACAGTTAAAAATAAATTTTTTGCAGGAGCATCTTGTAACTCATTTACGATTGCTTTTTTCACCCGGACAGGCCAAGGTTAGGTATTAAAAGAAGACGTAACATAAGTTCCTAAGCCCCTAATTTGGGTAAAAGACTTTACGTGCATCTAACTGTTTACCCTAAATATAAGTACGTCAATAAGAAGATAGCTGTCGCAGCTTGTTGTGAGTTAAAAAAAGCAACTTCTTTTTATGATGCGAAAATTTTATTTTTCTCACCCCCGACTTAAAATTACCAAACAAATATTTAACTATTTAAACAAGTTATAAGTAAGCGAAATTTTTGTTTTTTGCGTCTTTTTATATTGAGGCTGTTATCTAACTTTCCTTTAGGAAATACAGCCCAAGTATTGTTCGTTTTTACAGATTTAGAATTTTAGCAGCCAGGCGTTGAAAGTCCTCTACAGATAAATCTTCTGGTCGAAGAGTTGGGGATAAGCCCAACTCTTGCAAGACTTCTAACTTTTGGGATGAAAACTTGGTTTTAATAATCTTTTGGAGCTGCTTACGCCTGGATTGAAACATAGTTTTGATCAAATCCGCCAGGTTAGAAGGATTGGCAGGCAAATTAGCCTTTGGTTTTAATTCAATTACGCTTGACCAGACCTTGGGACGGGGAAAAAAGACCTTTGGTGAGACGTTAAAGAGTAATCTAGGCCTGGCAAAGCTTTGGATCCACACGCTTAAGGCCCCATAAACCTTGCTGCCGGGCTTAGCCACTATTCTTTCGGCAACTTCTTTTTGGACCATAAATAAACCCTTTTGGTAACTTGTCAAAGCACTAACCAAGTTCCAAAGCAAGGGAGAGGCTATATTGTAAGGCAAGTTGCCAAAAATTTTTAATGATTTTAAGGTGTTTAATTTTTCCCAGTTAAAATTAAGCGCATCCAGGTTGACGACGTCTAAACCAGGAAGGATTGATTTTAATAACTTACACAGCTTTTTATCTTTTTCCAAAAGCAAATAAGAGTTATACTCGTACTTGATTACTTCTCTAGTTAAAGCCCCCTGGCCTGGTCCTATTTCCACAAGAGCGTCTTTTGGATTTATCTCCAGGCTCCTAACTATTTTGCCAATAATGTTTTTATCCCAAAGAAAGTGCTGACCTAGACTTTTTTTGGGCAAGGGCTTGTTAACTGCGCTTATATCTTTTCTCCAATTTACGAAGCTGACGTTTTTTGAGCAACCACAAAAAAACAAAATAGGTCAAAATAGCTGCCGGCACCCCTAAGATAGTCCCCCCCAAACACATAGCCACAAAAATATCCCAACCCGATTGAATTAAGCTGTGCATGTCCAGGTGTGACCTGTCTAACTGGGCCTGAACCGGCCAAAACAACTTTCCGATCTGATAAAAAAGATAGTACAAAAACGGCACGTTAAGAGGATTGGAGACCCAGGTTCCTAAAGCTGCTGCGATCTTGTTTCCCCGCACCACAAAGGCAAAGGCTATTGCGACCACCGTTTGAAAGGGAATAATTGGCCAAAACCCAACCAAAACCCCTACGGCTAACCCCAAGGCAATGGACTCTGGCGAAGATTTTAACCTAATAATACGCAGGTACCAATATCTAAAGGTTCTTTTAAGTTTGTTCCACCAAAAGGTCATAAGCTAAAAAACTTAACCACACTTAGGACAAAGGTCAATTTAAAAATAGATCAATTCAGGACTCCGTCAAAGTCGAATTTCGCACTTCAACGCTACTACTCCCAACCCAATAATACAACCACTCCTCTCCAGACGTGATAACATAATAAAGTTATTCACCCACAATACGTTTAAAACCAAGATAATGATCCCGGGCCATCAATGCCTGCTCGACTTCTCTTTTCTACGCACTAAACGAATTGCAAAAAGCAACTTTGAAAGCTTGATTGTCCCCGCTCTTGATAACGTGAAACGACTATATCACTGTAAATCAAAAAAAGGTGCCAAAAAATATCGTGTTGAATTATTTAGATAAGTTCTGAATTTGACGCAGTCCTGAAATAAAAAAGATCTATTGACAGAACAAAATAAAACAAACTACAGGAATTGAAAATAGAGAAAAATCCAACAATAGGGTGCACTTGACCGCCATTCCGCTACGCTCCATAGCGGCAGGTGAGCTTAGACGTTATCTTTTTGAATAGGAGAGAGCCATGAATGAAAATCAAATTGTAACATTAGAAGATTTGCATAAGTATCTGAAGGAAAAATATGAATCAGAATGGAAAAGTTTACCAGTAAATGAAATTATTAATAAGCAACATGAAATATTAAGCAAATACGAATTAACTGAAGCCGAATATGAATATGCTGCAGTACTAAAACCGGCATTGGAACAACAGTCAGTCACTAGAACAATGATTAATACTAAAAAAGCACAAGAAATATTATTAAAAAAGAAATAGCATTATGACCTTTAATATGGATATAGGAACTTTTATTGTTGCCGCGATTGGTTGCTGGATTGCATATAGCCAATTAAAGAAAATAAATTCACAAATTGAAATTGCCGTCCAAAACCAGAAACTAGATGCTTTAAAAGTTGTTCTAGAAATATAAACCCAGATGAATTCTAGAAAGTTAGAATTTGATAAGGCGGCTAAACTTATTAGAGAAGCTGATGCTGAAGGTATGTTAGATGATAAAAAAAGGGAAATACTTACAGATTATTTTAATGCTACAAAAGAAAGCTATTTTAACGCACTTGACAGATTGTGTTATTGTATAGAAAAAGGATATATAAGTGACAAAGATTGGCGAGCAGAATATAGAAATCTAATTCATGATGTAATAGCAAATTATGAAGATGATTTTGGTGAGGCTTCTCCATACAATAACATAAAGAATTTGAACAAAAAGTGGCAACAGTCTTAAATTGAATAAGAAAGATAACAATCGGGTGCACCTGACCGCAATTCCGCTGCGCTCCATAGAGGCAGGTAAGCTTAGACGTTATGTGCACAAGAAATAAAAAGGGAGATGACAATATGAAACTGAAAGTTATTATTCACGAAGCTGAAGAAGGGGGATATTGGGCTGAGGTTCCCTCCATCCCTGGCTGTGCTACCCAAGGAGAGACATTTGATGAACTTTTGAGCAATATTTATGAGGCCGTTGAAGGCTGTCTATCCATAGATATGAAGGACATAAAAACAACAGAAAAAGACAAGGTCT
>Ga0256840_1003497_pt1 | contig 12632 bp, 10 predicted proteins | sample 355202metaG_FD_185969 | JGI IMG/M metagenome (GOLD analysis project Ga0256840, IMG submission 185969) | Hydrothermal vent microbial communities from Mid Atlantic Ridge, Atlantic Ocean - 355-202 | ecosystem: Environmental > Aquatic > Marine > Hydrothermal vents | place: Atlantic Ocean: Mid...
TGATCTAGGTGTTAAAGCTGCACATAAAGCGATAGAGCGTAGTGGTGTAGCACTCGAAGATATTGACATGATTATCACAGCTACTATTAGCCCTGATTATTTCTGTATGCCTTCAACTGCGACTATCATAGGAACAAAACTTGGTCTTAAAAATGTGACTGCATTTGATATATCTGCAGCATGTACAGGTTTTGTTTATATTCTCTCTATTGCAAAAGCTTTCATTGAATCAGGCATGAAGAAAAACATTCTTATCATTGGTGCTGAAAAACTCTCTGCTATCACTGATTATACTGATAGAGGTACTTGTATCCTTTTTGGTGATGGTGCTGGAGCTGCAATGATATGTGCAACTGATGATAAAAGTGAAGCTATCATAGATGTTCATACTGGAGCTGATGGTGAGTATGCTGACCTTCTTATGACGCCAAATGGTGGCTCAGGTTCTGCACATGACTCTCTAGGTCAAGAAGCATCCTCTTGCTTTATGCAGATGAAAGGGAACGAAACTTTTAAAGTTGCTGTTCGTACACTTACAAAAGATGTAAAAGAGATTTTGAGTGAAAATAATATTGCCTCAGAAGACATAATCCACTTTGTACCACATCAAGCAAATTATCGCATTATTAAAGCAGTTGGTGATGCACTAAAACTTCGTGAAGATCAAGTCGTTTTAACAGTAGGTAAGTTTGGAAACACTTCTGGTGCTTCTATCCCTATGGCTATAAATGACATCTATGAAAATGGGAAACTAAAGGCAGGAGAACTTATGCTTCTGGACGCTTTTGGTGGTGGTCTGACTTGGGGTTCTGCATTAGTACCCTTCTCTCCAAAGAAATAATTTTAAAAGAGTGTGATAAATGAAATATTTTATCTCAATTCTTTTATTTTTCTTCATTTCTTTTTTTCTAGGCTGGCAAAGTAAGGCCTACTTCTTTTTAAAACAAGACTCATTAGAATCTAAAAAAAAACTAGAAACTAAAACTCCTCTTACTCTTTTAGAAAAAATACAAGCAAAAAAAAGACTTGATGTTATTATTTTAAATTCGCCAACTGTATACTATGTTGGTGCTGATCAAAATCGTGGATTTGAATATGAATTAATCGCTGCCTATGCAAAAAGTATTGGAGTAGATTTAAATCTTAGTGTAGTTTATACTGTACATGATGCACTAAAAATGAGTGAAGAAAATGTAGATGATATAACTGTAGCTGGGATTACAAGAACAAAAGAAAGAGAACAACTCTATTCCTTTGGTCCAAAATACCAGTCTATTAAAGAGCAGTTAGTCTGTAATAGTAAAATGTATAGAAATGCTACTTTTCCAAAAGAGAGTATTGACTTACTTGATCTGAAAATCACAGTAGGAAAAGATACAAGTTATGAAAAGACACTTTTAAAGTTTCAAGAGGATTTTACAGCATTTAAATTTAAGACCTCTCTTGAACATTCAAGTGAAGAACTTTTAGAAATGGTACATAAAAATGTTATAGATTGTACTGTAGTTGACTCAAATATTTTTATGATAAATCAGCGGTATTATCCTGATATATCTGTAGCAATGAACTTGAGTAAAGCACAAAGTCTTGCATGGGTTTTACGTAAAGGTGATGATTCTCTCGAGCATAGCCTGTACCAATGGTTTAACTCTTATGAAAATTCCGGCAAGATGGATGAGTTAGAAGGGTTTTACTACTCATACCTTAATCTCTTTGATTACTATGACAATAAGATTTTTTCAAAGAGAATAAAAAAACGTTTACCAAAATACAAAAAACATTTTAAGCAAGCAGGAAAAAAGTATGGTATACATTGGGAACTTTTAGCAGCACAGTCCTATCAAGAATCGCATTGGAATCCTCATGCTAAAAGTCATACAGGGGTAAGGGGCATGATGATGCTTACTTTACCTACTGCAAAACAGATGGGCGTTAAAAACAGACTCGATGCAAAAGAGAGTATTTTTGGCGGTGCAAAATACTTGAAAAAGATTGAGCAGCGTTTAGACAAAAATATTAAAGGTAAAAATAGATGGGCCATTACTTTAGCAGCATATAATGTAGGCATGGGACATATTCATGATGCACAAAAACTTGCTCGAAAGCTTAACAAAAATCCATATTCTTGGAAGGATTTAAAAGAGATTTTACCACTACTATCCCAAGCAAAATACTATAAAAAACTAAAATATGGGTATGCTAGAGGCAACGAACCTGTTTTGTATGTCGATGCTATTTTAAACTATGCAGATATTATAGTTAACAACTAGCTCTGCTTGAGTGTAAGGGCATTAAAAACACGCTTATGAAACTCTGCTTCATTTGGAAGTGTGAGATTTGATTCTCTCTGTTTCTCTCCCCACATTGAGTGAGGAAAATAGCTATCTTCTTCAAACCTAGCCATCACATGAATATGTACACGAGGTAAAATATTTGAAAATGATGCCATATTTATTTTTTTTGGATTATAGTAGCGTGTCATCTCATACTCTATAATGTCATAAGTTTCCCAAAGTTTTTGACGCAGACCAACTGGTACATCACCTAACTCTCTATAGGGCTCTTTGGTGAATATTTTTAGCCATGGTATTTCGCTGTCGTGTTTTTCTACATAAAGACTAAAGTCTTCATAGATTATTATATTTTGCATACTGGTCCCTTTTAGAGTTTTCTTTGATTACATTATAGCAAAGTTTTTTACGATGATAAATAAAAAATGATTTGAAAATTAAAAGAGAGGAGGAGTGACATAGCTGCCACTCTTGTAAAAAGTGAGAGGAGAGACTTAGTCTCTGTTACCTCTGTAACCACCAGAACTACGTCCACCGCCTGAACGATTTCTGTCGCCACTGCCACCACCTTCACGGTTTCCACGGTAACCACCGCCTCCGCCACCAGAACGACTACGATTTCCACCGCCACCACCTGAACGGTTTCTTCCACGGTATCCACCGCCACGACCACCACGACCACCGCCGCCTCCGCGTTGTGCAGCACGAGCAAGAATAGCATCAAGTTTATCAGCAGGAATACCAATATTACTTGGTCCAGCGATATCTTGTTTATCTAAAATCATAGAGATAAGTTTGTACATAATTTTCTCTTCGTCTATATCTTCTTTAAGACGGTCAAGAATTTTGTGTGCTTCATCGTAAATCTTATGATCTTCAATAGTTTTTACCATTGCATCAACCGTTGACGTTCTAAGGTCATTTTTACTTGGAACAAAAGCATGGTTCATTGAAGTACCAACTTTTTGCTTGATGCGTTGTAGCTCTTTGAACTCCATTGGAGTTAAAAGTGTAATAGCTTTACCCTTAGTTCCAGCACGACCTGTTCTACCGATACGGTGAACATAAGACTCAGGATCAAAAGGAATATGGTAGTTAAAAACATGGCTAATGTTGTTTACGTGAATACCACGAGCGGCAACATCAGTAGCAACAAGAAACATAATAGAATCGTTTTTGAAACCTTTGATTACATTTTCACGTTGGCGTTGCTCCATATCTCCATGAAGACCATTTGCTAAGTAACCTGCATTACTTAAAACATTACTTAGTCTATCAACTTCTGATTTTGTACGACAAAATACAACTGATTTTTTTACGCTATCAGAATCCATAAGACGGATAATAGCATCATCTCTTTCGTGCTCATCGATAACATAGTAAAGTTGCTCGATATCTGTATTTGTAGTCTCACCCTTAGTGATAGAAACAAATTCAGGGTTCTTTAAGATTCTGCTTGCAAGTGTCTTAATCGGTGCAGGCATAGTTGCAGAGAAAAGAAGTGTTTGACGTTCTTTTGGAAGATATGAAAAAATTTCATTGATATCATCTAAAAAACCCATGTCAAGCATCTCATCAGCTTCATCAAGAACAACCATTTGTGGTGCGAAGTCAGGAATCATACCGCGTTTAAGGATGTCTAACATTCGTCCTGGTGTTGCTACAACAACTGAAGCACCACGAGCGATAAGGTCAAGTTGGCGTTTGTAAGAGCTACCACCGTAAACAGTTACAGTTTTAGCGCCTAAGTTACGACCATACTTGAAAATCTCATCACTTACTTGTGTTGCAAGTTCACGAGTTGGAGTGATTACTAGCATCTCTACTGAACCATCCATCTTCATGTTGTGAAGTGCTGGAAGACTAAACGCAGCTGTTTTACCAGTACCAGTGTGTGCTTGACCAACCATATCTTTACCCGCTATAACTATAGGGATAGCTTGTGCTTGAATAGGGGAAGGTGTTGTAAAACCTGCATATTTAACACTTTTTAAAATCTCTGGTTTTAAACCTAACTCATCAAATGTGAGTAATTTTTCTTCTGTCTTTATTTCTTCTTCTTTCTTTTCTTCGTTTTGTGCATTTTCTTGCATCATTATCCTTTAATATAAGGAGATGATACAAGTTGCAGTCGTCTTTGTAGCGTTTGCAGGCATCTTCCCCTTAAGTATTTCGCGAATTATACCCAAGTTTGGCTAAAGAAAAGTTAAAGTTATCTATATTTGAATTAAGTTAAGTTTATAGTGCTACAAAAATAGTGTATAATTTATGTAATTAATTATAAATAGGAAGTTTTTATGACAATTGATATCTATATGGGATTATTTATTATCTCTTTACTCGCGTTTGTTACTATGGTTTTACTCTATCTCAAACAAAAAGAGAAACTAGAACTCCAAAGAGATGATAATAGTGATGCAAATGAACGCATAAAAAATCTAGAACTCCAACAAGCAGTGCTTCAAACTCGTTATGATGAAGAGTTAAAGTCATCATCTCAAAAACTAAGTGTGCTTCAAGGTGCCAAAGATGAACTCTCAAATGAGTTCAAAACTTTAGCAAACAAGATTTTTGAGGATAAAGCGAAGCAATTTAGTAGTTCAAGTAAAGAGCAGTTAGAACTTATGTTAAAGCCCTTTCGTGAGCAGATAACAAACTTCTCAACTCAAACTAAAGAGCAGTTTTCAACCCACTCAAAAGAGACCTACCTACTCAAAGATGAACTCCTGCGTTTAAAGCAGATGAACTCGCAACTCTCTAACGATGCTGTTAACCTTACAAAAGCACTCAAAGGTGAGAATAAAACACAGGGAAACTGGGGTGAGATAGTTTTAGAAAATATACTAGAACAATCTGGACTTCGTCAAGGAGTGGAATATGAACTTCAAGCAACTCTAAAATCAGAAGAAGGAAAGAGTTATAGACCTGATGTCATCATTCATATGCCCCAAAAGCGCGACATTATCATAGACTCAAAGGTTTCACTTGTCGCTTATGAGCGTTTTATGAGTGCAGAGTTAGAGAGTGAAAAGATACAAGCCCTTAAAGAGCATATACAGAGTATAAAAGGGCATGTAAAAGGACTCAGTGAGAAAAAATATGAAAAACTAGAAGGTGTAAACAGTTTAGACTTTGTACTTCTTTTTATGCCAATAGAAGGTGCTTTTTTACTAGCACTAGAACAAGATGGAGAGTTTTTCAAAGATGCATATGAACAAAATATCTTAGTTGTCTCTCCATCTACACTGCTTGTAACCCTCAGAACTATAGAACACATTTGGCGTACACAACATCAAGAAGAACATGCACTCAAAATTGCAAGTGAAGCAGAGGCTATGTATGATAAACTTGTCGGTTTTGTTGAGGAACTGCAAAAAGTAGGCATACATTTAGACAAGGCACAAGGAGCATATGAAACTTCTATGAATAGACTCAAAACTGGTCGTGGTAATGTTATAAAACGTGCACAAAATATTGTAAAACTTGGGCTAAAGCCGAAGAAAAAACTTTCACTTACTAGTGAAGAAGAGGAACTTTAAAGCAAGATATATAATTTTTTGCTATGATATTAAGTATGAAGATACAAACACAATACCACTATGAAAAAACATGGACAGATACTACAGACAAAGACCTTCTTCGAATGATAGAAGAAGAGATAGGTGATGCAGATACGAAGGGCACACTTGAGTATGTAAAAGAGGCTGTGAAAAACGGTAAAGTTATCGGAATAGGGCAGTGTAAATTTCGAGAGAAGAGGGACTAAGTAGATGAGTGAAGAACTAGAACAAGCCAACCAAGTTTACAATACTATTATTGACTTTGTAACAAACTATTCGTTTCAGATACTAGGTGCATTGATTATTGTCATCATCGGTGTTATCGCTTCAAAGCAGATACATAAACTGATACTAAAAATACTTCTTAAAAATAAATTTGATGAGACCCTCAGTGGTTTTGTAGCAAACTTTGTGCGTATCCTTGTTGTTGTGATGATGCTTATAGTTGCCCTTGGTAAGCTAGGTATAAGTGTAGCTCCTTTTATCGCAGCTATCGGTGCTCTTTCTTTGACTGCTGGTTTAGCACTGCAGGGGAGTGTGTCTAACTTCGCGGCAGGTATTGTGCTTGTTATAACAAGACCTTTTAAGATAGGCGATACGGTTAATATTCACGATGTGTATGGAGAAGTTATCGAGATAAAACTCGCCTATACTGTTTTGAGGAATGAGGACAAAGAGCAGATAACAGTACCAAATAAGTACATGATAGGTGATGTTATAATAAACTCTTTTTCGTATAGAGTGGTTGAGGGAAGTGTTGGTGTTGCTTATGATAGTGATATCCCAAAAGTCATAGAGAGTATAAAAAATATATTAGCTGAGTTTGAAGTCTTACATTCTGATAATGAAGCGATAATTGGCATAGAAAAATTTAATGACAGCTCCATAGACATAGCATATAGATACTGGGCACCAACTTCTGCTTACTTTAAAACGCAGTACAGTGTCAATCTCGCACTTATCACTGCGTTTAACAAAGAAAACATAAACATCCCTTTTCCTCAAAGAGAGATTAAACTTCTAGGAGAGAGTAATGCCCACTAATTCAGACATAGCAAAACTACTACTAAGACTCAGTGTTGGTGTTCTTATACTTTTTCATGGTATTCATAAAGTTATACATGGCATAAGTGGTGTTAAAGCAATGCTGAGCAATGCAGGACTCCCTGAGTTTTTATCTTATGGTGTTTATGTAGGTGAAGTTGTTGCTCCTATCTTTATCATCTTAGGTTTATATGCTCGTTTAGCCTCTGTTGTAGTGGCATTTAACATGCTTGTTGCAATATTTCTAGCATATGGGTTTTCTTTTTCACTTGCGAAGTATGGTGGTTTGGCAATTGAGTCTCCTCTTTTGTTCTTAATTATGTCACTGATAATCGTTCTGCTAGGTAGTGGAAAGTACAGTGTAAATAACAAATAAGAGTGCATAATTAAATAAGGAAAATGAGTATGAATAATAAAAAGTATGTTAAATGGTACCACTCTTTAGTTTTTAAACTTATGATATTTGTTATTCCTTTAGCAATGCTTCCTCTCTTGGTTGTTTCATATAATCACTATGTAAACAGTACAAATTCCATCAAACAAACTACATATAATGACATTACACAAAATACTATTTTACAAAAGAAGTTTCTTCTCAACTGGTTTCATTATCGTGAAATTGATATAAAAAATATTTCACAAAACAGTAATACTGTAGACTTGATGGAAAGTCTTATAAAAAGTTATGAAGAGAGTAGTCTTTCTTTATATGACTTTGTGCATGGTGACGCACATTTTGGGGTAAGCATAGATACTGGAAGTGAGTTGACTAGGTTTGGACATGATTATGATTATGTCTATGACATTTTTTTGATAGATACAAAAGGAAATATACTTTACACAAATGAGCAAGAAGCAGATTTAGGAACATCACTTGTTTCTGGTCCCTATAAAGATACAAAATTTGCTAAGAGCTTTAAAAAAACATGTAGTGATAAACAAATACACTTCTCCGACTTAGAGATCTATGCTCCTTCAAATAATATTATCGCAGGTTTTTTAACTGCACCTATCATAGATACAAATGGTCTTCTTGTCGGGGTTATTGCAATACAGATAAAACTAGAGAAACTATATTTACTGTTTAAGGAAAACACCTATATTAAAGAAGGTACTATGCAGACATATTTAGTTGGTACTGATGGACTTTTAAGAAGTCCTCTTTTTAAAAGTGATTCTCAGGCACTAAAAACTAGAATAAAAACAGAGCAGTTTAGGCTATGGCATAGCGAACATGCAAGAAAAACTGAGCACAAAAGCGATGAAGATGAGCCGGTGTTTATTTATGAAAATTCACTAGGTGAGAGTGTATTTGGTTTACATAAAGACATAGACATAATGGGTGTGCATTGGGCTCTTATTTCAGAGGCAGATATATCTATAATCGAGAATTTACAAAATGAAATAATTTATAAAACATTGTCTATCGCACTAATTTTATTTTTACTTATCCTTGTTGTATCTAAACTTCTGTTTGGATACTTGGTAAAACCTATAGTGGAGCTCATAGAGTTAGTAAAAAAGTTTGAAAGTGGCAATAGAGATGTATCTATAAAGATACATAATGAGAATGAGATAGGAGTACTAGCAGGGTATTTTGATGAGATGATGCATACCATAAAAGAGAGCGAGCAAGAACTAGATGAACAAAAGTTTGCACTTAATGCACACTCTATAGTTGCTGTTACTGATGTAGGTGGTAGTATCACATATGTAAATAAAAAATTTGAAGAGATTAGTGGGTACTCACAAGCTGAACTTGTAGGTAAAAATCATAGGATTTTAAACTCTAAAAATCAGCCAAAAGAGTATTGGCAGAATATGTATAATAATATATCTTCTGGTATTGTATGGAATGATGAGATTAAAAATATTAACAAAAATGGAGAAGAGTACTGGGTAGACACGACAATAGTACCATTTTTTAATAATGATGGAGAAATAACAAGTTATGTAGCAATACGAACAGATATTACACAGAAGAAAAAAGATGAGTTTTTATTAATAGAAGCAAAAAAGATAGCTGATGAGAGTGTAAAGGTTAAAGCAGAGTTCTTTGCTAGTATGTCACATGAGATTCGTACACCAATGAACGGTATTATTGGGATGCTTGGACTTCTTCTCAAAACAAAACTCAGTGAAACACAGAACCATCAAGCATATCTAGCACAAACAAGTGCACAGGCTCTTTTAAGCCTTATCAACGACATCTTAGACTTTTCAAAGTTTGAGGCTGATAAGTTAGAGTTAGAGTATAAGGCGTTTCGTATTAGAGATGATTTTGGAGATTTTGCTGAGGCTATCGCGTTTAAAGCACAAGAAAAAGGTGTAGATATTGTTTTAGATATACAGGGTGTCGCTTACGAAACAATTGTAGCAGATGCATACAGAATACGACAAATACTAAACAATCTTGTAAGTAATGCGATAAAATTTACGCATGAAGGTTATGTGCTTATAACTGTTTCCTTAGTAGAGCTCAATGAAGAAGAAGGAAGGTTGTTTATATCTGTAGAAGATACGGGAATAGGGATTCCACAAGACAAGATAAGTAAACTTTTTGATTCATTTTCACAAGTTGATAGTTCTACTACACGAAAGTATGGCGGAACAGGTTTGGGTCTCTCTATAGTAAAAAAACTAGTTGAAATTATGGATGGGAAGATAGAAGTTTCTTCTGAGTTAGGTAAGGGGAGTAAGTTTGAACTAGACATAGCTGTTAGATTAGATAAAGAGAGAGTTGTTTCTCTACCAGATATAGATGTTAAAGAGAAAAAAGTACTTATTTTAGATAAGAGTAAAAAAAGTGCAGAAGTGTTAGCAAAACAACTAAAACACTGGGGCATGTCTGTAAGTTTTGAAAAAGATGCCCAAGATAACTATGATATTGTTTTTATATCTAATGATGAAAATGCCTTGAGTTTAGGCGAGTCTTTAAAGCAAGAGTATAAAGATGCAAAATTTGTTCTTATGACATCTCTTGAAGATACAGCTAAAGTCAGTCACTATATGGAGTCGGTGTATGATACTTACTTCCCTCAACCTGCTACTACAAAAGATATGTTTAAAGCACTTCATACTTTAAAGAGTTCGTATGATGCAGATGAAACTTATGAGCAAGAGAGTAGTGAAGTAGTATTTAACCCTGATACTAAAATACTATTAGTTGATGACAATAAAGTGAACCAGCTAGTTGCTCTAGGTTTACTAGAAGAGTTTGACTTAGATGCTGACATAGCTAACAATGGACTAGAAGCCATCAAAGCTGTTGAAGCAGCAGGAGATGAGCCATATGAGATAATCCTTATGGATTGTCAAATGCCTGAGATGGATGGTTATGATGCAACGCGAGCTCTAAAAAGTGGTGAGTACGGTGCAAATATTGCAAAAATACCAGTAGTAGCAATGACAGCAAACGCGATGGAAGGGGATAAAGAGAAGTGCTATGCCGCTGGTATGGATGACTATATATCTAAACCCATAGACCCTGCACGACTCGAAGAGGTGCTTAAAAAGTATCTTCTTTCTTAAGGGTGTTTTACTTTGAGTTTTGAGTTTAGACTCCAGCCAATTAGAAGCATTAAAACCATAACAGCGAGGGCAGGTAAAAGTTCATAAGCATTACTAAGATAGACTAACCAGAGTAAAATAGCTCCAAGGGGAGTTGGCACTCCTGTAAAATACTTCTCCACTTCTCCTGCATCCGCGTTGAGGTTAAAGTGGATAAGACGACGAAGACCTGAAATGACATAATAGATACTGATAATAGAAGCAACTATTAAAAAACTGCCCTTAAGTTGTGCCGCATATGTAGCTTGAAATATCAAAAAGACAGGTACAAGAACAAAACTTAAAAAGTCTGCAAAACTATCAAGCTGTACTCCAAACTCATTACTTAGTTTATATTTTCTAGCAATTTTTCCGTCAAAAATATCAAATGCACCACCTACCCATGCAAGTGCTATAGCTAAAGTAAAGTTGTTTTGAGTGATGAAGTAAGTAGCCATAAGACCTGCTGTAATGTTTACAAATGTAAAAAGATTTGCTAAGTTAAAGTGAGAAGAGGGTGTCCATAAAAAGTTCATATATTGCCTTGATTATTTAATGTTGTGTATTATATCAAAATAAATATTGCGATTAAAGCTACTCTTTAATTGATAATGATTATAATTTTAAAAACATAACTATAAAGAATAAAAATGAAAACATTATTAGATTGTCATAAAACTTGTGTGGTTAAAGTTTTGAAGTTAAATACCAAGGGTGACTTAAAGCAGAGACTTATCTCTTTTGGCATTATGAAAGAAGCAACTTTAGAGGTGCTAGAACATGCCCCTGGCAAAAGTACCATAGAGGTAAAAGTCGGAAAAATGCGTATAGCTCTTCGTGCACAAGAAGCACAGCTAATAGAAGTAGAAAAAATATGAATGAAAAACAGACAAATATAGTAGACCCAAAAGCTTGTCCAATAACAGCAAACCACATTAAAGTAGCACTTGTTGGACAACCCAATGTTGGTAAAAGTATGCTTATCAACTCAGTCTCAAATGCACACCTTCATGTAGGAAACTTTTCAGGGGTTACAGTAGATAAAACTGAAGTTCTTTTTGACTACGGAGAGTATAGTTTTACTGTTGTTGACCTACCTGGAACATATGCTTTTACGGACTATACTATAGAAGAGAGAGTGACACATGACTACCTCTGTGCTGAAGACTATGATATCATCATAAATGTTGTGGATTCTACAAACTTAGAAAAAAACCTACAACTCACTTCTGAACTTCTTACTATGAGTAAAAAAGTAGTTATCGCATTAAACATGAGTGATGAGGCTCAAAAAGAGAACATCTCAATAAATGCGAAGTATATGTCTGAACTTATGGGTGTCCCATGTGTTAAAGTATCAGCAGTTACAAAAGAGGGTATCGGCGAGCTAATAAATGCGATTATACAAAAATATGAGAACCCAAGAAACAAACCAAAGCTTGTCTTTAGCGAACCAGTAGAAGAAGAGATAGCACAGATAGTTTGGTATCTTGATAAACATAGATTTAAGAGTGTAAATACTTACAGAAACATCGCAATAAACCTTTTAAAAAACAATAAAAGAACATATGAAAAACTTCATGACGAGCCAATATGGACTGAACTCCAACCGATTTTAATTGAAGCGAGTAAACATATAGAACTACACCATGATAGTGATGATATAAAAGAAGCATTTGCTGAAGAGTATGCATCGTTTAACCGTGGTATTGTTGCTGAGGTAGTTAAACAAGATGGTAAACAAGAAAAGAAAACTATTACTGAGAAGATAGACTCTATTTTAATTCATCCTATCTTTGGTATTCCCATTTTTCTCTTTTTTATGTGGTTTTTATTTCAACTAACTTTTGAAGTAGGTGCTATTCCTATGGAATATATTGATGCCTTTTTTATATGGTTTGGTGATACATTAGGGGCGACAATAGCCAATGATGATGTTCGCTCTCTTATAGTAGATGGAATCATCGCGGGTGTTGGAGCAGTTGTTCTTTTTGTGCCAAATATCATCATACTTTTTATAGGTATAGCACTTTTAGAGAGTACGGGTTATATGAGCCGTGTTGCTTTTTTACTCGATGGATTTTTTCATAAATTTGGGTTGCATGGTCAGAGCTTTATTCCTCTTGTGACAGGGTTTGGTTGTTCTATCCCTGCTTATATGTCCGCTAGAATACTTAAAAATGACAGA
>Ga0256840_1003499_pt1 | contig 12630 bp, 13 predicted proteins | sample 355202metaG_FD_185969 | JGI IMG/M metagenome (GOLD analysis project Ga0256840, IMG submission 185969) | Hydrothermal vent microbial communities from Mid Atlantic Ridge, Atlantic Ocean - 355-202 | ecosystem: Environmental > Aquatic > Marine > Hydrothermal vents | place: Atlantic Ocean: Mid...
TTGGTTTGCCTTCCATCGCAAAAAGCCTTCATTGTAAAGAAATGGGATGAAGAGACAAAAAAGATACTCCATAAACTGCTGAATTAACAATAACTAAAATAAAAGCAAGAAAGAGTTGATTTTTTTTATTATTCGTTATATCGTACTTATGTGTATTATAACGAACCAGTGGTTTTCCTTATGTCTTTGTCATCAGAAAACAATTTAGTTAATGAACGAGCCAAGAGAAAGTTAGAACGAGATATGGGAGTAGATTTTCTTACGGCTTTAAACGACCCTAAGACCTTAGAAATAATGCTCAATGCAGACGGTAGACTCTGGCAAGAAAAACTAGGGGAAAAAATGTTTTGTTTCGGAAAAATGAGACAAGCACAGTCCCAAGCAATTATTGAAACGATTGCAGGCGTCCATGGGAAAGAAGTAACACGGACTAATCCCATATTAGAAGGAGAGCTACCACTGGATGGCTCACGTTTTGCGGGACAGCTACCACCTGTTGTATCTGCTCCCATTTTCTCGATTAGAAAAAAAGCTATCTCTATATTCACCTTAGACGCATATGTTGAGAGTAGCATCATGACTGAGGATCAGTATCAAGTGTTGATTGATGCTGTAGCAGATCATAAAAACATTCTTGTAATTGGTGGCACAGGGTCGGGGAAAACAACACTTGTTAATGCAATTATCAACCAAATGGTTGTCAATGATCCATCCGAACGTGTTTTTATTATTGAAGATACAGGAGAAATTCAATGCGTTGCTGAGAATTACGTTCAATACCACACAAGTATTGATACTAGCATGACTGATCTATTAAAAACGACCTTGAGAATGAGACCTGACAGAATATTGGTCGGAGAGGTGCGTGGTTCTGAAGCACTTGATTTATTGATGGCGTGGAATACTGGGCATGAAGGAGGGGCTGCAACACTTCATGCAAACAATGCACGGGCAGGGCTTGACAGGCTATTAATGCTGATTAGCATGCATAAAGATTCACCAACACCCATAGAACCGTTAATTGGCGAGGCGGTTCATATGGTCGTTCATATTGCCAGATCCAAAAATGGTCGTGGTCGCCAAATTAAAGAAATTATCAAAGTTTCTGGGTATGAGGACGGCCGTTATTTAACATCACAAATTTAAGGAGTATTTTTATGTATCAATTTCAATCAATAAAAAATAATTTATTTATTGCATTACCTTTAACTTTTCTTTTTTTTATAGCATCTAGTGATGCTATGGCTGCAACAACAGCAACGACAGGGGGGCTTCCCTATGAACCTTTTTTGGTGAAATTAACAACCTCGATAACGGGACCTGTTGCGTTCGCATTATCACTGCTAGGTATAGTGGTCGCAGGGGGGGTATTGATTTTTGGCGGAGAGTTAAATGGTTTTGTTAGGTCATTAGTTCTAATTTTCTTAGTCATAGGATTACTTGTAGGTGCTACAAACATGATGTCTGGTGTCTTCGGTCGCAGTGCGGTAATTACAACATTAGAAGATAGGAGTGAAATGGATAAAGAGCAAAGCAATACTTTTCAGTTAAATAAAGGAAATATTAATGGCACTGCGAACCATCCCAATTAGGAGAATAGGTAATAGGGATAACCTTTTTATGGGTGGTGATAGAGAGCTAGTAATGCTTGCTGGGCTAGTTTCAGGTGCGCTTATTTTTAGCGCACAGGAGTTAAAAGCATTTATATTTGGCGTACTCCTTTGGTTTTTTTCTCTTTATTTCCTTAGATTAATGGGTAAGTCAGACCCAAATTTGCGAAAAATATATATGCGACATCGAATATATGCTGCTTATTATTCTGCACGAAGCCAACCAGCTCGTGAAAACTCTGCAAACCAAGAAAAACAATATAAATGATTGAACCATCATCAGCAATTATAACTGGTCTTATTTTACTTATAAGTGTTACAGGGATTGTTTTACTTTTAATCCTGGTATCTCGTATTTATCAAGTAAATAAAGAGTTTAACTTAAAAAGATTCCGCTCAAAAAAAGCAGGATTTTCTGATCTTATTAATTACGCCGCAATGGTTGATGATGGCATAATTGTCGGAAAAAATGGTTCTTTTATGGCTGCCTGGATTTATTCGGGAGAAGATAGTGCCAGTAATACAGGTAAACAGAGAGAAATGGTTTCATTCCGAATCAACCAAGCTTTATCCAAATTAGGCAATGGCTGGATGATTCACGTTGATGCTGTCCGCCAGCATGCGCCTGACTATCCGAACAGAGAATTATCTAGTTTTCCCGATCCAATTACAGAAGGCATAGAAGAAGAAAGGCGCAGACTCTTTGAAAAATTAGGCACCATGTATGAAGGGCATTTTGTCCTTACTGTGACATGGTTTCCTCCGCTTTTAGCGGAGCGGCAATTTCAGGAACTCATGTTTGATGATGATCAGATTGCTCCCGATAAAACAAAAAGAACTTTCGAGTTGATCAGCCAGTTTAAACAGGAAATAGATGGAATAGAGTCTCGTCTGACAGCCGTTTTAAAATTAGATAGGCTAAAAGGACAGAAAATGGTTTTAGAAAATGGAGATACTATCATTCACGATGACTTTCTCCGCTGGTTGCAATTTTGTGTTACAGGTAAAAATCACCCCGTTATTTTGCCAAGCAATCCTATGTATCTGGATGCTGTTATTGGCGGGGAGGAATTGTGGGTTGGTGTAGTTCCGAAAATTGGACGTAAGTTTATCCAGGTTGTTGCTATTGATGGTTTCCCTTTTGATTCAACACCTGGAATTTTAAACTCACTGTCAGAGCAGCCGTGTGAATACAGGTGGTCTACACGATTTATATTTATGGATCATCATGAGGCCATAAGAAGTCTTGAAAAATACAGAAAAAAGTGGAAACAGAAGGTGAGGGGGTTTTTCGACCAGGTATTTAATAACAGCAACGGAAGAATTGATCAAGATGCACTATCAATGGTGAATGATGCCGAAGCGGCCATTGCAGAAATTAACAGTGGTTTAGTGTCCGCAGGATATTACACAAGCGTAATTGTTTTAATGCATGAAAACCGTAAAGATCTTAAAAATTCATCTATACGAATAGAAAAGGAAATTAACCGCTTAGGTTTTTCTGCTAGGGTTGAAACGATCAATACAATGGATGCGTACCTTGGCAGTTTGCCAGGGCACGGGGTTGAAAATGTAAGACGGCCTCTGAATAATACCATGAATTTAGCTGATTTAATCCCGACAAGTTCAATCTGGACAGGTTCAGTTAATGCACCTTGTCCTATGTATCCTCCATTATCACCCCCTTTAATGCAGTGTGTAACTAATGGATCAACTCCATTCAGATTTAATCTGCACATACGAGATTTAGGGCACACTCTAATGTTCGGACCAACAAGATCAGGAAAATCAACACACCTTGGACTGATTGTCGCACAGTTGAGACGCTACAAAGGAATGTCACTTTATGTCTTTGACAAAGGACTTTCTATGTATCCTTTAACAAAGGCAACAGGAGGCAACCATTTTACAGTTGCAGCATCAGATAGTCGTCTGTCATTTTGTCCATTGCAGTTTTTGAAGACAAAAGAAGATAGAGCTTGGGCGATGGAATGGATTGACACCCTACTGTCTTTAAATGGTGTACAAACAACACCTTTACAGCGTAATGAAATAGGCGTTGCTATTGTCAGTATGAATGACAACGATGCGCGAACAATGTCAGAATTTAGCCTGACAGTGCAAGACTTGCAAATTCGTGAAGCTTTGAAGCAGTACACGGTAGATGGAATTATGGGTCATTTGCTCGATGCTGAAAAAGATGGGCTAGACCTTTCAAATTTCACAACATTTGAAGTTGAAGAATTAATGGATTTGGGGGAAAAATATGCCCTTCCAGTCTTGCTGTATCTTTTTAGACGAATTGAAAAAAGTTTGAAGGGTCAGCCAGCGGCAATTATCATAGACGAGGCTTGGATTATGCTGGCTCATCCTGTTTTCAGAGATAAAATTCGCGAATGGCTAAAAGCTTTTGCTAAGAAAAACTGTCTTGTACTATTGGCTACTCAAAGTCTTACAGATGCTAGCAATAGCGGAATATTGGATGTCATAGTTGAGTCTACAGCAACAAAAATATTTCTTCCGAATGTGTTTGCCAGGGACGAAGATACAGCTATTCTTTATCGTCGAATGGGGCTTAATAATAGACAGATAGACATTATCGCCACAGCACTTCCAAAACGGCAATACTACTGTACTTCAGAAGCAGGAAGACGTTTGTATGAGTTAAGGCTGGGTTCTTTCGCACTCGCTTTTGTCGGGGCAACTGATTTAGATTCTATTGCAACAATCAAAAAACTTGAGAATTCATTCGGGGATAAATGGACTGAAGAATGGCTTAAATTAAAAAATATAAACCTTGCTGATTATCTGGAGGATGCACATGCTTGATATGTTTAAGAAGGGTTCTAAGGATGACCCCCGACAAGTAACAGAGTCAATAGAGGGAGGGCGACGGAAAGGAGAGAATGAAAACCCGTACCTCACTGCAAGAAGATCATGGAATGATCATATAGGATCGGTTGTTTCATCACGCCAGACATGGCAAATAATAGGGATTTTATCCCTATTAATTGCATTATCCTCAATTGCAGGAATTATCCATTTTGCAGGAAAATCCACCTACATTCCTTACGTTTTTGAAGTAGATAAGCACGGTAAAGCAATGGCTCAAGGAGCTCTTCAGCCTATGAAAATAACAGATCAACGAATCATTAAAGTATCAATTATTCAGTTTATTGAAGATGCCCGAACCATAACCCCAGATATAGATTTAAAACGGAAGCAGATTTTCAGGCTATACGGAAAGCTATCACCTAACGATCCAGCGACTCCAAAATTGAATGAATGGTTTAACAAGACTGAAGATTCCAATCCATTAAAAAGAGCTGAGAAAGAAATGGTTTCTATACAAATTGAAACCATCTTGGTTCAGACAAAAAATACCTGGCAAGTGGATTGGATAGAAACAACAAGAAATAGAAAAGGAATTATGGAGGTTGAACCCGTTAAAATGCGCGCATTGCTTAATGTTTATCATATTGAACCAACCTCAAATACAACTGAAGAGGAATTCAGAAAAAATCCATTTGGAATTTATATTAAAGACTTTTCCTGGTCAAATCTTCTCTAATTTGAGGCTATAAAATGAATAAAAAAATATTTTCTTTAATAATAAATATAGCGATTGCAACAATACCAGGAGCAGTGTTTTCAGCAAGCAAAAGCTACGAGAATTCATTTTTTTCTGCCAATCCCTCTTTAACTAGAGAAGAAAGACATGCTCTTGCTATTGCAAAAAAATGGCAAGCAGGATCATCAGCTTATATTAAACCAGTTGCAAGTACCAACGGAGCTGTTTTATTCGTTTATGGAACCCAGCAGGCAAGTATTGTCTGTGCAGTGCTTCAAGTGTGTGATGTTGCTTTACAGGCTGGAGAATCTGTAAATTCTATTCATTTGGGTGATACGCATCGCTGGACAGTTGAACCCGCTTTAACAGGCTATGGATCAAATGAAATTCAGCATTTGATAATAAAACCTTTGGATGTGGGTTTGGAAACAAGCTTAGTTGTAACAACTAACAGAAGAACATACCATTTGAAAATACGTTCGCACCGTAGAAAATATATGCCTAAAATTGCATTCACATATCCAGAGGAAACAATGCATAAGTGGAACCTTATTCGTTCCAGAGAAAAACAGGAACGCGTAATAAACACTATAGCGCAAACAGGTGAATATCTAGGTGAGCTGTCTTTCAAATACGAGGTTGAGGGAAACGCCTCGTGGAAACCTGAACGAGTCTATAACAATGGTAAGAAAACAATAATTCAAATGCCAGAAAAAATGGCTCAAAGAGACGCACCGACATTGCTTCTCTTAAAAAAAGAAGAAGGTTTTTTTAGTGATGAGGAAACAGCTGTTGTCAATTATCGGGTTCAAAATAACCGTTACATCGTTGACGCTATTTTTGACAGAGCAATTCTTATTTCAGGCGTGGGAAGTGATCAAGAGCGTATCTTGATAACAAAGGGGGAATAATGACTAGATTATTAATGCGGGTAGTTATTTTGATATTTTTAAGCGGTTGTACATCGGCCTATATGACTCGTGGAGACCTTACAGGAAACTCTGAAGAAACTAATACATGGCTGGCTAATAATGCTATTAGTCAGCTAACGGAAATATATCCTCCTGCTTCAACAAAATTTAACATTAAACAAGTCTCTACTGATTATTTCGGTCTTGCTTTAGCTAAAGGCTTGAGGGAACAAGGTTATGCAGTCAATGAGTTTTCAACTAAAGATAATAATGAACGTAATCGCGGAATATCTCTTGAATACGTGATTGATTCCATTAAAGGCGGTGAGGGCGAAGAGAGACTGTATCATTTGACATTAATGATCGGCAAAAAGGTGATGACCCGTCCTTATTTATTAAAAAATAAAGGTATGGTTCCTGCTGGATACTGGGTTAATAAGGAGTAAATAATGGTAGCTATAAATCAAATGGAACCAGATACATCACCTGGATATTTATCTGAAAAATCAGGGGTAAGGCGTGTCAATAACATGCCAATCTATATTATTTCAACAGTAGTTGTTCTGTTTTTGGTTGTAATGTTTTCGGTTGCAATGAATCGCGCTGATAAACAAAATGAACCTGCCGAAGAGGAGATTAAGCGTGCAGGCAGTACAAGCATGTTTGCAAACGAATTGACGAGCAAATATGCATCGGGAATAGTGGAACCAGAAGAGATATTTATTCCGCCTGAAGAGGTCTTTGTTGCTGATCTAAATTTGCCCCCCACCCCTCCAAAGCTGATAGCTCCCCTCTCTTCTTCAGGCCTCCCTTCTCCTTCTAAGGTGGTAGTAGAAAGAAATCCGCTCGATGATTATCTTGTTAAAATGAAAAGAGAAATGTTTGAAAATGCTGTTAGATCAGGAACTAAAATAAAAACAGGCATACCTCAAGCAAGAAGAAATAAAAGAGAGTATGGCCAACCTATTGGAGATACAAATAGTCAATCGCCAAGCAACAGGAACAATATGCTTGCTGAAATGGCATCTCTTCAGCAGGAAATAAGTTCATCAAGAGATGAAAATCCAACAGCCTCATTTAAAAAACAGTTAGAACAAATTAAAACATCGGGGATATTGGATGCCGCATTGGGAGTGGCTGGCATCAGTATTAGCAATGCAGAGAGCTATTCATCGCCCAGAACAATGGCTAACAAGGATAGAAGTCAAAGATGGGATATTAACGCCAAAATAGAGGCTCCACATTCACAATATGAATTAAGAGCAGGATTTGTAATACCTGGGACACTTATTCTAGGCATAAACTCTGAACTTCCTGGACAGATTACCGCGCAAGTTTCTCAAAATGTATACGATACAGCAACAGGAAGGCACTTATTGATTCCGCAAGGATCGCGAATATCAGGAATTTATTCATCAACTGTTCAATATGGACAATCTAGGGTACTGGTTGCATGGCGCAGAATTATTTTTCCGGACGGAAAGGTTCTTGATATTGGAGAAATGCCAGGAGCCGATAGTGCTGGATATTCTGGCTTCAAGGATAAAACAAATAATCACTATTTAAGAATATTTGGGTCTGCCGTTCTTATGTCAGCAGTGGTTGCAGGGATAAACCTAAGTCAAGACAATGGTTCCAGTAATGGTAATAACAGTCAACGTTCAAGTGATGCCCTAAGCGAGTCTTTAGGTCGGCAAATGGGTGAAGTAACAACAAAAATGATAGAAAAAAACCTAACTATTTCTCCAACACTTGAAATTAGACCTGGTTACCGTTTTAACATTACAATCACAAAAGATATGGTTTTCTCTAAAGCCTATCAATCTTTCGATTATTAATGAAGAGAGTTAAAAATGAAAAAAATTTTAGCGGCTAAAAAAATAATACTTTTAAGCATAATGCTTAGCTTGTCATTAATACCCGTGAATGTTACAGCAACAGGATTACCTACAATTGATATTGCAGCCCTTATCCAAAAAATATTGGCAATAATGAAACAAGGAAAACAGTATTCTAAACAGATAGAGGAGTATAGAAAACAGTTAAATCAACTGCAAAATCAACTGCAAAATACATTAACTCCATCGGTTTATTTGTGGGATGACGCACAAATAACTATGGACGCTTTAATTAATACTATAGATACATTGGAGCACTATAAAACACAGCTTGGCTCTTTAAACAGCTATTTGAATAAGTTTAAAGATGAAGCTTATTGGAAAAATTCACCCTGTTTTTCTGCCGCTGGCTGTACAGCCTCTCAACGGGCGATTCTGGATCAAAGCATTGCCATTGCTTCGGAATCCCAAAAAAGAGTCAATGATAATACGTTCAGAGGCATTATTTCACAGCAAAGTTCTATAAAAGCCGATGCAAGAAGATTAAGACAATTACAGTCAAATGCACAATCGGCAACGGGAAGACTGGAAGCCATTCAATATGCGACTCAAATTGCCAGTCAACAGTCCAATCAGCTATTACATCTTAGAAGCATTTTAGTTGCCCAGCAAAACGCAATAGTAACTCGTAATCAAGCGTTAGCGAATAAAGAGGCTATTTATGCATCTGGTAGAAGACAGGCATATAAAAGGACATTTTCTACAGGCACGAATACTTCTTATGGACTTTTTTAGAGCAATAGATTTTTACCAAGGTGTGGCCATGAAAAAACTAACCATAATTACACTGATGCTATTAAATGCAGTGTCTTGTAATAATAAGGAACCTAACCTTATCCCCCTTGTTGATGACAAAAATTGTCTAATGAAAAATGTTCTAAAAATAGAAGATTTTAATCGTCGTGAGCAGTTTAAAGATTTATGCGCACTATTTTATAGGGAAAAAGCGTATAAAGCGTCCCCACCTCCCTCCCATAAAAACACATCTTATGGGCTATTTTGAATTCATTTAAAAAAATGCCAAACAAAAATCTATTTTTTTTAAAAAGTGCACTGCTAATTCTTCTTTTATTTTCTATTGAAGCTCATGCCTCTGTATCCGGCACACACATTATGGAGAACGTCTTAACTGATTATAGATTTGCTATATCACGGTGGGGGACAGTTTTTAAAGATAGTGCTACCTGGCTATATTGGACATTAATTACCATATCTATGATATGGACTTTTGGCATTATGGCTTTAAGGAAAGCGGATTTAGCAGAATATTTTACTGAACTTTTTAAATTTCTTATGTTTACTGGATTTTTTTGGTGGCTACTAACTAATGGTCCAAATTTTTCAAAAGATATAATGAATTCTTTGCGGATTATAGCTGGTAAAGCTTCTAAAACTGTTTCTGGAGCAGAAGCAGGAGTCGGAATAACACCTTCTGATATTTTAGATATAGGCTTTTCTATTTTTGATAAAACACTTGCAGCATCATCTATATGGAGTCCTATTGATAGTTCTGTAGCGATTACTATGGGAGTAGTGACTTTAATAATAACAGCAATAATATCCGTAAACATGCTCCTTCTGCTTATCTCAGGCTATTTTCTTGCTTATGCAGGAGTTTTTTTCTTGGGATTCGGAGGTTCTAAGTGGACATCTGACATGGCTATTAATTATTATAAAACGGTTCTTGGGTTGGGTGCCCAGCTAATGACCATGATTCTATTAATAGGTGTTGGAAAAACTTTATTTTCTCAATACACAAGCAGACTTTCAATCGGAATTTCCTATGAAGAATTGGGTGTGATGCTTGTTGTAGCAGTAACACTGCTTATGCTGACCAATCAATTGCCTAGTTTAATTGCCGGAATAATTACAGGCTCAAGTGTTGGTGGGTCTGGTATTGGGCAATACGGCGGAGGCTCTGCAATGGCTGCCGCTTCAACAATGGCTGCAGCTGCAACAACAATGGCAGCGGCTGCAACATCAATGGCTGGCGGAGCCATTGGTGGAGTTTCTGCAATTAAAGAGGCCTTTTCTCAAGCTAGTTCAAACGTCTCGGAAGGGAGTGATATTATGTCCGGTTTCGGAGGAGACAGTGGTGGTGGTGGGTTAGATGGTCTCGAAAGCAGTGCTTATGCTGATGCTGCTGGTGAAGCACCACAAGGTGATGATAGTTCTTCTAATGATGGTCAAGATGGAACCTCTGGTCAGGATGGTGGTAGCGGTAGTGGTCAAGACGGAAGTTCTGGTCAGGACGGGGAAACCGATGACGGTGGAAACCAAGAGGACGATAATGTGGATGCAGGGTCTGATCAATCTGAATTTGATCCTGCTGAAGCTGAGAATGCGGGTGCCTTTTCTGAGGATGCTTTAAGTGAAAACGATGCTTTAGAAAGTAGCAACACTCAGAGTAATGATTCAGATTCAGACTCGGAAAATCAAAAAAACTCATCGAAATTAGGAACAGCAGGAAGAATAGCCGCAGATACAGTTTCAAATCTTGTAGGCGGAACATTATCAATGGCTAAGCAAAAGACTAGCGACAGTATATCTGAAACTAAAGGAGGGAAGCTTGCACAAGCCATTAAAGAATCGAATAAGAATCGTGGTGGCTCTCCTGTTTTTGAAGGAAATAGCATAGGAGGTGATAAAAAATTTACCGATTCTCAGAAAGAAGAAATTGCTTCATTTAGAGATAAAAAATAATGGATTTTCCTGCAATCCTTAATATACCAATTCACGCACAAGAAAGAGTTGAATGCTCTATTTTAGCGGCTAAAAAATACAGGATACCAGCAAATATCGTTTTAGCCATCTCTGAAAAAGAAGGGGGAAAACCTGGACAGTGGGTTAAAAATAGCAACGGCTCAAGTGATGTTGGGGCTATGCAATTCAATACAGATTATTTGAAAGAGTTGCGTAAATACAATATTACTGCACAGCATGTTGCGACAAAAGGATGTTATCCATATGAATTAGCCGCCTGGAGAATAAGGTTACACATTAAAGACGATGAGGGTGATATTTGGAAAAAAGCCTCTAACTATCACTCTAGAACGCCAAAGTACAATAAAATTTATCGCTCTGACCTTATTGTTAAAGCGTCAAAATGGGCGAAGTGGCTAGAAAATAATTCAGCACTTTTAAATATAACAATCAGTCCAATAAATGGAGAGAATAATGCAAAATAATGTATTTAAAAAAAATAATTATGGTTGGTTGATTTTATTGGTTTTTAGTGTTTTTGCCCTGTGTGAAAATCAAGTCAATGCTAACGAGGTTGCAACCTCTACACGCACATCATCAATAGACCTTTCAATTTCTTTCAGTAATAGCCGTTCTAGATTTACACCAGACAGTGAAACTAGAGAAATTCTTTTAGATGCTAAAGATGCAAGCATGATCATCATTAATGGACGAACAAGCACAAATCAGCCTAGCAGAAGTGATGAATCCCTAGCACTTAAACGAGCTTTATCAGCAAGGCGATATTTAATAAAAAAGGGGGTGTCGCCATTAAAAATAATGATCAACTATGCGTCAGCAGTTGATTATATAACCGATAATTCAACGCCAGAAGGAAGGCTTGAGAATCAGCGAGTGGATATAGAGTTAATTTTTGTTTCCACTTATAAATAACTATCACTAGATTGATTTTACTATGAAATATTATCTTATTTTAATCTTACTCACTCCTTCCATTTCTTTTTCTGAATATAATATTTCTTTTGAAGAGGATAGGGCGTTCAATCAGGCTTTTAAGGACGGCATGGCTGATCCTAAAAACATCAAAAACAGTGCTTTTTCCAATATAAATAGACGGGCATTTAATGAAACCTTAGAAAACTCTGAAATAATTAAAGAAGACACACTTTTGAATAATGATATACAACCATTTGATGAAGCCATGTCGAATTCGGAAAAAATTAACAAAAGCAGTCTATCTACCAGTGAGCGTCAGAATCTTGATAAGGCTTTATCGAATGCTAAAAATATTAACGTAAGCAACCTTTCCACCAGCGAACATCAAGCGGTTAATGAGGCTATGACAAAATCAGAAAGTATCAGAAACCAGGCTTTCAATGAAACTGTAACCGAAGCTGGAAAAGTTGATACAAGTAATTTTTCAGAAGAAGATAAGCAAGTTTTTCATGAATCTACAACTCATGCGATGCCAAAATCAGGTGCCGAATGCGGAGCCATTCTATGCTTATCTAAATTAGATGTTTTCTCTGAAAAATGTGATCATTACATTAAGGAGTATTTTAAAATTAGAGCATATAGGCGTTCAGGTTTTCATAAAAAATTTGACCCTATAAAAACATCAAGAAAACGCCTTAAATACTTAAAAAGGTGCGAAGGTCCGAAAACAGAGAAAAAAATAGCAATTAATTTACTTTATGGATTTCTATACAAGAAGCCTTAATTGTAACGGCTTGCAAACATAATACATATTAGATGGAGGTTTTTATGAAAAAAAAATTATTTAGTATGTAACCTCATTTTTAAAATATATCGAATAAGGTTAGATTGTGATCGCGAAGCGAGCCACAATCTGAACCGTTTGTTGGACAAGCCCGGTTTACCCTTTGAGATGAATTCCGCTATTGCAAATAGCTTTTTGCTGAACAGCCCGAATAATG
>Ga0256840_1003500_pt1 | contig 12629 bp, 14 predicted proteins | sample 355202metaG_FD_185969 | JGI IMG/M metagenome (GOLD analysis project Ga0256840, IMG submission 185969) | Hydrothermal vent microbial communities from Mid Atlantic Ridge, Atlantic Ocean - 355-202 | ecosystem: Environmental > Aquatic > Marine > Hydrothermal vents | place: Atlantic Ocean: Mid...
TAGAAACTTGCGGCGCTCTTCAAGAGGAATTTTATCCACACCTTCATTCTTAAGCGACCTAAGCCACTCACCAAACTTTTTGAGATCCATTTCTTTCACCCCTTAAATAATTTCAAAGGGGCCGTGAGGCCCCTTTTTGCAATCTACTTTTTCTTGTGACATTGTTTACATTTGGTGGGGGCGTTGGGATGTTCTTTAACCATCTTCTTGTGGCAGCCTTTACAGTTTTTGTGCATGGCTTTTCTAACACTGTTTAGCTTTTTATTGGCCATGTCTTTTTTATTGTGGCAAGTTTCACACTTTTGAATTTTCATGCCTTCTTTGTAGGGGCTGTGGTCTTTGCCGTGATGGCACTCACCGCATTTAAATTCTTTTTGGTGCTTTTCGTGGTTAAAAACAACCTTTCCTTTTTTACCGCCTGGAAATTCAATTGTGGCTGGGCCATGGTCTCCAGAAATAGCAAACCCGTAAAAGCAAAGTGTTAAAGCCAAACCCAAGAATAACCCCATAATTTTTCGCATACCTTGTCCTCCTTTAAAAATTTTTGCCCTTGAAGCTTAGTTTCTATTTCAGCACCAGTCAAAACCTGTTCTTCCCCGAAATATTCTTTTAAAGCTCATAAAAAACCTTTGGAAGCGATTGTTACACCAAATTTACTTCCTTTAACAAAAATTTAAAAAACTTTTATGGATGTGTTTTAAAGTACTTTTGCCAGCAGGTACCCGCTTTCAAATAAAATATAAAAACAGGTAGCCAAAATTAGTTGCCCTACGATATCTCCTGGAGATAGAAAAAGGGCACAGCCATAAGCAATACCTACTAGATAAAGCAAGCGCCGCTTTCCCCCGTAGTTTGGAAGAATTTCGATTTTAACGAGAAGCGCTGTTATTAAAGGGATTTGAGAAACTATGGCAGCAAAAAGAAGCCCTTTGCCTAAAAAGGCGAGATAGCTTTGCACGCGTAAATAAGAGACAAAATGACTGTACCCAAGCCCTAAAAGAACTTTAAGAAGGGCTGGAAAAACCAAAAAATAAGCTAAGGCAATGGAACCCAAACAAAAAAGGGCAACTAAAAAAAAGGCCTTAGCAAAAAATTTTTTTTCGTGGGGAAACAAGGCCGGGGAAAGAAAACGCCAGGTCTGATATACCAATACCGGAATAGAAACAGCAAAGGCCAGGAAAAAAGTGCTTTTGAGCGCAGCCATAATGGCTTCTGGAAGGGTAGTGAAAACAAGCGTTAACTTGTGCCCTGGAAAGGCCTGTTGATAGGGCCACATGAGAAAGGGGACCAAGCGGTGAAATTGGGTAAAAAGTATTATCCACGCCAAGAACAAAAAGCCGATAAAAATGAGAATTCTTTTGCGAAGCTCTTCAAAATGGGTAAGAAAGGTGATTTTAGGCCTTTGAGTCATCTTTTTCTAAGGAAGGAATAAATTTTTCTTCAGTTTCAGGAGTCTTTTCTTTTTCTTGATTAGTTTCTTTGGGAGAAGACTTTTGGCTACTTGTTTTTTTAGTTTTCGGTTCAGAAATCTCAATAGGTTCAAGAGGATTATAAACTTTTTCAAGAAGTTCTCTTTTTACCTTTTCCACTTCGGACTTGCTTTCGACAATTTCATCCGCGCCAAGTTCTTTTTTAAGCTCTTCAGCGGCGCGTTTGAATTCGAAAAATACACGTGCCACGCTTCTTGCGGCATCTGGCAAACGTTCTGGCCCAAGGACTATCAGCGCCACCACAAAAATGACTACTAGCTCAGGAAAGCCTATTCCGAACATTTCCAATCCTTAGTCAAGATATATTTTTAAGCTACACCTACCTAGCAGACAAAACAACTCATAAGGGATAGTCTTCCCCCGGGCAGCGAGCTCTTCGGCAGGCACCTCGCTATTGGGGCCGCCAAGAAGGATTATTTCATCCCCTGGGACGACATTTAGCCCGGTCACATCAAATGCTATGGCTCGCATGGAGACCGCTCCCACCAAAGGAACCCTTTTCCCTTTTATCCAACCAAAGCCAGCGTTTGAAAGGCTTCTGAGATAACCGTCATCATAGCCAACAGGAACAAGCGCTATTTCCATATTTTTTGGGGCCGTAAACAGAGGCCCGTAGCCGATAGCTCCTCTGGCCTTGATTTTTTTTACACTTAAAATACGGGCTTTGGCCGTCATAACCGGTTTCAATTTTAAGTAATTTTTCTTTTCGGGAAACGGATAAGCACCGTAAAGGGCAAGTCCGGGGCGAACTAGATTATAATGGGCATCTTTAGAGAGTATCAGGGCGGCAGAATTGGCCAGGTGGATAAAACGGGGTTGAACTCCTTTAGACGTAAGCTTTTCCAATGTTTCTCTAAAAACTCGTTTTTGTTTAATTGTAAGGTCAGAAGCTGGTTTTTCAGCACAAGAAAGATGGGACATAATCCCTTCTAGACGTAGTCGGGGGCTAGTTTTTATTATTTCAAGGGCCTTCGGGAGTTCTTCTGGCAAAATACCAAAACGGCCCATGCCAGTATCAATTTTTAGATGAAAAGGAATGGATTTTCCTTGGTTGCGTGCAAAATCTGCCAGAAGTTTTAATTGGTAAAGGTCGATTACCGCAGGGATCACTTTTAAACGGACAATTTCAGGGAGCCAGGCAGGTTCAAAACCACTTAAAAGCAAAATAGGTAAAGCAAGGCCTGCTTCTCTTATGCGTAGGGCCTCATCAAGATCGGAAAGCCCAAAGCCATAAATTCCTTCTGAAGCCAGAGTACGGGCAACGGGGACTAACCCGTGGCCGTAAGCCTCACTTTTAATAACAGGCAAAAACTTGACCTCAGGCCCGGTTATTTTTTTTAAGCTTGCAAGGTTCGCTTTAAGGGCCGAAAGTCTGATTTCTAACCAAAATGACCAGCGGATATTTCCCTCCTAAAAATTTGTGCTAGCTTCATATTTATGCATTTACCCCTTGCGGTAAAGAGAAAAAGAATTACTATACTAATTAGCTAGGAATAATTTTCAGACTAAATTAATTTTAAGGTGAGAGCTATGGCAAAGAATCCCATGCTAGAAGTCAAGGACCTTTGGGTAGAGGTTGAAGGTAAAGAGGTTTTAAAGGGTGTGAGTCTTACCATTCCTGTTGGCGAGACACACATTCTTTTTGGGCGGAACGGATCAGGGAAAACCTCGCTTCTCATGAGCATTATGGGGTTCCCGCAATATCGCGTGCGCCATGGAAAAATCTTTTTCAAAGGGGAGGATATTACAGACCTTCCTCCTTACGAGCGGGCGCGCCGTGGTATTGGAATTATGTTTCAACGCCCCCCAAGCATTAAAGGCGTTAAATTACGCGAGATGCTCGAGCTTTGTGCCAAAGAAAATGGCTATCGTATCAGAGAGCTTGCGCAGGAGTTTGGTTTTGAAAAGTTCCTAGAAAGAGACGTTAACCTGGGTTTTTCCGGAGGAGAGCTTAAGAAAAGCGAACTTTTGCAACTTTTGATACAAAATCCTGATCTTGCCTTGATAGACGAACCTGAGTCTGGTGTCGACGTGGAAAATATCGAAGTCATTGGGAACATGATTCGCAAGCTTCTTGAGAAAGAAACCCATCGTCCCCGCAAAAAAAGCGGGCTCATTATCACCCATACAGGGTTTATTTTGAAATATGTCCCGGCAGATAGGGGCTACGTTATGCTTGATGGCAAAATATATTGTCAAGGAAATCCTCAAGAAATTTTTGAGGGTATTCAAAAACACGGTTACGAGGAGTGTTTAAAATGTCTGAAAAGAATGGAAACAGAACTGAACATCTAACATTAGAGGATTTTATTCCAGCTAAAAAAGTAAAACCGCCAACTTCTCTTGAGGAATTGGCACCTGAGGAAGTTTCAAGGCTAAAGGAAGTAGGAATTGATCTTGAAGCAAAAGACAAACTTGGCCTTTTTGTCCAGGCCGACTGTGGGGTTGTTTCCTGCCATTGTGTGCCCAAAGGCATCGAGCTACTTCCAATTACCGAAGCCCTTAAAAAATACGACTGGCTAGTTGAAAACTATTTGTGGAAAGCGGTTCCTAAAGAGAAAGATGAATTTACCAAAATTACCGCTGAGGATTTAGACAACGGCTACTTTATCCGGGTTATGCCAGGTGAGAAGGTAATTTATCCGCTTCAGACCTGCCTTTACATTCGCACCGACAATGTTGCTCAACGGGTACATAACATCGTGATTGTTGAAGAAGGGGCAGAGCTTCACATTATTACCGGCTGTACCACCAATCCGCATGTTACTTCAGGGCTCCATATAGGGGTGTCTGAGTTTTATGTTAAGAAAAACGCCAAGTTCAGCTACACCATGATTCACGAGTGGGGAGAAAACATCCATGTACGCCCGCGCACAGGTGTCTGGGTGGAAGAAGGCGGGGTCATGATTTCTAATTATGTCTCCCTTGATAAAGTAGGCTCAGTACAGTCTTATCCTACCTGTCGCCTTAAAGGCCGAGGCGCTATTGGGCAGTTCACTTCGATCATCGCCGCTCCTGAAGGTGCCCACCTAGATTTAGGTTCGCGAGTTATCCTAGAGGCCCCAGAGACCCGGGCGGAAATTATTTCGCGCACCGTGTGTTATGGCGGGGAAGTAATTGCCCGAGGGCATCTTATCGGCAAAGCCCCTGAGATTAAAGCCCACCTAGAGTGTCAGGGGCTTATGCTTACAGACAAGGGCTATATCCTTGCCATTCCAGAGCTTGAAGCCCACGTGGCTAATGTTGATATGTCCCATGAAGCTGCTGTTGGAAAAATCGCCCAGGAAGAGATTGAATATCTTATGGCCCGCGGGCTTGATGAGGAAGAGGCTACAAGTCTTGTGGTTCGTGGTTTCTTAAACGTGCGTATTGAGGGGCTCCCTGAAGAACTTCAGGCCAAAATAGACAAGACCATCGAAGAAGCCAAAAAAGGTATGTAGGAAAAGCGGGGCTAAGCCCCGCTTTTCTTTTGTCAAAAAAATTCAATTCCCATACTTGGCAAATATCTATTTTTTTGGTAAGGCTCATCTAAACTGATGATTTAATTCAGTAAAATTAAATTTTTAGTCTCGGGAGGGGAATGATAGCAGTATATCTAGTCATTTGAGCCAAAATTTGCTATGAAATGAAAACCTTTTCAAAATAAAACACGAAGGAGGTAAAAATGGCGGATCCCACCAAGATCGAAAGCGTCTTAAAGGAAGAAAGGATTTTTTATCCTCCTCAAGAAGGTCGCGATGAGGCGTATATTGGGAGTAAGTTCGATTATGAGGAAATTTACCGTTATTCTCTGAGTGATCCTGATGGTTTTTGGAGTGAGCGCGCCAAAGAGCTTATTTCTTGGTTTAAACTCTGGGATAGAACCTGTTATTGTGATTTTCACAAGCCCGAGATCCGCTGGTTTGAAGGTGGTAAGTTAAACGCTTGCTATAACTGTGTGGACCGGCATCTTACTGACGCCACCCGTAATAAGGCAGCCATCATCTGGCAAGGTGAGCCTGACGAAGAAGTCCGCGTTTATACCTACGAGATGCTTCATCGGGAAGTTTGCCGCTTTGCTAACGTGCTTAAAAAGCTTGGGATTAAAAAAGGCGACCGTGTTGCCATTTATCTTCCCATGATCCCTGAACTGCCGATCGTGATGCTTGCCTGTGCTCGTATTGGTGCGATTCATTCAGTGGTATTTGGTGGTTTTTCCGCTGAAAGCCTTAAGACCCGTATTCAGGACTGTGAAGCCAAACTTTTAATTACCGCTGATGGTTATTACCGTGCGGGTCGTAAGATCCAGGCCAAGAAAAATGCCGACCAGGCCCTTCAAGATTGCCCCACCGTAGAAAAATGTATCGTAGTGAAAAGACTTGGTATTGACGTTGATTGGACGGAAGGTCGTGATATTTGGTATCACGAAGCTATTTCAGCTGAAGATATTGACGACTGGTGCCCCTGTGAAGAAATGGACGCTGAAGACGTGCTTTTTATTCTCTATACTTCCGGTTCCACAGGAAAACCTAAAGGGGTATTTCACACTACCGGAGGCTATCTGGTTTATGTGGCCCATACCCTTCAGTGGGTCTTTGACTTAAAGCCCGAAGACATATTCTGGTGCACTGCTGATATTGGTTGGATTACAGGGCATTCCTACATTGTTTACGGGCCTTTGAGCTTAGCTGCTACCCAGATTATGTATGAAGGTGTGCCTACTTATCCACATCCTGGACGCTTCTGGGAGCTTTGCCAAAAATTCAAAGTAAACCTCTTTTATACCGCGCCTACGGTGATTCGTGCCCTTATGCGTGAAGGTGACGAATGGCCCCATAAGTATGATCTTTCAAGCCTTCGCGTCTTGGGTTCGGTGGGAGAGCCAATTAACCCTGAAGCCTGGTATTGGTATTACAAACATGTAGGTAGAGAGCGCTGCCCCATTGTTGATACATGGTGGCAGACAGAAACAGGCGGCTTTCTCATTTCTCCTCTACCCTACGCTACTCCGCAAAAACCCGGCTCTGCTACTTTACCCTTGCCAGGGGTTGAGCCTGTTATTCTGAAAGATGACGGCACCCCTGCAGATGTAAATGAAGGCGGTCATCTTTGTATGAAGCGTGCCTGGCCTGGTATGTTGCGGGGTGTTTGGGGAGATCCTCAGCGCTTTAAAGACGTCTATTTCAGCAGATTCCCGGGCTACTATTACACTGGTGACGGTGCGCGTCGCGACGAAGACGGCTACTACTGGATTATGGGCCGCCTTGACGACGTAATTAACGTCTCTGGTCACCGCTTGGGCACTATGGAGCTTGAGTCTGCGCTGGTGGCTCATCCTGCGGTTGCTGAAGCCGCTGTTATTGGATACCCCCACGAAATTAAGGGCGAAGCCATTTACGCGTTTGTTATTTTGAAAGAAGGCTATGAGCCCTCTGACGAACTCCGCCAGGAGCTCAAACAGCATATGCGCAAAGTAATTGGTCCTATTGCAACACCTGACTATATCCAGTTCGTTTCTGGCCTTCCCAAGACCCGCAGTGGAAAGATTATGCGTCGAATTCTCCGCAAGATAGTCACAGGTCAGTATGAAGACCTGGGTGATACTTCCACCCTTGCTGATCCTTCTGTTATCGACGAATTGATCAAGGGAAGGGAAGAATTAATGGGCAAGAAATAATTTCTAAACTCCTAAATGAAAATAAAAAGGGCGGGATTATCCCCGCCCTTTTTTATTTGTTGGGGCCTTTGCAAAATATCGGGGTTAGTTTTTCAAGCCCGACCGCAAGGGATCCTTCTCATTTTTCGTACGAAAAATCCTAAAACAGGCTTTCTGAGGAAAGGTATTTTGCGAAGAGCTCTAATTGGTAGCTGTTTTTAATTTCTCTGAGTCATCGGTAGGATCAAGATGAATTGTTATGACCCACTTCTGTTTTGGGTCAATTTTTTTAATTCTCTCCTCCACTTGATTTGCTATATCATGGGCTTCTTGTAAAGAAATTTCAGGAGTGAAAACTAAATGTACGTCCACAAAATTGAAGTGGCCGGATTTTCTCGTCTTTAGAAAGTGATAACTATTTATCCCGGGGGTCTCTTTTATGACGCCTATGATTTTTTCTACTGTTTCGTCGTCTAAAGATACGTCCATAAGCATGAGAACCCCTTCTTTTATCAACGAGACTGCTGAAAAGAGAATATAGAGGGCTATTCCTATGCCAAAAATGCCATCTATGAGATAAAAGCCGGTTAAGTGGATGATTAAGAGAGATAGCACCACCGCAGAATTGGTGAAGAGGTCTGTTTTGTAGTGTAAAGCATCAGCTTTAATTACTAAATTTCCGGTTTTTTGGGCAACATAATTTAAGAAATAAACCAGACAGCCGGTTACAATTATGGAAAAAATCATGATCCCCAAAGAGATGTCTAATCTTGTTACCGGGGTTTGATGCACAATTTTGTGAGCGCCTTCGTAGAGAATAAAAAGGCCAGAAGCGAAAATAACAAGTCCTTCTACTACTGCAGCAATAGCTTCTAATTTTCCAAAACCATAATTAAAACGTTCATCAGGTGGGCGTTCCGAACTTCGCAGGACCAAACAATTAAAGATAGAAACAAAAATATCAAGAAGAGAATCTACGGCAGAGGCCAAAATAGCTACTGAGCCACTAACCATCCAAACAACGATTTTGATAAGAACCAAAAAGGCTGCGGTAGCACTGGCGACAATAGTAGCTTTTCTTTGTAATGAGAGACCGGGCTTTGCCATTTTGTATTTTTTTCCTTTAGTCAGGAGAATCTTCTGGCATAGACCGTTACAAAACACTTTTTCTTAAAAGCTGTTCTAAGATCCTATTTTTCGAGATGAAAAATAGGAACGGATTCCTTGTTCTTGCAATACTGATCTCGGCAATTTAGCAAGGGGCTCATTAAAATTTTTTGAGAATTAATTGGCATTTGATTTTACCTCATAACCTTGTATTTCTAGAAGATCTTCAGGGGGATCGAGATATAAAATCCCTTTTTCAAGGTTAATTTCTTTTATGATTTCGTGAATCATGGGGATATAGATAGTTTTTCTTTCAGGGGTTTTGATTTCTAGCAATTCATAAGGACCAACAGGCATAAGACCTTTTACCATTCCGAGCTCTTTGCCGTCAGGCAAAAGAGCCTTTAGACCAACTAATTCGAAAACGTAATATTCATCTTCTTCGCGAGGGGGGAGGTCTTCAACTTCTACGTATAGCACTTTGTCATGCAGGGCTTCTGCGGCGTCTCTGTCTTTTATTTCCTTAAACTTGAATAAAAACCCCTCCCCTGGGGCTTGGCGTACGCTTTCTGGTTCTAAAGGCTTATATTCATTGTGGCTTGTTTTTAAATAAAAACGAGGGATTTGAGGAAGTATTTCGGCATTTAACAAGGGATAGGGGAGGACTTTTACCTCCCCTTTCATTCCGTGGGCTCGGGCAATCTTCCCGATGGTAATTTTGCGGGACACTTAAAACGACTATTCGATAATTTCTAAAACAGCACGTTTGCGAAGCTTGGTTGAAGCTGCGCTAAGGATAGTGCGCATGGCACGTGCTGTGCGGCCCTGTTTGCCGATAACTTTTCCTAGATCTTCTTTGGCAACTTTCAATTCAATGACAACAGTCTGTTCTCCTTCGATTTCCTTGACCTGCACGGCATCAGGGTTATCCACCAACGCCTTGGCAATTTGTTCGATAAGATCTCTCAACTTTCCCATAATTAACCTCCCTCTTGAGCTTTCATCACCAGAAATATAGGTATCCTACCTGCTACTTGCCAGTGTTAATTAGCGTTTAAAAGGCCGCTGCGTTTAAGAAGGGCTCTTACGGTTTCGGTTGGTTTTGCCCCACGCTTAAGCCATTTTTTCACTTTTTCAGGATCAACCTTGAATTCATAGGGTTCTTTTAAAGGATCATAATAACCTAGAATCTCAATAAACCTACCATCGCGGGGAGCCGAGGCTTCTGCGGCTACTACCCGATAAAACGGACGATTTCTACGCCCCTTACGCATTAGCCTGATTTTTATCGCCACTTCCTTTTCACCTCCTGTTTAAAACTGAGCTAACCATATTTACATGCCAAATAGGTTTCGGGCAAGAGCCTGGATGCCACCTTTTTTTCTCATCCGCTTAAAAAGTTTGCGCATCTCTTCATAGCTCTTAAGTAAGCGGTTAACATCCTGAACAGTAGTACCACTTCCTTTGGCAATACGTCTTTTCCTGCTAGCGTTAATTATTTTGGGATTCCTCCGCTCTTGCGGGGTCATGGAATTTATTATGGCTTCCATGCGTACGAGTTCACGTTCATCAAAAGGAAGATCTTTAAATTTGCTTCCTATTCCGGGGATGAGTTTAATTATCTGTTCAAGTGAGCCCAGACGCTTCATTTGTTTGATTTGTTCACGCAAATCTTCCAGGGTAAAGGCTTCTTTTTTTAGTTTTTCCTGAAGTTCCTGAGCCTTTTTGAGATCAAAAGCCTCTTGGGCCTTTTCAATGAGGGAGAGCACGTCTCCCATTCCCAGGATGCGTGAGGCCATGCGGTCAGGATGAAATACTTCAAGGGCGTCGAGTTTTTCCCCTACACCAAGAAATTTGATAGGGCATCCTGTAACTGCGCGAATAGAAAGAGCCGCACCCCCACGGGCGTCACCTTCTACTTTGGTTAAAACAACGCCGGTAAGGCCAATTTTTTCGTGGAAACTTTTGGCAATGTTAACCGCATCCTGACCGGTCATGGCGTCCGCCACCAGCAGCACTTCCCGAGGGGCAACCGCCTTTTTGATTTCTTCTACTTCTGTCATCATTTCTTCGTCTATATGAAGACGCCCGGCGGTGTCGATAATGACAACGTCATATCCTTTGGCTTTGGCTTCGGCTACGGCGTGTTTGACAATATCAACAGGATTTTGCTGAGGATTGCTATCAAAACAGGGAACTCCCACCTGCTTGGCAAGGGTTTTCAGTTGCTCGATAGCTGCCGGACGGTAAACGTCTGCTGGCACTAAAAAAGGCTTAAGTCCCTTCTTTTTCAAAAATTTGGCAAGTTTGGCAGCAGTAGTAGTTTTACCTGAGCCTTGTAATCCGACAAGGAGAATGGGTATAGGTTTGGGGCCAGATAAGTTTAACGGGACAGCTTCGTCCCCAAGGGTGTGTATTAGTTCTTCGTGGACGATTTTTATTAGTTGTTGGGCTGGGGTTAGACTTTCAAGAACTTCTGCCCCAAGGGCCCTTTCTTTTACGCGGTTAATAAAGTCTTTTACTACCCGGAAGTTAACGTCTGCCTCAAGAAGGGCAAGACGAACTTCCCTAAGCCCCTTTTCTACGTCAGAAGGGGTTAGTTTTCCGCGTCCGCGTAATTTTTTAAAGGTTGTTTCTAATCTTTCGCTTAAATTTTCAAACACAGCTCTGCACTTCGGCCAAAATTTTGAGAAACTTTAACTTGAAAAGAGACTAACGGCAATGAGGCTCAGGAATCTTTTCGCCTAATCCATATTTAGGATAGGTCTTCTCGTAAATTGGAAGAACTTTCGGAAGCAGCTTTTTAATGGCTTCTATGCGCTTTTCATCTGCAGGATGTGTTGAAAGAAATTCAGGGGGCCTTGGCCTGCCTTTAGCTGCCGCGCGCATCCTTTCCCAAAAACGTACTGCTTCCCGCGGGTCATAACCGGCCTTGGCCATAAGATAAAGACCAATGGTATCTGCTTCATATTCTTGCTCACGACTGTAAGGAAGCAGGACCCCTACGGTGGCGCCTAACCCGTAGGCGGTAAGAAAAATTCTTTTTGTTTCAGGATTTTTCAAATCGAGCATGCTCGCCAATAAAGCTTCGCCAAAGGTTGCCACCATGGCTATGCTCATGCGTTCTGCTCCATGGCGGGCAATGGCATGGGCGATTTCATGGGAAAGTACCGTGGCAAGACCAGCTTCGTTTTTTGCTATTGGTAAAATACCGGTATAAACAAATACTTTGCCTCCAGGGAGACAAAATGCATTGATGGTCTTTGGTTTATCTATGACCTTGAATTCCCAGTCGTAATTTTTGCCACTTGCTTTTGCTATGCGCATCCCTACGCGGGTTACCAAAGCGTTAATTACAGGATCATGGCAAAGCTTTTCTTTGTGAAGGATTTCTTCGTAAGCTTGAAGGCCAAGCTTTATTTCTGTTTGAGGGTCAATTAGTATGAGTTGCTTACGCCCGGTAATAGGGGCCTGGGCACAACCATTGAGAAAGAAAAGGACTATCATTAAAAGAATAATTCTTTTAAACATTGCGTAATACCACCGGCACATTGATTTTTTCTTCTAGGTAATTTTTAAGTTGCCTTAATTCTTCAGGCCCGTAAACCCCGAGATCAAGGTGAGGATTTAAGTGTTCTTCTTCGCTTAAGAAACGCTGCAAGGCCACCTGGTTGGCACTATTTAGGTATTTAGTAAGCTCATCTAATTCTTTTGAGCTTATAAAATAAGGGACAGCGGTGATACGTATTTCAAAAGGCACACGCCCTTTGATTATTTCAAGTGTTTCTTCTACCTTGGAAAAATCTCCCCCTAATTCGTGGTATCGCTCAGGGGAGGTCTTAAAATCTATCGCCACATAATCAATTAGCTCCTCTTCAAGAAGGGCTTTGACAACCTGGGGTTGTGAGGCATTGGTGTCCAATTTGATGGCTAGAGGGGTTTCTTTTCTTATGCGTTCTAAAAGAAGCTTTAAGCGCCTTGGGTGAAGGGTTGGTTCTCCTCCGGTGACAGTTACGCCTGAAATAAAATTTTCTCTTTTTTTTAATTCAGCAATGATTTCGTCGGTTTCTAGGTCAGGAAGTGTTTTTAGCCTCTCTGGCAAGACAAGATCAACGTTATAACAAAATGGGCACCTAAAATTGCACCCTCCAAAGAACACTACGGCGGCAATTTTCCCTGGGTAATCTACCAGGCTTGTGCCTCGAAAACCTTTTATCATAAGGCCATTTTACCTATTAAAGACACCTTTGCAAAAGGGCCGCGACTGGAGTTGCAAGCAACGGATTTTTGAAGAGGCCTTAAGAAAATGTCTCCGAAAAATTTTTTAGGGGGGAGGGGGTTGACAAAGGAGGAGGTGAAATTAGAGTAGTGAGGCCGTTTGCGAGAGCGGTTGAGCA
>Ga0256840_1003501_pt1 | contig 12628 bp, 7 predicted proteins | sample 355202metaG_FD_185969 | JGI IMG/M metagenome (GOLD analysis project Ga0256840, IMG submission 185969) | Hydrothermal vent microbial communities from Mid Atlantic Ridge, Atlantic Ocean - 355-202 | ecosystem: Environmental > Aquatic > Marine > Hydrothermal vents | place: Atlantic Ocean: Mid...
CTGAAACAGGCGCATAGCAATTACAAAATAAATTACTCTGCACCTATAACGTTTCAATAAACAAAAAGATTTATTTAATCCATAAAACATATAAAAGAGACCGTGCCCTACTCATAGCAACATAATGCTGAACTTTGTCAGCAACATTTTCAATTGTAACTGGATCAATCAGATCAATAACTATAATTACTTCATTTTCTAGACCTTTATAGTTTTTGACCTCTGTAAATCCTATTCCTTGAATAGAGTCAGACCTAACTAAAAACTCATCAAGTTTTATGATTTGTTTTTGTAACTTAACGGACAGGTTAGAGACTGATGATTTATCGTAATTCAGTGGGGATAAAATTGTAATTTGGTCGACTGATACACCACTTTGCAATAGTTGATTAATTTGCTTTTCTAGAACTACCGCTGAATCATTTTCAGTAACATGAATTTCATGAACATTTGGTCCTTGGCCTGTCCCTTTATTCCCCATATCTAAATGAAGTGTACTCTGAATTTTTTTCAGGATCTGACTACTATTTCTACAATTTATTGTTAGCGGAACATTTGCTGGGTTATAGCTTTTTATAATGTCTAGCACTTCTAGTTTTGTATCTATAAAAAGTCCTGATTGATTATTAATATCATGAAAAATATACCATTCCCCATCTTGGAGACCACCATTGACTATCATCTCGAGTGTATTTATATGATCAAAATCGAATAGATCTTGTCCCTCATCGACTATTAGGACATCGTAACTATCAATTCCAGCTCGCCTTTTATCAACTTTGGCACTATCAATCGTTGATATAACTACGCTCTCATTTCGAATCCGTGTTTCTAAATAGCGCTTCAACCAATTTGATTTACAAACTAGAACAACCTTTTTACCACTATTACCGAGTCTTCTTGAAAGTTCAGCTGCCAAGAATGTTTTTCCAGTTCCTGCTCCCCCAGAACATAAAACTTGTTTATTAGCACTAACTATATCCAAATATCGATATTGCTCATCAGTCAATTTAACAACCGCATCCTCCAACCTCGATAGTTGAGCATGCAATGGTTCAATTAATTCAAAATTTGGTCTTAAATATTGTTTAATTTTTGCTATTTCATGTAGAGAAAGCTTGTGATTATTGAATGGTCTAGAAAACCAATATATAAAAAACCTTTCTAACCATGACTCAAAATTACGGAATTTTTTAGTATCGCAAATTACTTTAACATCCCACTCAGAGCTTGATTGATTCCACTCGACATCAGGGAAAATCACACCATATCCAACAGGAATATTCATTCCAATAAACTTCTTTGATTCTCTTATTTTATTCTCAATAGCATGCAATGCACCTTCAGACTGTCGAAATGGATTTTGAATTTGATGCTTGATATTATTTCTATCTATTGTGAACCAAAGTCCATTATAAGAACTAACTCTCCCCCCTTTTACCTCAAAAACAAAAACACCAAATTCACAAACAATAACAAAGTCAGCCTCTCCAAAGCGTTTCTTATTATGTTTAGTAAGGTTCAAAGAATGAAAAGCCACATAATATGAATTATCAACGAATGCTTCTCTTATTTTGTCAAATACACGATATTCCGCCCTGCTTTCAGTATTATGGGGAGTTTCTGGAATAATTTGCATTATTTCATTTTATTATACTGAGCTAAATATTTATTGTAGGGTTCACAGTTTTTTGTCCAAATTGCTCGGTAAAAGACCTCATCAACAACTTCTGTTTTTGGTTTTCTTGGCTCACCGTCAAAAATAATTTCCAGTCCTGATGGTGTTGAATTAAAAGCATAAGAGCCATTAGGAATTTTTATTGTTGTTTTTAAACAGTTGTTAATTTTAGGCGGTTTATTGGCAAACCAAATTTTAAAATCAGTCTTCTCAAACATATCAACTAGCGTTAAAGGTTGTCTCACATCAGAAGAACCAGAAAATGTAATGTTGCTACTTATACTTTGATGTGTATAAGCAGCCATCTTGATAGTTATATACCTTTGCAAATCTTTGAATTCTCGCAATAATTTAGGTATTTTAATAAATTTATCTCTAATACCAAACACCATTGCAAAAAGCAAATAATCTAGCTCTTCAAACTCATCAATGGAGTATTCCATCAAATCTTCGACTCTTTCCCTTAAGAAAAGCATCAATAACATTTTTTCTAAAGGCGTTTTTGCATCATGAAACTGTTCAGATGCAGTCTTTTCAGTTATCGATTCAAACTTTAACAGCGTTTTAGATAACTGTTGTGCTCTATTTTTACTTTTATCAGCATCAAAATTATCCAAATTTTCTAAAAATTCAATAATATTTTCTTTAACGTCTTTGCCATTTACAATGACATTAAGTAAACCATGGTACATTTTTGATCTTTCAGACTCTAAAGATGTATCTTTTTGAAAATAATGAGCTATAAGTCTAATATCAATATCTTCAATATCTGTCATATCTGTAGAATCACAAATAGAGTGATATACATTATTTGAAACAACTCCATTTTTTGCAAAATAAAACAAAGTAGCTAACATTCCTCCAAAAGCATATACCTTAGGGTAATTAATGACTGCTTTCTCAGGCAGCATTAACTGTTGCAAATATTCGGCTGTTGATCCTTTAGAAAATAGTTTTGCATCAATTTTTAAATTCAAATCCGTGAGAGGAACATTACTATAAATCCCAGCATCTTTTTCAAACGAATTTTTATCGTCTTTACTTGGAAAAATAATGTTTTTTATGCAAGATGTAGGTAGTGGAGTAGGAAGAAATAAAGTATTCACATCTTGAACCATGAGTTGCTTTAAATCAAAACTAAACAACTGCTCTTTTGCAAGTAACCCCTCAGAAAAAGGCCGGCCCCATGCATTAACCAAACCCTGTATGTCATCTATTGAAAATTCAATAATACACAACTTCAAACCATCAACTTCACTAATACTTTTTTCTAAAATATCACTAGGTACAGCACCTTTAAATAACGGTATATAACCATTTTGAATTTCTAAAACATCAGCATAATATTTAGTAAAGCCAGCAGGTTCCGTTATCAGACCTTGTGCAATAATATTCCGCATATTATCTGTGTTTGTTGCACAGAACCACTTTTTTTGTGCTATTTCTGATCCAGATGAATTAGTCATGGGATTCCTTAATTCTTTTTAAAATCGTTTCATCATTAGGCAAAATACTTTCTACGGAACAATTTCTGTCCATTTGTTTTAAAAGCACTATCTGCTTCATTGCCCTTGAAACCATTACATAAAACTGTTTTTTCATACTATCAAGGTCATTATTGTAGACTCTAAACTGATCAATATCTGCAATAAAAACAATATCAAACTCCAACCCTTTTACCGATTGAGCATTCAACACCACAATCCCTCCTGTACTAAAGTCAATGGTTATATTTTCATTCGCTTTATATGTCGAAATTACTGGTTTTGGGTGATCAAGCTTAATATCAACCTGTTTTAGCGCTTGAACATACTTATCCATAACCATATTATTAGGTACAATAATTCCAATAAGCCATTTAGGATCTCGATCAGCTTTTTTTAATATAAATGAGATCAGCTTATGATTAAATGTACTTTGTTGATACTCATATAAAACAGGTATCATTAATGACCTTTTAGTAGGAGAAGGTAGGTCAGGTAATGGGCTTGAAGGATCTGTATAAAAATATTGAGACAAACAGGCAATACCATAACTATTTCGGTAATTTTCCTTTAGCTCAATCACATCGGTAGCTTCTAGCCCAAGAGCATTTGTTATTTCCAGTCTACTAGAATGTTCCTCTGTAAGCTGTTGGTTTTGGTCTGCCACAACAAAAAAATCTTCCAGCCCTAAATACAAAAGAGATTCATAGAACTTAGCGGGCATATCCTGACCCTCATCAACAATAATATGAAGAGGCATTTCCTCTACTTCTAAACCCTTTAATATACTAATGACTTTTTCATAATCAGGCGTATACCCTGATACATTGGGGACTTGACCATTAATTGCTTTACGCATAATAGTATAAAACCATGACTTCCATGTTTTACTATTTAATCCACTTTTAACTAATTGCTTGGTTGAGGCTTCCAATACTTTGTTATAAACAAGAAAAATATATTCACCTTCATCTTTATACTTCAACATTCTGAGTAAAGCTACAACTGACTTACCAGTACCAGGTGCTCCGACAATAAGAAACTGTCCATCCTTTGGAAGTCTTAATACTCTATCTTGGTCTTTGTTCAGCTCTTCAACACCAGGTAATTTAAACTTCCTGTTTGCCATTCTCTATTTCCATTACGAAATCTAAAAAACTCGGGACACCTACAGATTCGCTTCCTTTAATAAAAACTCTATCTAAGAATACATTTCCGAATTCACAACTCGGCTCAGGTATAAGTGCACACGCATGACAAGCCGCTCGGTTTAACCAACTCGGCCCTTGCCCTTCATGTTCAGTGCATACGGGATCTAAGGAGCACCATTGAGCATGTTTAAATACATTTGACATCAACCCTAAAAATTCTTTCGATTCTCCGCTTTCAACAATTCCACCTAATGATCCAACAATATCGGCAACCACCGTGTATATTAAAACGCCCGCCATTTTACTGTCTTGACTACAATAAATTCTTTCCTTTAATGATGCAGCGGGATACCCTGCTGTTATTTCTAATTCTCGAATCAGCAAGTGAGATATTGTGTGCAATAATAAGAACCGAGGGGATATTACAATATCTTTTTGAAGGTTAAAGTCTGAATTTTCATATCGCTTAGCAATTTCATCCGTTCTTTTTTTAACACCATCAATTTTTTCCCACTGCTTTAATATTTGTTCATCCAATGTAAAAAAAACACCTTCCCCGAATAACTCTATCGCGGGTAGCCAATTACTTTCACCAACAATATCTGGTGGAACTAAATTATCGTTATCTTCTTGGCTGACTCTATAAAACCCTTTAAAAACCTGAATCTCTCTTAGTCTTGAAGCAATTATTTGCTGATCTACAACCTTTATAATCGATAAAAGTTCAGCTGATAAAGGTTGATCATCCAATTTCTTCCAATCTTCAGTTTTATGTACGGTCACAAAATCTTCATCATCAGCAACATCTTCAAGAGGCGTTAATAATGCTTTATACTCATCCTCCATTAATTCGCCAACTGTAATATTGCTTTCTAAAAAAGGGTAGCCACTCTTGATCTCAATTAAAGCACTTTTTATATCATCAATATGACATCTAAATTGAGATGCCACTTCCTTTATCTTTGCTTTTTTTCTAAGAGGAATTTTAATATTTTCTATTTCTCTACAAACCTTTGAATTGTTGTACAGCTTATCTATGATGCTTGATTTACTGATTCTCGATTCAGGAGGAATGACAATAGCATTACTTCTTTCTGGCAAATAAACGCTCGGGCTATTAACCTCCAAAATTTCTACAATATCATCTTTATCTAAATCGACCGTTTCGCCAAATATCCACGGCTGTTGTTTATTGATTATATTAATAGGCCTGTTTTCATAATACTCCTCACTGCCACATCGACTACATTTAACCACTCTTTTTCCATTAGGTTTCGTCACTAATTTTAGATAGGTATCATCAAAATCTACACGGCATGTACGATCACTCTTTAAATGACTTACAAAGTGCCATGGCACATCATCTAAATAGCCCTTATTGCTAACAGCACACCAAGTAACTTGCTCAAGATTTTCCTCACATTTTTCACACTTAACTTTATCGGTAAAATCTACTTGTTGTTTTTTCCAAGGGTTATTGTGTAACGCTCCGCACCTTTGGCAAACTCCATAAGTAGGAAATAAAACAGCTGATAAATAGCTTCCTTGTATGTCCCCCTTGTCTGTCTCCTTTGCAATAGGAGGTAACCTCAATTCTTTATCGATACCTAAAGCTAAACAAATTCGTGTGACATATGGGATTATTTCAGCAGAATTTTTTCCAAATTTATCAGTCCAGTTTCTAATATCACGAACCACCATTAGTTTATCTTCAACACCCCTCACAATGGCTCCAATACTGGCATATGAGGTTAGGTGTAAAAATCTAACAGGTGTATATTTTTGTTTACTCTTCATCCACAACCTTCCGTGAGCTTAACAATTTAATTAATGCTGAATTTTCTACATTTCTCATCGACTGAAGTGTTTGCCATTTCCCATTTTTACTATCAAAACTGCATATTAAGTTACTGTAACTTCTATCATTAGAGTTATAGACCAATTTAATTTTATTATCACGACAATATTGAGCTTCAGCCTGCCACTCTTCTGCAAGCTTATCTATATGATCATAAACTTTATCTTTTGCTTCTTTATTTTTACCCAGAGCTAATGAACACCGAATTTTCAGCTCTTTAATGACTATTTTTACTGCTTCAGCATTTCTATCAAATTCACCAGCAGCTTCATTAGCAAGCAAACCAATTCCACTATGCCTAATAGCAACAACTAACGCGGCATGCAAAGCTCTAGTACGTGCCTGATAGGTAAAGGGAGTTAGGCTTGAAGGCTCTACATACCTATAAAAAGAGTCATGATAGGATCTAAAATTTTCATAATGAGATAAGCTTCTCGCTTGTGTTTTATAATAATTAATAAATACAACACCAGGTACTTCTCCTCGACCAACACGACTGCTTGCCTGAATGTATTCAGCAGTTGTCAATGGTTGGCCATTTATAACCATTAATGCCAGTCTTGTAACATCGAGTCCTACCGAAATCATATTAGTAGCTAATGCTACATCAACAACATTGACATCATCTTTTTGAGTTGCCAATGATTCAAATACTTGTGCATTCTCCTCGGCGCTTTGGTTGCTAGTCAGTGTTTTTATAGCAACATTTCTAATGGGAAGGAATTTATTGATAATTTTTCTAATTTCATTATCCTTAACCTTCGCAAACTCATCTATTTTGTTTATGGGTATTTGTTTTAAAAAATTAGGAGAAACTTTATCAATCTCATTTTTTAAATTATCTAGTGTAAATTTATGTAAATAATTTTTAATACCACTCTGATAGAGAGTTCTACTATTACCAACTCCTTTTAAGCTTCCATGGTATACGACTTGGGTCCACCAAGCATCCATGTACTCGTCATCGTATTGGAATACTTTATTTGGTGCAGACAATAGCAACCCTGCCAACGGCTCCAAACAGCGTTGCCTAGAAAGCAATGGTGCTAAGTATCCAACATACAATCTCCCTGCTTTTTCTTCTAACGGCACAGTTCTAGCAAAATAAGAATCATCGTACCGAAGTCCCGATGGTGGGAATATCGCCATTTCTCTTGCAAAAAGAGTTTTAACTTGTTTATCCGCATTTTTTATCGTTGCAGTTGAAGCAATATATTTAGCTCTCATTCCTTTCGCTATTAAAATAGTATCAATAGCAACCTCATAAAGCCCAACAATCGAACCCAACGCACTAGAAATTAAATGTAACTCATCTTGAATAATTAGTTCAGGAGGACGGTTACCATTGACACCAAAAAATGTCCCCGCCCTTTCTTCCCAAGCTAACCGTGCAAATTTATCAACAGTAGCAATAAGAAGGCTAGGAGGATTTTTATATAATGCTTCATCAACAACATTAGAGGGTAAAATATTGTTTTTTATTGCGCCAAAATCACATGTCTGATTTGTGCAAGTAAAATGAAAATCATCATCTTTAGCTATATAGTTTTCTTCATCAAATGAAGAATCACACCAAGGACAACTATTTAGAATAAGTTTGCTATATTGTTTATCTTCAACAAGTTTTTTTGCTTGATAAAAGGTATTGGGAGAACTTGCACTCCCTACCCATAATCCAACTGAAAAAGGTTTACTCCCTAACTTTTCTTCATTTTTTCTTCTTATTAATTCTAATGCGGATATTACTTTATTAGCTCTAAGAAATTGTTGAGATGTGAGTAACCTCAATGTATAGCGCATAATTGAAACTGTTCCACCCGAACTTGCTGGATATTTCAACCTTCGATAAATAAAAAGAAATGCCATTAACCCTAGATAAGCTTCCGTTTTTCCGCCACCCGTTGGAAACCAAATCAGATCAAGAGTATCCCTATAGTCACTATCGTCATTTGTTGCAGACTCTAACACCATTAATACAAATGCTATTTGGAAAGGCCGCCATTTATAATGCCCTAAGTCTTTTGTTTTTCCTTTATTTTTATCACTAGAAGCCATTTGCATTAACATGGCTTCATTGGCAATGCCAAATGAGATTCGTGCCAACGGGTCTTCTTTAAGGAGTTGAAGCCCTTTTTCCATTCGTTTTTTAGCCTCTGATAATCGCTTTACGATTACTTGTGCCGTTTCTTTATCCTCCTCAATTTCATCATCCGCTTTTTTATTTTGACTTTCTATCCATGATTCATAATCACCTATAAATTTACTGAGAACAGTAATTACAGCCTGATTGCGATCACACTCCATTAAAAATGAAAACTGTAATGCTTTTTCATCTTTACCTCCTGTATCAGCAGTGACCTGAGGTACTTCAACGGTAGGTATAAAATCAGTCCATATTTCCATCTGCCCTGCTGAATTTTTAGCCCAATCTACTGCTGTTCCGTGACCAACAGCATAAATATGTAAATCTTTGTATCTTAATTCTATTTCTTTTTCTTCTGAACTCAGCAATGCTTTGTCTTTCGACGGGTATACATCAACATTACCCGTTTCGATGATACATTTAAATTCTACTTCAAACAGTGATTGTTCGTTTTGAGCTTGAATTTGCTTACGTTTATCTTCACTATCAACCAGTTTTTGATTATTCGACATTGTCACTGTCACTATATAGCCTGATTTATATTTTCTCCATAACGCATCAATTTTTGCTTTACCATCGAAAATTATATATTGCTTAGCTCCATTAACTGTAAATTCAACTTCTGTACCACCATTAGTAAGAAGGTTTTTATTCCATCTTTGCTTAACAAACTCACCTGTGCTTTCATCCCTAGAAGAACTTTTAAGATAATAGACGGCATCATAAAAAACTCTAAGCTTAATATTTTTACCCGTTATATAAAAAGAAAACCCAGCAGATGACGGTGGTATGTATCTTTTTTCTTTCTTTATTGGTTTTGTACTGTTTTCCGATTCAGACGCTGACTCATCGTCACCCTCTTCCTCACCTTCAAGAATATCTTCCTGCTCAACAATAGGAAATAAAAAACCAGTGAAAAACCTATCTAACGGCTTTTCCCCATCCAAATAGACTTCATTTTGTTTATCTCCATTATCTTTAAGCTGTATGCCAATCAACTGTTTCTTTATCCAGTCAACAAAAACTTCACGTTGCCCCTTGTAATCCATACACCCTCTTACAGCAATTATATATTTCCCAGACCATTACCACCCAATACAATTTTTTAATAGTAGCCTACTACAAGCGTATTTACCACACTTACTCAACGGCAAAGCTAACCAACGGCTTAGTCAGCTATAGTAACACCAGGTGTTGTCATTCCCTCAGGAATTAGCTTGCTTCCCCCTTGTTCAGGCACGTTAACAAAAAATTCTTCTAATGATTCATTATCAAGATAACTAAAGTGAACATCGTAGAATTTCATTCCGCCAATTTTTTTCAATTGCTCTTTAATCCGTCATCTAACTTCTAACGCGTAAACCAAGCATTCTCTTACATTCTCTTTATCAAACTGGCTATTTGGGTGTGAAAGTTTTAAAAGCCCCGAAACAGTCCGCCGTACAGCAATCACATCCCTCTGATTTAAGTTATTACCTAATTTAAAGTACTTATACTCACTTTATCAATGACCTTATAAGTACCACGTTCGCGAATAAGCGATTTCACTTTTTCAGCCTCATCAGATCAAACATAGTTTTCGGCTAAAATCTTTTTAACATTTTCCAGTCCTTCTTTAACCACCTCATCATCGTCGGAGGCACAATACATTCCGAGCAAATACTCTAAAACGTACACAGGGACATTAACCCCTTCTTTTAACTGCTTCGTTAGATCTTTTCTAAAACGCGACCTTTGAAATGCAGATTAATCAGGCTATCAAGATCTTCATCGTTGACTGTTTTTTGTTCATTTTCCAAAATTTCGCTCATCTTTTCACTCATTAGAAAAAGTCATCTTGAAATGCTAAATCAATCGTTACAGAATATTGATTATATCTTGTCTGTGTCTGTGTATTTTCCAACACTAAAATATACGATGCATAACGATCAAACTTAGATCCAATTAGTTTTAATTTAACATCACGACTACGTTCATCCATAGAAGAACTTTGACTGTCAAAATTAACCCCTTCCCGACTTGATACCTCTTGCCCTTGACTATCAACAATAAAAATATCTAACAGTCTGGCAACAAACCGTTCACCCACTGGCTCAGTCTGAATAAAGCTAATTTTATCTATATTATTAACAATCTTAATTGGCTGTGTTTTAACCACTACTCCAACAGGCTGTTTCTCATGTTGCTCCATTTTTTCGCCACGCAAAGCAGATATTGCGATCATAGGCACACATACCTCCTGTAACATAGCTCCACCATGTACGAATCTGGCACCACCAATAAAGTGAAATCGTTGAGCTCCTTTTGGAATTAAAAATTCAGTTTCCCCACACCCACTAGCTGTATCAGCAATCCTTCCTTTCCAACAGGTTTCATCCATAAATAATGACTCACCTATGATGTAACGCTTTTTTGCTTCTATCGTTCCCATTGGTTTAGTAGGTAAAACAGTTTTATCCGCTTTTGTTAATGCTTTTTGCTGAAACAAAAACCCATGATCCGCTGTTACTAACACCCGACTTCCATTTAACCGATTAATAACTCGACCTACTAAATCTTTTAATTCTTCAGTCGCAGTACGACAAGCCGCAAAGGTTTTCTCTTCAGTAGATAATTTATCGCCTATCGCATCAATCGTATCGTGATAGATATAAATGATGCGTGCATCTCTCACCTTATCTCGACCTTCTTGATTACTCCAACTCATCAACTCTTTTGAACTAACCGCCATGCCCTTAACTTTATCTAAAATGGCATTGCGATTTTCTAAACCCTGAGTTGAGAGACCATCGGCATAAACAGTGGCTCCTTTCTCTGATTCATAAGACAAATCTTTATGAGGTAATAATGCCGCCATACCCAATTGGGTATAACTCGGCAACACTCCCAACTGTGTTCCTAACTCGGCTTTAAAACGTTTTTCACCATTAATAATTAAAGTAAGTTCCTCAGCTACTTCATAACGCAAAGCGTCTGAAATAATGACAAATATCCGCTTTGTCTGTTTTGACCTTAACCGAGATACAACTTGTGCTTCATAAAATCGATGTTGTTGAGGAACACCATCTATTTTCCATTTTCCTAACAATTGCTCAGACTCAACTAAACGATCCCAATCCAAACCCAATTCATTCAAATACCAATGCGTGTATAAGTTTTCCACCTCATCATCAAGCTGTCGTAGAATGTCAGCCCCTTTACTTAATACAGAAGCAACATGTTCATTAAATAATCGGTATGCTTGATCAAAACAATAAAGCTCATTTATATAAGCCTCATACATAGCCTTAGCTGAATCATAATGAAACCCATCTACAAACTGCTGACGCAAATAAAACAACTGTTCTGCTTTACGCAAGGCTTCATAAATTGCTGTATATTCCTTTCGAGATAAACACCAGTGACTGACTAACCGTCTTGAAACAACACGTTCAAACTGCAATCTATCAAGTTTATGACTCGGATCTAATAAATCACCCACTAGACCTCGAATAATCGCCTGCTCAACCACTTCAAACGTATCACACTCCATTAGTTGAATTGGGTGATACATTTTACAACGTGAATCAACTTCTAACTGTTGACCTATAATTTTAGAAATCACATCATGAGACTCAGCAAAACTACGACTATCACGCCAGCCTGACATAAAAGCCAATGCTGTTGCTCGACCAGATCCCGTTTTTAAAACATTATTTAACAGCCAATCTCGATCATCGGCATCAATTTGGCTCCAAAGCTCTGTACAAAATAGTTTGAAAACAAAACCTTCTATTGAAGGCTTAGTACCCTCATAACTAAATTGAGACTCTAGCTCCTGCCATAACGAATCTAGCAAACCAAATTTATCACATTGCTGTATCAACTCAACATTATCACTCCCTGATAACAATGAATCAGAATAACTTTTAACTAACTGAAAAACTATATCTGTTAATGAAGCCGAATCAGCTTTAGTCACAACAGCCATCATTTTTCTATCTAAAGAGACTTCAGTTTCATCCTCAGTCACAAACCGTTTTAATGCTGTCAACCGTTGTTTATTAGTAAAAAAGCTTCCCCTTTGACGAATATGCCCACGTAATGCCATTTTAGGAACACCGAGTTCATTTAACAGCATAGAACTAGCATCAGCAAAAAACTGCTCACTGTATAAACGAATATCTAATAGCCAATCACGTTCAGCTTCAGGTTCTGCATAAGGGAAATACAGCAAAAATTGATTAGATGGCTCATCTAATTCGATACGCTTTTTAGTTTCAAATATCGAAACATCAGACATATCCAGCAGAGTGACATCTTTAATAGTTATTG
>Ga0256840_1003502_pt1 | contig 12626 bp, 9 predicted proteins | sample 355202metaG_FD_185969 | JGI IMG/M metagenome (GOLD analysis project Ga0256840, IMG submission 185969) | Hydrothermal vent microbial communities from Mid Atlantic Ridge, Atlantic Ocean - 355-202 | ecosystem: Environmental > Aquatic > Marine > Hydrothermal vents | place: Atlantic Ocean: Mid...
GAAGCAGTTACTTCTTTAAGTGAAGTTGGAACTAATGCTAGTTTTACCGTATATGGTAGTGAAAATGCCTCAATAAGTGCGGATGATTATTTTATTCAACTAGAAGATGCTTATGGCAATAAAATTGGAAAAAATTCAACTAAAATTTACTGGGTTAGTGATGCTGCTGAGATAAATCCAACTAATCCTAATGCTACTGGTGATTTTGTTTTAAATGCTTCTACAATTATTAGTTATGATACTCATGGAACTGATAACCTTACATTCTATACTGACACTCCTGGTGTAGATAGTTTGGAAATTCCTGTAACTATTATTTTACCATCTAAAGTGGCTAGTGTGGAAATACTACCAGGTAGTGATTATCTCTTGACCAATGGAGAGATCCCTCTTGTTATCAGGGCTTACGACGATAACGGAAACCTTCAATCCTGGGATGCAAATGAACTCTATATCTCAGTAAGTTATCCTGATTATGTAATTTTAAGAAAAAGTGATAGAGCATCTGAAATTACTAATGGAGACGCTTTACCTGTGTCCACAACACTAGGAGAAGATGTACTGAGCTTGGTAGGTTCTAATACACCATCTGACATTACAATAACTGTAAGGAATGTATCTGGGTCTATTAGTGCTAGTAAGACGATTCATATTGTAAATTCTATAAATGATATACCTGCTGTTGTCTCTTCTGTTGCTTTTGACGTAGATACTTTGACAATGGGAACAGAAGAAAACGCAACTGCAACCATTACTGTTACTGATAGTGAAGGAAATGCTTTGAGTGGAAAGACATGCACTATTTCTTCTGATGCTGAGGGCGTGGTAGAAGTAACTACTCCATCTGTGGTTACTGGAAGCGATGGTAAAGCAGAAGTATCTCTTTCTTCAAGTGATATAGAAAGCACAGCCCACATCACTGCTACTTGTGAAGGTATATCTGGGATATTAAATGTTACCGTAACAGATCAGGAAGTCACTGTAGTAGCTCCAACAAATCCACTTGAACCTCAAGACTTAAGTAACACTGTTGATCCTGCAGCGACTGTTGTACCTGCTTCTCCAGTTAGCAACGTAAGTTTTGCTCCTCAATTGAACATTGATGATTGTGCTAATCTTCAAGCTGGTTTGATGTACGTTTATCTTCCAGATTTGGGCTTTGGTTTGGACGTAAGTCCTTACGTCTCTTCTTCTTGTGCTAGTGGCGTTGTAACTATTAGTTTGTCAGGATTAGATCTTACTGGTTTTAGTGGTCTCATTGACGTTTACTATGGTTACATCTTAAACGACGGAACTATTAAGTACAATGCTTATGAAGTAAACGTTCAATAGCTTATAGCTTAAAAAGGGATCTGTAGGGGATTTTCTTGCAGATCCCTTTGTTTAACTAGGTAAAAAGGTTTGAATATGGGTAAGTTGGGTCTGGTCCTGGTTTTAGTGGTTGGAGTTGTTCAAATAGTCTGGGCAAAGGAAGTGGTCGTAATAACGAAAAAAGACGTTCAAGAGATGCGCAGGTTAACTCCTGCTTTTTTTGAGCCTACTCAAAAAGCCTTGATTCAAAGGATAATAGAAACCAAGGTTTTGGCGAGGGAAGCGCTCAAAGAAGGAGTAACGTGCACAAAGGCCAAAGATGCAATTGGTTTGGAAAAAGAATTGATTTTGACTAATTGCTATCTTAAAAAGAAGTTAAACGAACTTGGGCTCAAAAAAGGAGCTGTCCAGTCTTATTACCTTACCCATAAAGATAGATTTGGCAGGTTGCCTCTGGAAAAAGTAAGGGAATGGATCAGAAATAGGATTTTGCGGGTTAAAATGGATTGGTTTAGAAGAGAAGAGTTCAAGCGGATTAAAGATCGTTACGAGGTTAAGGTATGTCTAAGTGGTGGTTGTTAGTCGTCGTGTTTTTGGCTGTGGGTTGTTCTGGAATTAGACATCAGATCAAAGTGGAAAATCAAGTTGAGTTAGATAAGGAGTTTATACGTAGAGTCGTTTCTTATTGGCAAAATAGGTATAATTTAGAGGTGAAATCTGCTTTTTCCCAAGAGGCCCCTTACGTTCAAGAGATGGTTTCTCTAGAAAAGTACGCTAATTATCTTAAATTATACGTTAAACAAACTCCCATCTTAACAAAAGTAAGCTTAAAAAAGGTGACTAAGCAAAACAAAAGCGACGTGTGTTTAGACGTGGAGTTGTTCTTGAGGTATAAAGATAAGACGGTAAAAAGAGAGTTAGAAGATTGTTGGTTAAAGTTACGCAAGACGTGGTATCACGTGTTGCGTAATCCTTTAATATTCCCGGAATTAAATTAAAAAACTTTTTAGGAGGTATTGAGGTTATGAAAAAAGTTTGTTTGTTGTTAACGGTGGTTTTGCTTTGGGCAACGCCCTTGCTGGCATTTAACTTAAACGACCACGTAACGGTTTCTACTAACGGCAAGGGAGATCTCTTAATTTATCCAATGTACATTGCTGGTGATGGTATTTATACTCAGTTTACAGTCATCAATACCAGCAATACTCGGTCTGCCGTAGCTAAAGTCGTGGTTAGAGGAGCCAAGTATAGTCAGGAATTGTTAGACTTTTTAATCTTTCTTTCTCCAAACGACGTCTTTAAAGCCAAGATTGAATACGTTAACGGTCAGTATCAGCTTACTACTACTGACGGAAGTCTTTGTTTGGCTAATGGCGAGTGTGCAAGCAGCGATAATCCTATGAGTTTTCCTTTAGCTGCTCCTTGCGATGGTCAAGAAGTTCAAAATTATGGATACATTGAAGTGTTTGAGGCTACTACCTTTAACATTGCTAAGGGTGAAGATGGTACCGTAAGTAAGCAGACTATCGTAAACAATTACGCAGAAGCAGAAAGAATGACTACGGAAAATATTTTAAGTGGAATGGAAGAAGTTTTTCTGACTGGTTCAGATTATACTACCATTCCTGTAACTGTTTTAAAGTCATACGGCAACAATCAAAAGTTAACTGTTGGTGCGCTTACTAGTTTGGGAGCAGGTAGTAACAACAACCTATGTGAGATCGAAAGTGCACTTAGCAAAGAAAACTTAGTTATCCCTTATTACCAAGGTAGTGTATCCATTTTTACCTTCCCAACTAAGCTTTCTAGTTGTCCTGACTCAGACGGAAATATCGTAGCACAAGGACCTTATTTTGATCCAGTTAACCCTGTATATAGCTTGAATTATTACGATTTAGAGGAACACACTCATACCAGTCAATGTCTGGTTTCTCCATGTCCTGAAAATCCAGAACTTAACTTGCCTGACGAAGTTAACTTGATCACCCTTAACTCTCCTTTTGAAGAAGGTTGGGCTAGAGCTGTTTTTGGTAAGTCAGTCGCATGTTTAGACTTAAGTGGAAGTCAGATTCAGTACACTGGTTCACCTGTAATTCCTTTGGTCGTTCACTTTACTTCTGATGGGCTTAGTGTGGACACCGTAGCTTATGATTACGCTACTATGAATTACAATGGACAAGACGTTACGGGTATTTATCAGGCAGGTTTGGCTGCAAGCACTGTTACTCCGAGCGAAGAGTGTAGTCCTAACAATTTAGCTGCTTGTACTACTCAGGTAAGTTGTAATGGAGCTGGTGGAGTATGGTATAACAACAGTTGTATTACCAGTGATGCCTGCTCTAATTTGGGCGGCAGTGTTCAAGATGGAGTTTGTGTAATTAGTGGCGGTGGTGATACAGGTACTACTGTGCCTCAGTGCGATGGTCTAGGTGAGAATGACTGTAAGAATACGGATGGTTGTATTTGGAATCCTCTTATGGGAACTTGTAGCTTAAACTGTGGTCAATATACAGATGAAACGTCCTGCAACAGTGCTTTTGACGGTAACTCCTGTCAATGGCAGAATGTTTTGGGAATGGACGTTTGCGTTCCTAAATAATAAAAAGTAAAATTACGTACGTAAAAAAGGAGGCTCTTTGCCTCCTTTTTTACTTTTAACTATGAATAAATAATTTGGATAAAAAATGATTAACTGGAAAATTATAGGTCTATGTTTAATTTTATTTCCTAGTTTGGCTTGGGGGACAGCCTATAAAAGTATTTATTCTTATGGACTTCCCCGTTATTATTGTAGCAATAAGAGTTGTGGAGATGGTAATTGTAAGGAAAATGCATCTTATTGTTCAGATCCTAGTTACCCCAATAGGTTTAAGTTGCTTTTAACAGGTTGGAAGTACCTTTACGATCCAACGAATCCCAAAACGTGGTGTGGGATGGATTATCCAGACGTATCTATGTGTCCTGAGGAGAGTGAAAAAAGAATAGATTTTAGAGCTACGACTTTGCAGACTATGGCCGACATAAGTATTTGGACTCAAAAGATTGATAGATTTAACGACGGTTTGAGAATATTTATACCTCCTGGAACGATTTACGTTTTTATTAAAACGAGGTGTCCTCAAGATGGAAGGTATGGGTTTGTAGTTAGATATAAACGACCTCCTGAGTGCAGATATTGTAATGAAAGTGAGTTTGACAATGTTCCTTGGGATAGGATGACGAGTGGGGTCGTAGATTTAACACAATTAGCCCAAAGAGATTATTACGCAGCCAATCTTGGTGGAATAGCCTATTTGGTTCCCCAACGTTATTATAGCACCCCTTTGTCAGTAAACGAGGCAGGTTGGGTTTATGTCCACAAGGTCAAGTGTGGGGAAAGTGGAGTTATTCACCAATTAGAGGTAGAAATTGCAGTAGATCCAACGGTTTATAAAGAGTGGTATGCAAACGTTGAACCTTATGCTGGGGGATGTGTTGACGTCAATCACGCCCAGGCAGGAGATAAGATTTGTTGGGATTCTTACGGGGATCCCTGGACTCAAGAAAGCAGTGGTGAGGTAAGAGTCTGCTCTAGAGACAGTTTAGAATACTGTGACCAGAGTAGTTGTCAAAATATAGGAGGATTTTGGTACGATCATAAATGTAACTTAGATCCTGCTTGTACTGAAAATAATACGTCTACTTGCGATAGTGAAGAAAAATGTAAATCAGCAGGTTTTTACTGGTACGATAATCAATGTCACGTAGAGTCTAAGTGTAGAGAGGATATATCTAAATGTACTCAGGAAGAATGTTTAGATAACGCTTATTATTGGTACGAAGACGAGTGTCATCTTCAACCAGCGTGTAATGCTACGACTATTGACCTTTGTGATAGTGAAGAAAAGTGTGAATCAGCAGGTTTTTACTGGTACGATGAAGAGTGTAGGCAAGAACCTATGTGTGCTCCCCAAACGGTAACAGCCTGTCATAGCGAAGAAGACTGTAAAAATGCAGGAGGTTATTGGCAGGAAGGCCGTTGCCTAGACAATATTTGTAGTCCAGAAACCCCTAGTGCGTGTAATCAGTTAGAGTGTGCTTCTGTAGGTTGTTGGTACGACAATAGCTGTCATCCAGCTGAGTGTAATCGCTATTGTTTAAACTTTTGTAATGCCACTAATTGTCAGGCTATGGGAGGTATTTGGACTGGAACCATTTGTAAAAAACCTGTTTGTGGTCCAGATAATCTCCCTGCGTGTAATAATCCAATCTCTTGTCGTGGATTTAATGGGGAATGGAAAAATGGAAGATGTATGTCTAAATTGTCTTCAGAAATAATTCCGGAATTGCAATTGGAGAAAACGGAGCTAAAGTTAAACGTAAATAAAAATGCTACGGTAACTATTACCTCTGGAACTCCACTTTACCGGGTTGAAGTTCAAAATAATCTGGTTAATGCAACCGTTCAAGGTTCACAGGTTTTAATTCAAGCTTTTCAACAAATAGGTAAGGACGTCGTGACCATTATAGATAAAAACAACAAACAGGCAAGGATTAATATAGAGGTCAAAGCTCAGATTGAGTGTACAGTTTTTACTCAGTCGGGCCAATTTACCGCAAATGTAGATTACGATCAACTTCCTGTAACCGTAGGAAGTATAGCGTATGGTGGAAAAGAGCTTGAGTTGAAGTTAAACGTAGGAAATTTTAGGGATAATGATAATGAAGCAAGAGATGTTTACCTTGCATTTGAAATCCCTTCTGATCCCCACCTATACGTATTGGAGCCTGACGATAAATTTAAACCTGTGAACAGGGATCAGCTGAGTGAAATCAGAGCCTATCTATCTGGTGTTAGTAACGACTTTGAAAAAGTGATATTTAGGGTGCCGTCCGTTTGTGACTCAAAAGCTCTTCCTGAAGGAAAATACAACGTTTATTATTTTGCAGTACCAGCAGGAACGCGTATATCCGATCTAGATTGGGAACACGACCAATGGTTATTATTGAATTATTCTTTTGAAATCAATTGTACTCAGGAAGTAAATCAATAAGTGGATTGTGACACGGTACTTGGGTGCTCACGTCAAAAAGCATTTTCTTTTTTCTAGAGGAGCTCTTTTTCGTATGCCTGCAAACGGTGAAAACGCCGTAAATTGCAGGGGGTTGATCCTTTTTAGCAAATACTTTTAGACATTTTTAACGAAAAAAGATATTCCTTGAACTACCCCGCCCTTAACGGAGCTTCTGAGGGGGGTTGGGAGGTTATCTCTACCCTTCTCCCTCGGGGGTGGGTTCACCCCACCCACTACTTTTATCCCTGCATACTACAGAGACTCGGAGATACCTTTACTACCCGTAGATTATTATCCTGACTACTTTTTTAAGTCCAGTTACGAGGTCAAACCACTTCTGCTTGAACTTCCTCAAGATGTTTCTCGCTCCGTTAACGTCTGCATTGACGAATCCTTTATCGGTGATAGGAAAAGTACCCTCTTTCCCTTCCCCTTGCTTTTCCTTTTAACCCCTGTTTCTCTATCCTCAGGTAGTCAACGTAAAATTCAAACTTTTTTAGTAGTTGCTCTTTTAAACTTTTTGATAGTGAACGTCTTACTCCCTTCTATCTTGAATCCTGTCTTGTCCCAAGTTATTAGTTTGTGAGGAGTTTCTGGATTTTGGTAACTTGGAGGTCTAACAGTTTTTATCCCTTTTTTCTTGAAATTTTCGGGATTTTCTAAGAACTTGAAGAAGTTATTCCATCCTCTTGATAGTTGATCAAGGACTACTTGAGCACGTCAGGACTGTAGTGTAAAGACGAGTCTTTGAGTTTGTCGTACAGGTTTCTATAGTCTGTTTTAGCTAATCTGTTCTTTACGGTAGTTGGCTTGATTGCACAGTCTTCCCGCATGGTAGGTGAGGGGTCCGAGTATTACCTCCCGTTCCTTGGTTAAGCTGTTTAGCTCAAAGACTATTGCGCTTTTCGTTTTCATCTCTGGAGTTGTAATTTACTTTACGGTCGTTAAATTTCAAGGTGCTCGCACCTGCGGGCTCTTATCCCCTCCCTTATGGAAGAGGGATTCCCACCCGCAAAAAAATAAAAATTTTGTGGCCATTTTAACGTAAGAATATCTTTTGCTTATTTTTAGTCCTTGTTGGGCTATGTACTTATAGTATGCTTTGTCTTTTATTAATCTTTTGGCAAAGTAAAACGCATTTGCTATGTCTCCTGGCACGAATAAAGGATAGTTTGTTTTAGAAAACATTTCTTTAAAAGGAGGAATGTTGGAGGCTAGAACAGGGGTTTTGCAACTAACAGATTCCAAAACTGGCAGGCCAAAGCCCTCTTTTGAGGGAAGATATATAGACAAAAGAGCTTTTCTGTAAAACTCTCCCATTTTATGGGGAGAAATAGACGTTAAAAAATTGTCTATGGGAAAAGACTCTTTTTCTAAATTATACGTGTCAACCGGAGATATTCTTGTTATTTTTAAATAAGGAAAGTCTTTTTTTAATAGTGCAGCCAGTTTCAAAGAATTTTTTACACCTTTAAACTCGAGCTCAGATGGTCCTACAATTAGGACCATGTTTTTTTTAGAAGAAGTAGATGGAGAAAAGATAGAGCGATTTATTCCCATGCCAACGGTATAAACGTTGGCCTTTGTGATTTTTTTTAATCTTTCTTTTAAAAAGTTATTTACTGTGAGTTTTGGATAGGATAGATTGTAAAACTCTAAAATTTCGTCTTTTAACTCCTCTTTGTTCATTTCTTTTAAATAATCCCCTTCGTACCCCTGACATAGGTGAAAGAATTTTTTCCCCTGCCACTTATAAAAGATTTCTCTTTGATTAAAAAAGGTGGTAATAACCACGCCAAACTCTTCTAAATTTAATTGGTGATATTCTTTTTGAATAATTGGGAATAATATAGGGTCTGAAAACCAGTTTAAAGATTTATGGGGAGTAAAGAGATAGGGTTTTATTCCGGGAAATTTTGCTAAAACATTGCACAATTCAAGAACTACCTTTACTCCACCTGATAGAGTGGTTCCTGGAAGGATAAAAGCAATCTTTAACACCACTTATGCTCTAAAAAACAGTGACCATAGACCCCTTTTGGGCCTTGAATGCGAAAGGAAGAGGAAACTTTCAAGTCCAAAACCTGCAGGCCTGTATCGTCTAAAAGAACTCCAACTGCTTGATATTCTCCGTTTAACAAGTTGACCTTTGGAAAGACAACTTGCTTGGAGTTAATTTTATCCAGATCCATAGGAGGAAGACCTGTGCTTTTTGTGCTAACTCCAAATATAACCTCGTTGGCTGTAGTTTGAATGGCCACGCCAACGTGTCCTGAGATCTTTGCTTTGCTTTTCCAATATACAGTAATTACTAACTGTTGAGTAATTTTTTGGGGATCTGGCTGGGATGTTTGGACCGTAACTTTTTCTATCCAAGCCAAAGTTTTACCTTTATTTATCTGGAAGGTATAACTTTTTCTTTTTTGCTCACAATAGTTTTTATAACTGGAAACGACTTTTTCCGCTGGGCCATAAGCGTAAATCTGTCCGTTTTTCAACCAGATCGCATTACGACAAAATTCTAAAATATGATACATAGAATGACTACAAAATAAAATAGTTTTATTTTTTTGGCATAAACTGACGACTTTGTTGATGCACTTTTTTTGAAAAGTCTGATCCCCGACCGAAAGAGCTTCGTCCACTACGAGAATGTCTGGTTCTATAACTGTAGCTATAGAAAAAGCTAGACGGACGTACATCCCAGAAGAGTACGTTTTAACTGGTTGGTGAATAAAAGGACCTATTTCTGCAAAGTCAATAATTTCAGGTAAGTATTGTTTAATTTTTTTTGAGGATAGTCCCAATAAAGTAGCTGCAAGGTATATGTTTTCTAGGCCAGTTAGTTCTGGATGAAATCCCATGCCTAATTCTAGAATAGCTGAAATTCGGCCATTAACTATTATTTCTCCAGAAGAGGGCTGAATCGTGCGCGCAATAATTTTTAAAAGGGTGCTTTTGCCTGCCCCATTTTCTCCAATAATCCCTAAGACTTCACCTTTTTTTAAGGAAAAGCTTACCTCTTTGAGCGCCCAAAATTCTTGATGATATTTTTTTTGAAAGATCAGTTCTTTTAATCTATCCTTGGGAGATTGGTAAATTTTATACTTTTTACTGACGTTTTTTAAGGATAAGGCTATGTCGTTCATTATTGTTTTTGAGCTCTAAATAAAAAAGAAATCGTTTCCAATTGTTCTTGGTTGGCAAAAGCTTGGACCTGCTCTATAAACTTTTTGCCTTCAGGGGTTGGTTCTACTTTTTGATTGATCCACTTGTCTACCTTGAATCCAACTTCTCCAAGGACTCGTTTTAGACTTTCCTCTGTAAAAAATCTAATGTGGCCAACACACAACAGACCACTAGGAACGTATTCAAACTTGCCTTTTAGTAGTTCTTTGAGAATGCTGTAGTGGGCAACGTTGGGAATGCTACCTATAAAATAACCATTTTCTTTTAGAAGATCGCCTATTTTTTTGATCATTGTCCAAGGATCGTATAAGTGCTCTAAGATATCACCACAAATTACCAAATCAAAGACGTCTTTTATTTCTGTCTTGTTTAAGTCCTGGACGTAAACCTGGTCGTAGTACTTTTTGGCTTCTTGCGCCAAGCTAGGACTTATTTCTACGCCTGTTATCCGGACGTATGGGCGTAACGTCTTTAAATGTTTGCCCATGGTTCCATGACCACACCCTAAATCCAGGATCGTCTTACATTGTTCTGGAATAAGCGCTAGGATATCTGAGCGCGGAGAAGAAAATATATTTTTAAATCTATGCACCAAAGCATTTTTCACTACACACTTTTTTAAATTTAGCTGAGCAATGTCTTTTATAACAATTTCCATGGGGACTTTTTTCAGATTTAAACAAATAAAGTAAGGCTCCAGTTGTCTTACTTCTGTAAGGTCGTTTTGATTGTCCTTTGCTAAAAATTCAGCTAATTCGTTAAAAGTAGCTAGATCGTGATAGACAAAAGGAGCTCTTATTCGTTGACAATCGTAAACACTTTCGTTGGCTACGGGACAGACCAAGTCGTAACCTAGGTCAATTGCCTGAATTAGTTTTTCTTTAGTTGTTTTTGCAGGCACACAGGTAGGATCAAAAACTATCCAGATCAAATTACTCGCTGGGTTTAATTGGCTTAAGGTTTCTTCACCAGTAATGAAACGAATGTCTTGGCTAACGTATTTTCGTAAGTAACGCTGACAAAAGTTATAGCTAAAATTTAATTCAAATAAGTCTGTTGGTTCTGGTTTGAGCAAAAAAATTGGAAACTTCATTAAGGCAATACCCTCCAAACGTTGCAGGCAATACAACAATTGGGAATTTTGCCTTTGGCAAAGGTCTCTCTAAAATTTTGGTATGGTCTAGAGTCCCAGATCGTTTTTAAATCGGTTTTAGTTAGATCCCCAAAATAAACTGGATGCATATAACCGTGTTCGTGATTGAAGGTATAGTTGGGAAATTCCATAGCCAGCATACAACAAGGTGCAACCTGACCAGTATAGGTTACATAAACGTTGTTAAAAATATTGGAACGACAGTTATTAACCAGTTTATCTTCCAGATAATCAAAAAAGCACTTTAATTTTTTAAATTTTTTTATTGTGTTTCTTTTTATATCCAATAATTCTTTTTTGCTAAGCAGTTCTAGTAATAGTTTTTCTTTGGGAATCATAATTAAAGGCATAATATTTACCTGACCAATAATTTCAGCATAGGGCAAGAGTAAAGATAGAATTTGACTTAAGTTATTCACAGTGGATTTTGTTATTACTACGTTAAATTGGACGTTAAAGGTAAAAAAATGCGATACGTATAAGTCCAACAAGTCGTAAATCGTATTTCGCATCTCTCTTAAAGAAACCCCTGCAGAACGTAAGTGAAAAAAATCTAGGGATACGTTTAACTGGTCTAATCCAGTAGAATTGAGTTTTTCAAAAATATCTTTGTTTAATAACAATAAATTTGTGGTAGAACCTACTTTGAAACCTTTTGCTTTTAAATAACTTAATTTATCAAAGTAATTTTTATCCAAAAAAGGTTCTCCCCATCCGCTTAACACACAATTAGAATACAGAGAAGAAACGTTATCCATTACTTTATAAAATACGTCCATGCTCATAAAACCGCCGGGATAACTTTTCGCTACCACGGTGGGACAACATTCGCACTTTAACACACAACTTCTAGTGTTTTCTATCACTATTAATTTCATATAAATTGCCTAAGATTGAGATTACAATACGTCTGCAAATCCAGTTTTAAACTTTTTAAAGGTATAATATCCTGTTAAAAGACAAAGACAAGCAAAAATAGTAAATAATAGTTGATACGTTTGGGTGGGAAGTTTACCTCCAAGCACAATGGACCTATAACTCTCAATTAGACCCGTTAAGGGATTTAAATAAATTAGTTGTTTTAATCTCTCCGGCACCATAGACAGGGGATAGACAATGGGAGTTGCATAAAACCAGACCTGAAAAAGTAGGTTAAATACCTGCGCCAAGTCCCTTAAATAAGTACAAAAAGCAGCAAAAAAAAATCCAATGCCTATGGTCATTATGAGCTGCAAAAATATATAAACAGGCAAGAGCAAAATGACAGGGCTTAAACTCTGGTTTTGCCAAAAAACACTATAGCCAAGATATCCTAAAACAAAGATAAAAAAGGCTGAGAGGTGAATGCAAAAACAAGACAGGATAACGCCTATGGGCAGGCTTTCTAAAGGAAAGGGTATTTTTTTAACGGCTTCAGCATTGTCGATAATGGACGTTGCCGCGCGGATACATCCTTCTTGAAAGGCAAGCCATGGGAACAAGCCAATTAGCAAAAAAACCAAAAAAGAATTGGTCCCAATATCTGAAGAGAGTCTAATCTTTAACACAGATGAAAAGACAAAAAAATAAATAAGAATAAGGCATATTGGCTGGATAACGAGCCAAAGCACCCCCAGAGCGCTGCCTGCAAACCTGGCCTTTATGTCCTTTTTCATAAAGAACAGACTAAAGTGAATGACGGATTTTAAATAAGTTTGCATAAGGAAAAAGTTATAAACGCATAAGATCAACGTATGCCTTTTTTGAAAGCTTGGCAATTAACAGAAAAAAACAAAACTTGCAAATTCTAAAGCAAAGGCATGAGGGAAAGGACATAGAGATATTAAAGGCAAGGGACATAACTTATAAACTAGCCAGGGAAAAGCATCCAGAAAGATGGACCACCAAAACCCGAGATTGGACCCCCATAGAAGTAGTCC
>Ga0256840_1003504_pt1 | contig 12616 bp, 8 predicted proteins | sample 355202metaG_FD_185969 | JGI IMG/M metagenome (GOLD analysis project Ga0256840, IMG submission 185969) | Hydrothermal vent microbial communities from Mid Atlantic Ridge, Atlantic Ocean - 355-202 | ecosystem: Environmental > Aquatic > Marine > Hydrothermal vents | place: Atlantic Ocean: Mid...
GGACTTGGTTTTCGTGCAGCTGCTGTTGATGCAAGTGGCAATGTAATAGATGAATATGCGATGCATATATATAATCTGGTACATGTAAAAGAGGTTATCTGGATGATTATGGCGGCTAATCTTACTGTAATGATATTTAGACGCAACAAAGCACAAAAACTTTTGGCCAAAGGTGATACGGCAGGTGCAAAAAAAGCACTTGAACTTATTGGAAAATATATGGTTCCCATCAATATCACGCTTGGAATTATTGCAATTTATCTGGGAGTGACTCTTCGAAATGCCTATTAGACTCTGTTCATCATCTCAGACACGCGCCATGCTTTTACAAAAAGCAGGTATTGATTTTATTCAAGAGAGTGTGGATTTTGATGAAGAGAGCATTGTCGCAAACAGCCCGAAAAACTTTGTCTATCAGGCGACTCTAGGCAAATATGAAGCGAACTTCAAGGCTTTTGGCATTGAAGAGTTTCCGCTTTTGGTAGCAGATACTGTTGTCACAAGTCAGGGACAGATTTTAAGAAAAGCACGCTGCAAAGATGATGCTCGTAATATTTTATATACACAAAGCGGAAATATTACAAGCATCATTACATGTATGATATACCACTCCAAAAAGCAAAAAATCATAGATATTTCCAAAACAGACTACCTGTTTGAACCATTTAATGCACAAGACTTGGAACGTTACCTGGAGAGCGGAGAGTGGAGAGGTAAGGCTGGTGCCTGTATGGTAGAAGGGTTTTGCAAGTCTTACATCAAAGAAGTCAGAGGCTATGAAAGTACGGCAATGGGACTTTGTGTCGAAGTGTTAGAGACTTTTATGGAGAAAAACTGATGTATTTTTATCAAAAGTACAGTTTTTTTATTAATATACTGCTTGCATATTTGTTTGTACTTTTTGTTACAATAAAATTAAGTCTGGTCTGGAATGTTACTCTGGTCACCCTTTTGTTTGTGAGTATCAGTATTCTGTTTTATCGCTATGCCAAGCAAAAACATTATTATAAAAGTATCATTGACAACTCTACAAATATCGTCATTGTCAGTAATGAAAAAAAGCTTGTCTCAGCAAACAGAACTTTTTTTAAATATTTCAAAGGCTATAAAAATATAGAGGAGTTCTCCCAAAAGCATCATTGTATATGTGAATTTTTTGAAGAAGAAGAGGGATATATCGGTGCTGTAAACAATGGTTTGGGTTGGATAGAATATATCATCAAAAATTCTGAGGTATATCACAAAGCGAAAGTCAAAATTTATGACAAAGAGTACTATTTTGCCATTTCTGCTTCGGTGCTTGACAAAAAAGACAATCTGTACGGAATTATACTGTCTGATATAACCGAGCAGGAAAACTATAAAAAAGAGCTGGAGATTTTGGCTGTAAAAGATTCACTGACAAAGATTGGCAACCGTCGTTTTTTTCATAAAAAACTTGATGAACAGATTTTATTGACACAACGATACCATAATCCGTTTTCACTGATTATTTTTGACATAGATTTTTTTAAAAAAGTCAATGATAATTTTGGACACGATATAGGTGATAAAGTCTTGGTGGAATATACAAAGTATATTGCTTCCATGTTACGCGATACCGATATCTTTTGTAGAATCGGCGGAGAAGAATTTATAGTGATTTTGCCAAATACAACAAAAGACAAAGCATATGCTCTGGCACAAAAAATAAGAGAGAGAGTTGCACAGTATAAGGCTGTCCTGCCGATTACCATGAGCTTTGGTGTTGCAGAATATGAAAAAGGCGATGATGATATTTCTCTGTATAAAAGAGTCGATATGGCTCTTTACAAAGCAAAAGAAACAGGGAGAAACAAGGTAGTTCTTGGATGATTTTTTTTCAAAAGCATAAGTTTTTTATTGCTACGCTTACTTTATTGTTTGTGTCAGCTATCTCTTTTGCTGTTTATTACGGATATGTGCAGGTAGAAGAAGAAAAAATCAGACAAGATGAGTATAAAAAAGTTGCGCAGCAAATACAAAGAAAAGTTGCCAATGCCATTGTATTAAAAGAAAAAGCAACACTTGCTATAGCCCTTGCCCTAATGAGTCAAAAAGATTTTCAATATCGTATAATTAAAAAAACAATTCCTGCACACTATTTTGATGCCATTATTAAACAATTTAGACAAAATACCTTATATAAGAATATTTGGATACAGGTTATGGATAAAAATGGAAAATCTCTTTATAGAAGTTGGACAAAAGAGCATGGAGAAAACCTTGCTAAGCTCAGAGAAGAGATTGCAACAATAAAAAAAACAAAGCAAATTCTCAATACTTTAAGTGTAGGACAATATGACTTTAGTATAAAAGCAATGATTCCAGTGATGTCTGGAAAAAAAATGCTTGGTATTTTTGAAGTAATTTCGCATTTTAACTCTATCGCTAAAAATTTTAAAGAAGACGGTTATGAGTCTGTTATCGTTGCAACAAAAGAACAATCAAAACATATAAAATATCCATTGACAAAACTCTTTATAGGCGAGTATTATGTTGCAAATCTTAATGCTGCTAAAAATCTTCGTACTTTACTCGGAAAGTATGGGATTGAAAATATTGCTAAAAAGCCATATACCATAGTAGATGATTATTTTATAGTCCCTTACAGTATAAAAAATAGTAACAAAAAAGTGCTTGGATATGATTTTGTTTTTCAAAAAGTGAACAGACTGCAGAACATAGAGTTAGAACATTTTACTTTCAAGTGGATGATCTTAGGTTTACTCTTTTTCTCGTTATTAGGGGCTTTGATTAATATAACTTTATATGTTTTTATGAGAAAGCAAAAGATTTATTATAAAAATATTATTGATACTTCAAAAAATATCATTATTATTAATGATAAAAAAAAGATTTTAGAGGTTAATAAAACTTTTTTTAAATATTTTAAAAATTACAAGACACTTGAAGCATTTCGAGAACAAAACAGTTGTGTATGTAAATTTTTTGTTGAAGAAGAGGGCTATTTAACAGAAGGTGATGTTAGCTATTATTGGCTTGAAGTGATTTTGAAAAACCCTGAACACACAAATAAGGTAAAAATGAATATTGATAACAAGACATATTATTTTTCTATAACTGCTGCATTAATAGATGCGCAAAAGGAATATTATAGTGTTGTTCTTTCTGACATCACACAAGAAGAAATTTATAAGAATGAATTACAAAAATCTGTGATTACCGACCCGCTTACAGGTCTTTACAACAGAAGATATTATTATGAAAAAATAAAAGAAGAGATGTATGCAGCTAAGCGTTATGGGCTTGCTTTGAGCATAATTATGACAGATATAGATTTTTTTAAAAAGGTAAATGACACCCATGGACATGATGTAGGAGATGAAGTATTAAAGGTTTACTCAAAACTGTTGCAGGAAAATTTACGAGAGAGTGATATCATTTGTCGTATCGGTGGTGAAGAGTTTATTATCATTCTTCCACATACAAAAAAAGAACAAGCTGTGAAGATTGCTGAAAAATTAAGAAAACGTGTGCAACAGAGTAAAAAAATTCTTCCAATTACAATGAGTTTTGGTGTGACGGAGTATATTAACGGTGAAAGCGAAGACTATATCTTTAAAAGAGTTGATGAAGCACTCTATAGGGCAAAAGAGAAAGGTCGAAACAAGGTTGAAGTTGGATGAAATTTTATGAAAAAGAGCTCAAAGCTCTTCAAAGAGCAGGGCGTTACCGGACACGTGAAATTACAGACAACAGACTGCATGATTTTGCTTCAAACGATTATCTGGGACTTTCGCACAATAAAGAACTTCATACGCTTACATGTAAAGAATTAGCAGAGTATCCGCTCAATAATGCCAAAGCATCTATGTTGATAAACGGCTACCATCAGATACACAAGGATTTTGAAGATGCTTTATGTGAAGCAAACGGCTTTGAGGCAGGAATTGTGCTCGGAAGCGGATTTAATGCAAATATTGCCTTGATTGAATCACTGGTGCGCCGTGGTGACATGCTTTTTATGGATGAACTCTATCATGCTTCGGGCATACTGGCGACACAGATAGATGCTGTCAATGTTGTTTTCTTCAAACATAATGATATGCAGGAGTTACAAAGTTTACTGCAAAACTCCAATGCCAAACGAAAAATTGTTGCTGTTGAGGGTATTTACTCGATGGACGGTGATTTGTGTGCAAAAGAGGTATTTGAAATATGTGACGAAGAAGAGGCACTTTTAATCGTTGATGAAGCCCACAGCAGCGGGGTTATCGGAAAAAATCTCATGGGTGTCTTTGACTATTATGACATTGCAATAAAAGAGAACTATATAAAAATGGGAACGCTTGGAAAAGCCTATGGCAGTTTTGGCGCTTTTATACTCTCATCAGAGCATATATCGGAGTATCTTCTAAACCGTGCAAAACCGATTGTATATGCAACAGCACTCTCTTTGTATGATACACTCCTGGCACACAACGGGTTGCAATATATTTTACAAAACAGCGAAACACTGAAAAAAGAGATAGCCCTTCGCCAGGCAATAGTTGCACAGGAGTTGGGCTTACATGTAAAGGGTCTGATTGTACCTGTGCATATAGGAGATAATAAAAAAGTCATAGATATTAAAAACAGACTTTTAAAATCCGGTTACAGTGTGGGAGCGATACGCCAGCCTACGGTTGCTTCTGCAATAGTTCGCCTGATTGCCAGACTCGGCGAAAAGAGTGAGACACTCAGACTTGTTTGCAAAGAGTTAGCAGGAATGCAGTCATGAAAATGTCCAAACTCAAAATTATGTACAGAAATAAAGCGTTGGTGGATATAGCCTTTGATATTTCCTCTTCATTGGCATTAATAGGGCAAAGTGGCAGTGGTAAAAGTCTGACAATCAAAGCACTTCTTTCAATGTTGCCACAAGAGATGACAGCAGAGCTTGAAGATAATTTTGATTTTAAATTAATAGCCAGAAAAACACTCTCTTTTGTCCCGCAGAATCCTTTTACGGCACTCTCTCCGCTGACAAAAATAAAAAAACAGTTTTTCAGTGAGCCAAAAAGGGTAAAAGAACTTTTTGACGAAGTCGGTCTGCATTATGATTTGCTTGAACGCTTCGCACCTGAACTGTCAGGCGGACAACTTCAGCGTGTTGTCATTGCAATTGCGTTAGAATCAAAACCGAAACTCCTTTTGCTTGATGAACCGACAACCGCGCTTGATCCCCAGACAAAAGAGGTGATACTTCAGCTTTTAAAAAAGTTGCAAAAAAAAGAGCAGTTCCAAATGCTCTTTGTAACACACGATATAGCTTCTGCCAAAGAACTGTGTGAGGATGTGGCTATAATAAAAAACGGAAGAATTGTGGAGAGCGGAAAGATGCGTGAAATAATGGAAAACCCGCAACAAGAGTATACAAAAATATTAATAGAGGCCAGTTTTGCCAACAGGAAATTCAGAGCATGAAAAAACTACTAAAAAGAACATTTGTAACATTACTGATTGTAGGGTTTTTCTCACCCTTTATAATTCTTGGCTATTACCTGGTAAGCTATGATTATGATATATCCTCTTTAGTAGATTACAAACCGAAGCAGACAAGTAGAATATATGACAAAAACGGAGAGAAAATAGCAAATATTTTTGATAAACAGCACAGATATTATGCCTCTTTTAATGAGATTCCTCCAAGAGTGATTGAAGCACTTGTTGCTATTGAAGATACAACTTTTTTTGAACATTCCGGTGTGAACTTTGATGCAATATTTCGGGCAATTATAAAAGATATCAAAGCGGGAAAAATGGTTGAGGGTGCAAGTACGATTACACAACAGCTGGTAAAAAACAAACTTCTGACACGAGAGAAAAAACTTTCACGGAAAATCAAAGAGTTGATATACTCTTTCAAACTTGAAAATGCACTGACAAAAGAGCAGATTCTGGAGCGTTATTTAAATGAGATCTATTTTGGGCATGGATATTATGGAATTAAAACAGCTGCAGACGGATATTTTCACAAGAAGCTCTCTGATTTAACGCTTAAAGAGATAGCAATACTTGTCGGTCTGCCGAAAGCACCAAGTACCTATGCTCCTACGAAAAACTATGATATCTCTATGGGCAGAGCAAACCGTGTGATTACAAGAATGCATACACTTGGCTGGATAGACGATGCAACATACCAAAAGGCTTTGGCTGAAAATCCGGTAGTATATAATGATACACTGACACAAAACAGAGCTCCTTTTGTTGTGGATGAAGTTGCAAGAAGATTCAGAAACATGGGAATTGATGACTTGAAAACAGGCGGATATGAAATATATACAACAATTGATTTGAAACTTCAGGATATTGGCAGAAAATCACTGCAGTATGCATATGCGAAAGCTTTGAAAAGAATTCAAAAATACAAAGAAAAAGAAGCAAAAGAAAAAGAAGATGAAAGCTTTAAAGTCCAGGATGTCAATGTATCACAGCTTAACGGTGCTTTGGTCTCTCTTGATTCCAAAACAGGCGATATATTGGCACTTGTAGGAAGTGTGGATTATAAAAAAAGCTCCTACAACCGTGCTACCCAGGGCAAGCGCCAGCCCGGTTCCGCTTTTAAACCTTTTATATACCAGGTAGCCATAGATTTGGGCTATTCGGGCGCTACAAAACTTGTTGATATTGCCCAGACATATGCCTATGAAAAAAATGGTGAGGAGATGAAATGGCAGCCTAAAAACTATGAAAAAAACTACAAAGGACTCATTACTCTCAGAGAAGCACTTATACATTCAAGAAATCTTGCTACTATCAATCTTGTCAATGATATAGGGCTGTCACAACTGTTGCGGGAACTGAAAAAATTTCATATTAAGAACCTGCCAAAAGATCTCTCTATCGCCCTTGGAACCATGTCGATGTCACCGCTTGAACTTGCACAGTATTATACTTCATTTTCAAACTACGGGATTCAGGTGAAGCCCCACTTGATTAGCAGTATTGACCAAGGTGGCAGTACTCTTTATAAAAAAGAGGATGTTTCTTATTATGTAACTGCTCCGACACAGGCTTATATAATGACAACGATACTGCGTGATGTTGTAACAAGAGGAACGGGACGAAGAGCAAGGGTGAGAGGAATAGAAATTGCCGGAAAGACCGGAACAACAAATAACAATATAGATGCCTGGTTTGCAGGGTATTCACCTACTGTTGAGACGGTTGTCTGGTTTGGAAATGATGACAACACTCCGATGTATCACAAAGAGACAGGAGGGCGGGTTTCGGGTCCTGCTTTTGCTTATTATTTTAGAAATCTTTTGAAACTCTATCCGCAGATAAAGCGGAAATTTGATGTGCCTGAGGGAATTATAGAAGTGAAAATTAATGGAAAAAAAGAGTATTTCAGTAATATTTCAAAACCGCCGAGAAGTGACTACAGTGATGAAACAGAATCTGAATTACTCTTTTAAGAACTCTTAGTCAAAAGTTCTGTTTAAAGCACAGAACATGGCTTTAATTGAGGCTACTGTGATGTCGTTGTCTATTCCGACACCAAAACGTGAGAGTACCTCTTTTGTTTGAATCTCTATGTATGCTACTGCCTGTGCACTGCTTTTGTCACCACACGAGTGTTCCGAATAGGACTTAACAGTAAAATCATTTTTGTACTTTTGCATCAGAGCATTCTTACAGGCATCAATCGGTCCGTTGCCTTCACCCTTAGATGTAATAACATCTCCATTGTATTTGTATGTTAAGCTACATGCAGCCTTTCCGTTGTCTGATGAGAGTGTAACATCTACAAAAGAGATATGCTCTTTAAGGTTAAAGTAGGTATTTTTAAAAACTTCCAATATCTCTTCGGGCTCTAACTCTCTGCCTTTTTCATCACTCAGTGCCTGCACTGCACGACCAATTTCCGGGTGCATTGCTTTTGGTAGGTGGTACCCGTAATTGTGTTCGAGTATATAAGCAACCCCGCCTTTTCCTGATTGGGAATTAATGCGAATGATACTCTCATAGGTGCGTCCGACATCAGCCGGGTCTATCGGCAGATAAGGCACTTCCCAAAAAGGGTCCTCTTTTGCCTGCTGATAGGCAAGTCCTTTGTTTATGGCATCCTGGTGTGAACCTGAAAAAGCAGTATAGACAAGTTCTCCGACATATGGATGTCTCGGATGTGTCGGAAGTTCGGTACATGTCTCTACCACTCTTACAACTTCGTTGATATCCGAAAAATCTAGTCCGGTGTCAATTCCCTGTGAAGTCATATTTAAAGCAAGTGTGATAATATCAACATTTCCTGTTCGCTCTCCGTTGCTCAAAAGTGTTCCCTCTACTCTGTCTGCTCCTGCCAAAAGTGCCAACTCTGTTGCTGCGATGGATGTGCCTCTGTCATTATGTGTATGTGTTGAGATGATGACATTTTCACGGTTGTCCAGGTGTCTGCCCATCCATTCTATCTGATCGGCATAAATATTCGGTGTTGCCATCTCTACTGTTGCAGGAAGGTTTATAATAACCTTTCTGTTTTCGTTTATTCCCCAGCGTGCTGTCACAGCATTGGAAATTCTTGCTGCAAAGTCCAACTCTGTTCCTGTAAAACTCTCAGGTGAGTATTCCAAAAATATCTCTCCATTATGGTTTGCCTCATACTTTTTGACCAAATCAACACCCTCTAAGGCAAGGTCGATAATTTCATCCTGTGTTTTTGAAAAAACTATTTTTCTTTGCGCAACAGAAGTGGAATTATACAAATGAACTGTTGCTTTTTTTACACCCTCCAAGGCTTCAAAAGTTTTGGCAATCAAATGTTCTCTTGCCTGTACAAGTACCTGAATAGTGACATCATCAGGAATGAGATTGTCATCAACAAGTTTGCGCAAAAAGTCAAATTCTACTTTTGATGCAGATGGAAAGCCCACTTCTATTTCTTTAAAACCGAGTTTGAGTAAGAGTGCGAATAATTCAAGTTTTTTGTTCATGTCCATCGGGTTAATAAGTGCCTGATTTCCATCACGTAAATCAACACTGCACCAGATTGGAGCTTTTGTTATAGTATTGTCCGGCCATTTTCTGTCTGGCAAGTCTATCTTCGGATACGGCTTGTATTTGCCTTTAGGAATATTTTTCATGAAGAATCCTTTTGTACTTGAATATTACTACACTCTTACATGTAATGTGCGAATTATATCAAAATTGGTGTTTTTTAAAAAGGATTTTACAGGTTAATGAAGAAAGTTAAGGATAATTTTTATTGTTTACTCTCCCGCAGGGGAGATGTAAATTAGCACTGGTATGTAGTTTTAAACTCGTATGCTGTCGGACGACCTTCATCTGGCCATACATCACGCTCAAATTTATAGTGCTGGTACGCTTCTATAAACTCTGATGTAAATACAGGTTTTAAGAATTCATTGTCCGCAATAAGACCTTCTAATGCTTCACGAAGTGTGTGTGGCATTTGTGGAATATTTTTTTCACGAATCTCATCAAGAGAAAGTTCAAACAAATCTTCATCCATAGGACCAACAGGAATTGTAGCGTGTTTGATACCGTCAAGTCCTGCCATCATCATTACAGCAAAAGCAAGATAAGGACAAGATGAAGAGTCAGGGAATCTCATCTCGATACGTGTTGCTTTTTCACCAGCACCATATGGAATACGGCAGGCTGCTGAACGGTTTTGAGAAGAGTATGTTAAAATGCTCGGTGCTTCAAAACCTGGAATAAGACGCTTGTATGAGTTTGTTGACGGATTTGTAAATGCAGCAACTGCAGCAGCATGTTTGAAGATACCACCCGCATAATGAATTGCCATTTCACTTAAATTTCCGTAATTTCCTTCTTTATAGAAAAGGTTTTTGCCATTTTTCCACAGAGACTGGTGAACATGCATTCCGTTTCCGTTATCACCATAGAGTGGTTTTGGCATAAATGTAGCAGTTTTTCCATTAAGGTGTGCTATCATTTTTACAACATACTTGTATTTTTGCACATTATCACCCGCAGTAATGATGTCACCAAATACAATTCCTATTTCACCCTGACCCTGCGCAACTTCATGGTGACCAAGAACAACTTCAAGTCCAACTTGCTCTAAAACCTGCATCATTTCAGCACGCATATCTACCATAGAGTCTGTTGGTGCTACTGGGAAGTAACCGCCTTTAGTCCCTGGTCTGTGTCCTGTATTGTACATTTCATCGTAAGAAGTATTTGAATTCCAATCACCCTCTTCTGTATCTACTTTGAAGCCCATCTCATTGATGTTATCAACAAATTTTACATCATCAAAAATGAAGAATTCATTTTCAGGTCCGAAGTATGCAGCGTCAGCAATGCCAATCTCTTCAGCATATTTGAGTGCTTTTTTTGCGATAGAACGCGGACATCTTTCATATAGTTCATTTTTATAAATGTCATATACATCACAGATAAGAATTACAGTAGGATCAGCAGTAAAAGGATCAAGAAATGCTGTTGGAACATCTGCTTTTAAAAGCATGTCTGATTTGTTGATTGGTTGCCAGTTTTCAACTGAAGAACCGTCAAAAGGGAAACCATTTTCTAAATTTTCTGCATTTACTGCACTGTAACGGTATGTAAGGTGGTGCCATGAACCTTTAATATCACTAAATCTCAAATCTACAAATTGTACATCATTTTCATTACAAAATGTAAAGAACTCTTCTATGTTATTAACGAATTTTCCCATTAATTATCTCCTGAATTTTATCTGCATGTAGTATATCTTATTAAAACAAATTTATAACTTTAGTTGTGATTAAAAAATAATCAATTTTTGAGATTGTTTCAGATGGTTATAACAATGCACTCACTGCGAGATGATTAGGTTCATTTTTTGCAACCTTTTTCTGACTTGCAAGTATGTGATTGATAGTCTCTTCTAAATTTACTTCTTGTCTTGCCTGTGTTATCAGTACAGAAGCACTAGCCGTAAGCAGTGGAAATTTCGTTTTTTCTTCGTTTCTGTTTTTAGAGATGATATAGCCATTTTCTTTATCTTGAGGTGAGTAAAATTCTCTGGCAGAACTTGCAAATTTTTTCAAAATTTTGTAAATTTTTTGAATATATTTTTCATAATTGTTTGCATCAATATTTTCAAAAGCTATAAAAAAGTCATCACCGCCAATATGTGCTTTAAAGGTATTTTTTGAGAGCTCTTTTCTTAAAATATCGGCAAAAAGCTGAATGATTCTGTCCCCGTTTCGAAAACCATACACATCATTGAAAGCTTTAAAGTTATCTAAATCAAAATAACAGAGTATATGTGATTTATCTGATTCTGAAGCTTTATTAATATATTTTTCGATAACAGAATTTCCTGGAAGTTTTGTGAGTGGGTTTTGATCTCTTGCCTGTAAAACATTTTCCTCATGCATAAGGTTAATAATAGCTTTTGCCGATAAAAAACCATAATAAGAAGCATCTTTTGTAATGATAATGCCTGAAGAATCAGGATTGTTTGCAAAGAGTTCGATGAGTGTAAGCGTACTGCTATTGATATCGGCATTTCCACAAGGATACAGAAGGTTGGCTAATTTGGAATTATTTTGCTCATTTAAAAGTAAAGACATACCATAAGGAGAGTAGAGAAACTCTTTTATGTCAGATTCTAGAAGTATACCAAGTGGTTCATTCTGGGCATTGATTATAGGTACGATTGGAATGTTTTTATTTTCTTTGAAATATTCTATAACATTATTCATTTTTGTTTTGATTTTAAGAGGTTTTATTTGTTCTATATTTTTCATAAGCAGGGTATTTTTGTCATTATAGCGTCTGTCATTAGTGATTATATCTATAATATTTTGATATTGAGGAAGAATTTCGTTTGTATTTTTTGTCGGTCTTTGTATCAAATAGCCCTGTGCCAAGTGACACCCTATGTCTTTACATGTAAGGTACTCTGCTTTTGTTTCAACACCCTCAGCAATTACTTTGATGCCAAGTTGAATGGCAAGATGGGTAATGTTGCGAACCATGAGCTTTTTTTTCATGTTCTTCTCAAGACCCTGCAGAAAAAATCTGTCTATCTTTATGATATCAGGTGTTGAATCATAAAGCAGTTTATATCCGGCAAACCCCATTCCAAAATCATCTATCGCCATGGAAAAATTTTCATTTTTATAATGTTGTAATATCGTTTCAAAGTTGTATTCATTTGAAATCTCATGTCTTTCTGAAATTTCAAAGCATATATTTTCTCTTTTAATGTTGAGTTCTTTTAGAATTTTTGTTGTATTTCCTGTTGAAAAGTTTTCCATTTCCAACATTCTGTTATCAAGGTTATAAAATAACTTGATATTTTTGTAGTCTTTTATCTGTGTATATTTTTGAAATGCTTTTTCTCTGAGTGCCAAGTCAAAAGAATACAACAGTTTTTCTTTATAAATAGTATCAAAGAGTGAAAAAATTGACTTAAACCCTATGTCTTGAAAATTTCGAAGCAGTGCTTCAACTCCATATATTTTACCAGTATGAATGTTTATTATAGGTTGAAAGGCAACATCAAGTATTTCAATGTGCTCTTTCCAGTGCTGTGTAAGTCCTGTATTCATTATTTTATATATCTCTTTCTCTGGGAATCTTTTATTTTTGCAATGTCGACGATTATAAA
>Ga0256840_1003505_pt1 | contig 12614 bp, 11 predicted proteins | sample 355202metaG_FD_185969 | JGI IMG/M metagenome (GOLD analysis project Ga0256840, IMG submission 185969) | Hydrothermal vent microbial communities from Mid Atlantic Ridge, Atlantic Ocean - 355-202 | ecosystem: Environmental > Aquatic > Marine > Hydrothermal vents | place: Atlantic Ocean: Mid...
AATGCAAGTACTTTTTGTTCTAGGTTTCTACTAAGTTCTTCTCTTTTTACAAAAAGTTTCCCTTTGAGTTTTTCAATCTCAGATTTTTCTGAAGAAGCTGCTTTATTTACTTCTGCAAATTCGCTGTTAAGTGCTGTCACTTTTTCACTTGCTTCTTCTAAAAGTGATTTTTTAGTTTCATTTATGCCTTGAAGTCTTTCTATCTCTTCATTTGCAAAAGTCATTTTTTCTTTTGCTATGTCCTCTTCTAAAGAAAGTGCTTTCATCTCTTTTTCAGTGGTGATGTCTTTCAACTTTTTAGCATTTGAAGAAAGTTGCTCATTTAAAAGAGTCAGTTGCTCATCAAATGTTTTTACTTTTGCTTCATTGTTTTCGATGTCAGCATTTAAAGTGTCTAGCTCACCTTGTGCAGCATCCATTTTCTTTTGAATCTTAGCTACTTTTTTGTCAGCAGCCTCTAGTTGTGGTGTATAAGAGTCTATAGCTTTATCGTTGTCAGAAAGCTCAATAAGCTCATTTAAGTGTTTGTTCAATCTTTGTCCTTTTGGAGTTTCAAGGTGTCTTCTATTACGTATTTAGAAGGTTAAAAACCTGTTTCAGCCTATTTCTGTATGAAACGGGTTTTTAGAATTTGCAATTATAGCTAAAATAGGTAAAACTTTCAATTCACCTAACATAATCTCTGCAAAAAACTTCTCAGATTCGTAATGTCCGATGTCCACCATCATCAAATCTTCGCTCATTGCTTTCATGGCATCGTGGTATTTGATGTCACCAGTTAAGAAACAGTCAGCCTCCACCTCATCCATAAGTGATGCCCCTGCCCCTGTACAAAGAGCGATGCTTTTTATGTTTTCTTTTTTACCTACCACTTTCAGTGTAGGTAAGTCCAACTTCTCTTTGATATGTTTCAAAAGTGCTTTGTAATTCCACTCGTCTTTAGTCGTACATAAAAATGATTTTTGACTTTCCATCTTAAAGCCTAGTATCTTTTCAAACACGTATTTATTCAGATGTGTCTGGTCAAAGTTGGTATGTAGCGCTATACACGAGTGATTTTTCTGTATCATTTTTTCTAGTAAATTAGCAGGGTACTTAGCCAAATCAAGCTGTGCCAATTTGTCAAATATAAGCGGATGATGCACAACAAAAAGCGTACCTTCTTTCGCCTCTTCTATCATATGTAAATCAATATCTAAAGAGACAACTATTTGAGATACTTCTCTAGACATGTCGCCAACTATAAGCCCTGAGTTATCCCACTTTTCTTGAAGTTCAAAAGGGCTTACTTTGTCTAGGTGAGTGTAGATTTCTTGTAGTTTCATACTAAGACCTTCTATCTTTTAACTCTTTTAGATTTCTCTTCAACTTCTCTACCCAGTTCTTCTTTATAGGCTACAATCTTGTCTTGCACTTCTTTGGTACCTGCACCCACTATCTGAGCCGCCAAAATCCCTGCATTTTTCGCACCATTTAGTGCTACAGTTGCTACGGGTACGCCGCCTGGCATTTGGAGTATGGAGAGTATGGAATCCCAGCCGTCTATAGAGTTAGATGATTTTATAGGTACTCCGATAATAGGCAAAGGTGACATAGATGCTATCATACCTGGTAAGTGAGCTGCCCCACCTGCTCCTGCTATGATGACTTGTATGCCACGTTTGTGTGCATTTTTGGAGTACTCAAAAAGTTTTTCTGGTGTTCTATGGGCAGAGACGACATCTAGCTCATACCCTACACCAAATTGCTCTAACATATCTGCTGCTGCTTGCATGACTGGAAGGTCTGAGTCTGAACCCATTACGATACTTACCACTACATTTGACATGATTTCACCTTTAGTAATTTTTTAACTTGTTCTGCTTTTAGCCTAGCTTCATCTACTGTGTTACCCAATATAGTCACATGCCCCATCTTTCTAGATGGTCTTGTCATTTTTTTACCATAAAGATGGATTTTCACACCGTCTATCGCCATACATTCTGCAAAACCTTCATAGTGTACAGGACCAGTATGTCCCTCTTCACCTAAAAGATTTAACATCACAGACGCCGTGGTTAACGCAGTACTTCCTAGTGGCAAGTCAAGTATCGCACGTAAAAGTTGTTTGAGCTGTGAAGTCACCGCAGCATCTATGGTGTGGTGCCCAGAGTTATGTGGTCTAGGTGCAACTTCGTTGATGAGTATCTGTCCTTGGCTGTCTATGAAAAACTCTACCGCAAGCAAACCTACCATATCAAGATTTTCTATGATTTCTGTTGCCAGTAGTTCTGCTACTTCTGCTTGTTTTAGCGTGATGTTAGAAGGACAGAAAATCTCTTCAACCAAGTTCGTCTCTTCGCCAAAGTTCATCTCAACCGCAGGGAAACAACGTACTTCACCCTTAGCATTTCGTGCTGCGATGACAGCTATCTCTTTGTCTATGTCTACTTTGTCTTCAACCATAGATGCACCATCAAGTAGTGTACTGTTTGCATCTTTTATGAGAGCTACACCATGCCCATCATAACCACCCTTACGCAACTTCTGTACAAAGGGGTATTTTAATTCTCCACTATCTACAGCTTCTTCAATCTCTGATATTTTGTCATAACACTTAAACGGAGATGTTGGCATCTGATGCTTGGCATAAAACTCTTTTTGCAAGCCCTTGTCTTGTATAAGTGCTAGAGTATCAGGGTCAGGAAGGACTTGCAGTCCCTCAGCTTTGAGCTGTTGGAGTGCGTCTATGTTTATGTCTTCTAGCTCATAGGTAAGAATGTCTACTTGTTTACCAAAAGCATACACATCGTCAAAGTTTCTAAAGTCGCCTTTTACATAAACGTTTGCTACGTTACGTGCAGAACAGCCCTCATCTGGATCAAGTACATAAGAGATGATGTCCCATCTACTTGCTTCTTGGACGAGCATCTTTCCTAGTTGCCCACCTGCGATGACACCTAACTTTAGACTTGAAGTTACTAATTTTTCTATCAAGATTAGCCTTTTACCCTAGCATTACGTTCTTCTTCTTGTGCCTTGTAGAGCTGAGCACAACCGATGGAAAGCTCTCTTACTTTTAAAATGTAGTTTTGTCTTTGTGCTTGAGAGATGGCTTTTCTTGCATCCAACACATTAAAAGCATGAGATGCCACCATACATTGGTCATACGCAGGCAAAGGAAGTCCTGCTTCTAAGCAGACTTTACATTCGTTAGAAGCATCTTCAAAGTGCTGAAACAAGTTCTCTACGTTTGCCACTTCAAAGTGGTACTTAGAAAACTCATATTCTGTTTCTTTATGTACATCTCCATAGGTGGTGATAGTATCGCCCATTTTATTCCATATAAGGCCATAGACTGAGTCTACACCTTGCAAATACATCGCAAGTCTCTCTGTACCATAGGTAATCTCCACAGCCACAGGGTCGCAGACTATGCCACCTACTTGTTGAAAGTACGTAAACTGTGTCACTTCCATACCGTCAAGCCAAACTTCCCAGCCAAGACCCCAAGCACCAAGTGTTGGTGACTCCCAGTTGTCTTCTACAAAACGGATGTCATGCTCTTGTAAATTTAGTCCCAGATACTCCAAAGATTTCAAATAAAGCTCTTGAATGTTGTCAGGACTAGGCTTGATGAGTGCTTGAAACTGATAGTAGGCTCCTAGTCTGTTAGGGTTCTCTCCATAACGTCCATCTGTAGGACGACGGCTAGGTGCTACATACGCTGCAGACCAAGGCTGTGAGTCAAGACTTCTAAGCAGTGTAGCAGGATGAAATGTCCCTGCCCCAGATGGAATGTCATAAGGTTGTACGATGTTACAGCCTTGAGCTGCCCAGTATTGTTGAAGTTTGAGTAACATGTCAGAAAATGTTATGGCGTTTTTGTTCATTTATAGTTCTACCTAGTTTAAATTTTTACAGTATTGTTTCTATCTCAGAGGAATCAAGCTCCACTTTTTTGGCTTTACTTATGCGGTCTTCTTGGAGTTTGACTCTTAGTTCATCATCTTGAAGTGCCATGATTTGTATCGCCAAATAAGCTGCATTAACTGCTCCTGCGTGTCCTATGGCTAGTGTCCCTACGGGCATACCCTCAGACATCATGACTGTACTTAAAAGTGCATCTTCACCTCTAAGTGAACCTGCATCTATAGGTACACCAAGTACAGGTCTAGTAGTCATCGCTGCTAGTGAACCTGCCAAATGTGCTGCCATACCCGAAGCAGCTATGAAAACTTGTGCTCCCTTAGCTTCTGCTTCTTTGATATATGATTGTGTTCTTTGTGGACTTTTGTGTGCAGAAGAGACGATGAGTTCATAAGGCACACCAAACTTTTTCAAGCTTTCTGCACACTCAGACATAATGCCATAGTCACTTTTGGAGGCTATAACAATAGATACAAATTTCATAGGGTTCCTTTGATTTATTTCTTTTCTTCAGTTTCTAACTTCATGGGTGTTGATGTTTCAGTCAAACCTTTTTTCTCCAAAGCTTCTGCTATCTCACGTCTCAGAATAGTATAACCAGGAAGTTTAGTAGGAAGCAAGATGTCATTGACATTTCCACTGTGTACACACTCTAATTCTTTACCGTCTTTCGTGGTAATCTTCTTGAATGTAATGACATAATGTCCTGCTATCTCTTCTATGGTTCCTATGTCGTTGTCTACGAGTTCTACTTTTGCATCTACAGGAACTACTATTTCTATTGAGTCGCCTAAACAGGTTTTGTCTTTACATTTCCATGTAAGTCCATCTTCACTGACAAGTCCTGCTACTTGGTGTGTACCGTACTGTATGGAGAAGTCATTAGACTCTGTGTTATTTCTGTCAAATGGACGTGAGAGTAAATACGCGTCTGAAAACCCACGGTTTTGTGTGGTATTTAACTCTCTTTGGTAACGCTTTTCATCAAAGTCGTTTTTATAGTGGTCGTCTATAGCGTGTCTATATGCTTTGGTCACCACACCTGCATAGTAAGGAGACTTGGTACGTCCTTCTATTTTCAACGAATCTATAACGCCAGACTTGAGTATCTCATCTACGTGCGATGCCATATTCATGTCTTTAGCATTCATGATGTATGTACCTATGCCTTCTTCTTCGTCTAGTCTAAAAGTAGTACCAGACTCAGGGTTATGTGCGTAAATCTCATAGGGGAAACGACAATCATTTGCACAGCTTCCTCTGTTTGGTACACGTCCTGTTTGAAGTGAAGAGATAAGACAACGCCCAGAGTACGCAAAACACATAGAACCATGCACAAAGATTTCAAGTTCAAGGTCAGGGATGTGATTTTTTATAGCTTCGCAGTCTTTCAATGAGATTTCACGTGCCACGATGATACGTTTAACACCTAAGTCATAATAGACTTCTGCATCCATCGCGTTCATGACGTTGGCTTGTGTAGAAAGGTGAATAGGTATGTCAGGTGCTATTTTGTGAGCGATTTTAACCACCCCTGGGCTAGAGACTATGAGTGCATCAGGCTTAAGCTCTGCTATTTTAGCGATGTGGTTTTCATACAGCTTTAACTGTGAGTTAAAAGGAAAAGAGTTTACAGTAGAGTAGACTTTTTTGCCACGTTCATGGGCATAGTTTATACCATTTTCATAGGCTTCCATGTCAAACTCTTTACCTGAACGTATACGTAAAGAAAAGGTACTGGTCCCGCCATATACTGCGTCAGCACCATAGTTAAGAGCAATTTTCATTTTCTCTAAGTTCCCTGCTGGTGCTAAAAGTTCTACTTTTGTTTGCATGATTATCCTATGTTAAATATTAGACTTATTTTAACATATTAGTGGTAAGAAGCAGTTTTTAGCCTATTTTAATACCCTAACCGTCTTCAAATCAAGCATACCAAGCAGAAGGTACGGACTCTAAATCTGTCATCAAGATTTCACGTATTGCTTTTTGATTGATGAGAAAAACATTAATCACATTCTCATCAAACTGTACGCCAGACCTTTGTTTTATATAGTCTAAGATTTTATCGTAACTCCATACCGAACGACCTGGTCTTTTTCTAAAAAGAGCTCCCACCACATCTGCCACAGCTACTATGCGAGATGCAATATTAATTTCTTCTTTTTTAATTTGGACTGGGTACCCACTGCCATTCCACCATTCATGATGTTCTTTAGAAATAATAGCTGCCAAATCTGTAAAATTACACCCTACTTGTGTCAATATATTACATCCTAACAAAGTGTGTTGCTTGACAATATTAAATTCTTCAAAACTTAGTTTATCATCTTTACTATACACTTCCATACAAATAGCAATATTTCCAATATCATAAATCTTAGCAGCTTTTTCAAGCATATCACAATATTGAGTTCCTAATCCCAATGATTGTCCCAATACTTTACTGATCTGTGAAATTTGTCGGATTTGATTTTCATCTTTTCCATGGCTAATGCATGTAGAGACCATAATATCAATCAGCTCATTTTCTATTTCTTCAATATCCAGTTTTGATTGCTGTATTTGATATATCTTTTTAGTAAGTATTTTTTTATTTTCTAATCTAATAATGTCTAGTTTTTTTGTCCGTAAATGCATTTAACTTTCCTTCTCAATTTAAAATATTGATTGATTGAAAATAAGAAATATACCTTATTGGTAACCTGGCAATCTTTATTAAGACCCATAGCTTTCCGTCCTCACTTCACAATGAGTTTGGCTTTTTCAATTTATCACATCTAAAAATATACCCTAAAAAAATGATAAAATTGTCAAATCATTATCTATTTTCTGTTACACTATATTTAATAATACACAAATCTTAAAGAAAAAGAGTCACACATGCGTATAGACCTACACAACCACACCACACGCTGTAACCACGCAGTTGGCACTGTAGATGAGTATGTTCAAAGGGCTATTGAGCTAGGCATTGATGTCTACGGATTTTCCGAGCATGGCCCTATGGATTTTGATCCAAAATATCGTCTGGCATTTGAAGAGATGGATGCCTATACCTCAGACATACTCACAGCAAAAGAACGTTACAAAAATGACATAGATATTTTACTCGGTTACGAAGTAGACTGGTTACAAGGGCATATGGATACACGTGTCATTGATGCTGACGTTGACTACCTCATAGGCTCTGTACACTTCATAGACAAATGGAGTTTTGACAACCCAGAGTTCATAGGTGGATGGAAAAACAAAGATATAGATGAAATATGGAAAGCCTATTTTGAAGCGACTGAGACCATGGCAAGGTCTGGAAAATTTGACATCGTGGGACACCTTGACCTCATAAAAGTGTTTAAGTTTATGCCCAAACAAGACGTGAGACTTTTAGCTAAAAATGTACTACACGCCATCAAAAAATCAGGTATGGTTATGGAAATCAACACATCGGGACTCCGAAAACCTGTGGGTGAAATGTACCCTTCTCGTGCATTGCTTGAAGAGGCTTATGCACTAGATATCCCTATCACCTTTTCATCTGATGCCCACGCTGTAGAGCAAATAGGTGCAGGGTATGAACTAGCAACTAGCCTTGCAAAAGACATAGGATATACCCAAGCTGTTACTTTTAAAGGACGTGATAAACAATTGATTACTTTTTAATCAAAACTCCTGCACATATTTATTTTAGAGTGGATATAATCTAAGATAAAAATTAAATCAGGAGCGTTACACAATGGGTAAATTCGTAAACAATATAGAAGAATTTAATAAATACTGTGAAGACAATGAAGTTGAGTTTATAGACTTTAGATTTACAGATATCAAGGGTGCATGGCACCATATTTCATACAGAGCTACAGCTGTAGATGACAAAATGCTAAAAGCAGGTCTTCCATTTGATGGTTCATCTATCGAAGCATGGCAACCAATCCACCAATCAGATATGCTACTTAAGCCAGATGTTGGTACTGCATTCCTTGACCCGTTTACAGCGGACTCTACGGTAATCCTTATCTGTAATGTGTATGACATCTATAAAAATGAACTTTACGCAAAATGTCCAAGATCTATTGCTCAAAAAGCACTTGAGGCTCTAGAAAAAGAAGGCGTTGCTGACGAAGCTTATTTTGGACCTGAAAATGAATTTTTCATTTTTGATGATGTGAAAATTGTTGACAATGACAACCACCAATCATTTAAAGTTGAAACTGACGAAGGTCACTGGGCTGATGCTGAAGACTATGGTGAGTATGGAAACATGGGTCACAGACCTAGAATCAAAGGAGGTTACTTCCCAGTAATGCCTACAGATTCTGCTGTAGATTTAAGAGCTGAGATGATGTTACTTCTTGAAGAAGTAGGTCTTGAAGTTATGCTTGGTCACCACGAAGTGGCACAAGGTCAACATGAAATCGGCATCGTTTTCTCTGACATCGTAACTGCTGCAGATAATGTGCAAAAATACAAATATGTTGTAAAAATGGTTGCACACCTTAACGGTAAGACAGCTACATTTATGCCTAAGCCTATCTACAATGATAACGGAAATGGTATGCACGTACACCAGTCACTTTGGAAAGATGGTAAAAACCTTTTCTATAAAGAAGGTGAATATGCAAACCTTTCTAAAACTGCTTTAGATTACCTTTCTGGTATTTTCCAGCACAAAGAAGCCGTAGCTGCATTTACAAACCCAAGTACAAACTCTTACAAGAGACTACTTCCAGGTTTTGAAGCACCACGTATTTTGACTTACTCTAGCCAAAACCGTTCAGCAGCTTGTCGTATCCCTTATGGTGCAGGTGAGATGGCCACTAGAATCGAGACTAGATTCCCAGACTCTACTTGTTGTCCATATCTTGCATTTGCAGTACTTATGATAGCTGGTCTTGATGGTATCAAAAAAGGTGGTTATCCAATAGTTGGCCCAGTAAATGAAGACTTGTTTGAGATTTCAAGAAAAGAACTAGCTGAACGTAAGATTCCTGAGCTTCCAAGTACATTTAGAGACTCACTAGAAGGACTTGAAAAAGACCACGCATTCTTGGCTCCTATTATGGACTCTGCTTATGTAATGGAATACTCAGAATATATGTTCGACAGACACGTCTACCCAGTAGAAGGTCGTCCTACGGCATTTGAATACATCGCTACTTACTCTTGTTAGGAAATTTATTTTCCTAACTAAGCTGTCCAAATTTATTTTGGACAGTATTCTTCTTTATCTCTTACTCTCTTTTTACCCAAGAAACATACTGTTAATACATAACGACTATAATAAGTAATAAATAAAAAGGTAATCCATCATGTTTCACTTAAAAAAATATACTTTACTCTTCACATTAGCAAGCACATTTTTCTTTATCGCTTGTGGAGAATCTACAAATACAATATCTGCAAAAGACAAGGTGGTCATTCTTCATTCTGTTGGTGTCACAGGGTGCTTATTTTTAGAAAACTATGGCAACGCTAAACTTGAAGAACAAGACGCTGTTAAAAATACTGGATACACTAGTAAAAACAACTCTGTTACTTGTTCTACCTATGGTAAAACAAGTACTGACATTTACTCATATAATGATATAGATGCCAATATACCAGAGTGTGCAGAGCTTACATTTGCAGAGATACAAGAAGCCTTTCCAAACGAAGATTTATCTTTTTATGAGAATAAAGACAAGTCTTGTGTACTCTCATTTGATTTAAAATAAAAGTTATCTCCATACTATTCTCTCACTTCCATATAAAACTATGAAAGCGAGACTTACTTCTTAAAAATACTCTTCTCCTCGTCTTTCTTAAAAAATGTAAAGTATGTCCATAACGTTGTACCGTAAACGAAAATAGACAAGCCTACCACACCCACAGTCACTACTTCAAAAAACTCTTTATGCTCAAAGCTATTTGGTATCATATGTACCAAGATAATAGACAAAGCACCCTTCATCCCAGAAAAGGTCAGTATAAACCACCCTTCAAGCCCCACAGGGGAGATGAACTTTCCTTTGTTGCCTATAAACGCAAATTTTGCCATGGATATAGCCCGTATCAGTGTGGTAATAGCAAACATGATGACTATCTCTGTTTTGTACTGCCAGAGTTTCTCAAAGTTTACCATCTCAGCCAGGACAAAAAATATCATAACTGCTGCAATGTACCCAAACTCTTTTGCCATTTCATAAATGTATTCTAGTCTTTCGGTGGTAGTTGCTTTTATCTCACTTAAACGTATTTTACGCATAAAACTTTTTGCTTTTTTAGATGTTTCTTCTTCGTAGACTAGATTGTCTGAGTCTATCCATGCTTTCGTAGCGATGATAGCTACTATAAGCGTCAAGATGCCCGATACGTGCATCTCTTCTGCCACGACATATGCCAAGTAGGCTTCGATAACAAAAGCAAAAAATTCGCCTCTTCGGTCTGAAAAAAGTTTCATCAGCATATAAAAAGAAAAACCTATAGCAAGACCAATGGCGATACTCACAACAAATACACGTAAGGCATCCATAGCGGCATCTCCTGCATCTATGCTCCCTGACATCATCCACGGTAAACCTATAAAGAAAAAGGCTATGACTGCTGTGGCATCATTGCCCAGTGACTCACCTTCTATGAGTACTTTTAGGTGGTGACTTATGCCTTTAAAACGTGAGAGTATAGACTGCACAGAAACCGCATCTGTTGCCATGTTAATAGCAAATAAAGAGACATACGCACCCAAAGTCAAAGACTCAAAGATGTTAAAATAATACATACTTGCACCTGCGGTAATAGAAAGTGAAACCGCTATAACTGCTAGATAAAAAATATCCCAAGCATATTTTTTTATGTCTGAAAAATGTAGATGTAATGCATCACCCATAAATATAAGCGGGATACAAAACAATATAATCGTGTCAAAATGCATTTTCAAATCTATAGGCACTGCCATAGGTAAATAGGTGTAAATAGTATATGAGCCTATAAGTAAGATGAAGACTGAAGGGATTTTAAGTTTATTGGCAAGGGCATCTGAAAACACCACCAATCCTAGTATAGTTATAAGTATAATCTCTGGTGCAAAACTGTGCATGACTTCTCCTAAAAAAGTGTACCACTGTCATTTGACACTGGCGTCAATGGTACTTTTCTTCCTGGATGCAGAGCATCACCACTTTCACTTTGTCCTTTTTCTTCATCATACAAGGGTGTATCATCTATGTTGATAGGTTTTGCCATTTGTATTTCCTCTTCATCGGGATCTATGTCTTCAACTATTTCTGTTTCTTCTGCTAACATATCATCATGGGGGTCAACAGGTTTTTTATGTGCATTTGGAAGTGGAGAGTGTTGTGTATACAGTTCCGACTTCCCCTCATACGTTCCTCTAAATACCCCTTTAGGGATGTCAAATGTACGTTTTGTATCGGGGTAAAGTTTGAGTAGTTTTTTATAATAATACGCAAAAGCAGGTGCCGCTAATGCTCCACCCGTTGCACCTCGACCTATGCGTTTGTTGTCATCTCTACCAAACCATACGATGGTCTCAATAGTAGGTGAATACCCACAAAACCATGCATCTACGTTGTTGTTTGTTGTACCTGTTTTCCCTGCGAGTTCTATGCCTTCAACACGTGCATTACGCCCTGTACCACGCTTGACTACGTCTTTTAGAACGTCTGTCATCAAGTAGGCTTGTTCTGGCGTCGTAAAGTCTACTATCTCTTTGGTACGTGTCTCATAGATAACCGCCCCTTCTTTAGAGATAATCTTACTCACTAGCCTAGGCTCTATCATGTGTCCTTTGTTCGCAAACACTGAAAATATCTGTGCCATTTTAAGAGGACTCAAACCTAAGTTACCAAGTGCTATGGACATATCTCTAGGTATGTGTGGTACATCTAAAAAAGCTAATCTTTTTCGTATGGTGCTCACACCTAAATCTGAAACGAGGTTAATGGTAGCAAGGTTACGCGAATGTACCAACGCTTCCCTAAACGAGATAAAGCCTTTAAAGTCATGTTCATAGTTTTTAGGTGACCAGATTTTAGGTTTGCCTTTGTAGTAGTACTGAAAGGTTCTAGCAAGGTCAGTCAGTGGCGTAGCAGGATTATAGCCCATATCTAGTGCCGTCTGATAAATAAAGGGTTTAAACGCAGAACCTGGCTGACGTTTTGACTGAGTAACACGGTTGAAGTTTGACTTTTTGTAGTCAGTCCCTCCAACCATTGCCAGTATGTCTCCTGTACTACTCTCCACAGCCACAAATGCCACCGAAAGAGTCGAAGAGTTTGCATCTTCTCCATACTTCTTCAGTGCCTTGTTATACGCAAAGGCTACCGCATCTTTTGCAATGCCTTGTTGTTGCATGTCTATAGTAGTGTAGATTTCATAGCCACCTGTACGGATGTCACCTAGTTTGCCTTTGTAACGTCTCAACACTTCGTCCACTATCTCAGGAGCAATGTTTTGTGTTAAAGATGTTTTATACACTTTAGGTGATTCTTTGACTGCTTTTAAGTAGTCACTTTGTGTGATCCACCCTATACTTTTCATACGGTAAAGGACATTGTTTGCACGGTTTAATGCACGTTTATAATGTCTTAATGGGTTGTAAAAACTAGGTGCATTAGGGAGTCCTACCAAGATAGCCATCTCTTTATGTGTAAGCTCATTCATCTCTTTATGAAAGTAACCATTTGCTGCAGTTTTTACACCAAAAT
>Ga0256840_1003506_pt1 | contig 12609 bp, 13 predicted proteins | sample 355202metaG_FD_185969 | JGI IMG/M metagenome (GOLD analysis project Ga0256840, IMG submission 185969) | Hydrothermal vent microbial communities from Mid Atlantic Ridge, Atlantic Ocean - 355-202 | ecosystem: Environmental > Aquatic > Marine > Hydrothermal vents | place: Atlantic Ocean: Mid...
CTTGATTTGTTGGTTGTTGTCCGCCGATATAGGTGATTATATAATGAGCCATAATTTTATCCTTTGAGTATTTTTCGCGCTGATTAAGGAAACACTGATCAAGTCCAATAAAATTCTGCTGGCTTAGCCAAGTTCCCAATTTCTTCGTTATTTGTTTTTACCATAGAATAACTATGCAAAAAACAAATGCCTCAAACTTGAAAACTTGGCGTTGCCAGAATTTATTGGACTTGATCAGTGTTTCCTTAAGGCATCTGATAATAGCGCAATGTATCATTTTACGCATACAATAACGTCTAAAAATCTTTTTCCTTAGATTTTTCCTCTTTTATCCAAAGCGCATAATCAGCCCCCGTTGAAAACAAACAAAGTAAAATTCCCATACCATCATTTGGCGTACTGCCATCTTTAGTTGTTATACCAATCGGGATTAGATTAATAACAGCTCCTGCCAAAGCAGCAAAAGCAAAGCTTTGTAATGCTATTTGTGAATAATCATCAATAATGATAAACAGCTGATCAAAACCACCCAACATAATCATTATAATAAAAAAGACCAATAGCTCGATGCCAGGTCCTGCAAAATAAATAAGTGCATGTTTAAATCGTGCCAATGTGATCGTTTTTGGTGCAATTTGCACAAAGCCTTCTAATGGAATCATCCGTATTTCCATCGGTGCACCCAATAATCTTATATGCGCTAATACTCGTCCAAACCCTATAACGATTCGTTCTACACGCCAGCCTAGTAGGCTTGCCATAATCGCATGACCAAACTCATGAATAAATAATAGTGGAATCCAAAAGAGAATAAAAAATAAAGCACCTAATTTTCGTGGTTCATAATTACTAAGAATTTCCATTGTCATCATAAACAAGAAGATAAGACTAATAACAACGATGAAAATTTTCTCACCCTTTGAACTTATCTCTTTGTCTTTATCACGTTGATCTATGTACATGTTTTATTATCGATTGCTAGTATGAATGGTAGTGAATGACTAAAAGTCTCACTGTATACTTCTAGCCTACTATATTTGGAGCATTCAATGAAGTTACCTGCAATAAACGAAGAAGTGCCACTGCCCAAAATAAAAGAAATTTGTGAGTATTATGGGCTAAAGAGATTGTGGAAAAAAATAGAGAATGACCCTCCCTCTCTAGTATTTAGTAGCGATGGCTGCACTATGTGGCCCGATAAAACGGATGGTAAAGATATTTACCCAGCCTGTTTTTTACATGATTTAAAATATTGGGCTGGCTACCCAAACGAAGATGTTGAGCGCCTAATCGCCGATGCTGAACTGATGATTGATGTTGCTAAAATCCGTCAATCTACCAAAATGGCAGAGCTGATGTTTCAAGGTGTTCGTATCGGTGGAACAAGTAACTTGAAACTAGGGTTCTCTTGGGGGTTTGGACGCGTTACTTAATAAATTTAAAAGAAAAAGGATAATCGAAATCGCCTTTTTTATACACGCTCAATCCTGCGATGATTGCAAAAACAAGCCCTGCAAGCCCAGCCATAAATGCAAGAGCAAACAACGGTTTAATAGCAGCTCCCAATAACGCAAATAAAAATGCTGCTATCAGCACTGTTAGTTGAAAATTGACGGCTTTTTTACCTTGCTTATCAAAAAATGCACTATCGTTCTTTTTAAGCATCCATATGATCAAAGGCCCTAACACTAAACCCAAGGGTAAAAGAAGACCTATAAGAGCTGATAAGTGAATCGCCATACCCCACTTGTATTGGCTCGGGTCTCCTGATGGTTGTATCTCTTTATACGGGTTTTTGTCGTCACTCATATTTAATCCTTTGATAGTTCACAATTTTTGTGCGTAATTTATTGTCCACAAAATAACACATTACGGTCTGTCGCAAAGCTAAAAAGAAACAATGTGTTCTTGGTATACTACCTACAATCAAGGCAATTTAATGTTTTTCAAGGTAGGGACGCATGTGTTCTTCAAAATATCTATTCTTAGCAACAATGATTTCTATTGTTACGTTACAGTCTGTTTATGCTGATGGTATTTTTAAATGGAAAGACGCTAGAGGTAATACCCAATACGGTGACGAACCGCCAAAAAACACAAGACTAGATAAGTTTAAAATGCCTGAACTTATGGTAGTTGATGGTTTTAAAGAGCAGTGGAAGCCACGTCAAAATAATACGTATAAAACGACAACAATAAAACGATCACCTGTTACCACCTCAGCCAAACCTTCTATTTATACCAGGCTCGCTTTTATCGCACCAAGAAATAATCAAATCATAAAAAGCGGATTTAACGGTGAAGTGTCTGCCATGATCAGTCTCAAACCTCCTTTAAAAAAGTCTCATCAAATTGTTTTTGATTTAGATGGCAAGGAAGTTTCCAAAGGCAAATCTCGTATTCATAACTTTTCAAACTTAAGTGCGGGAAAACATACTGTCATGACCAAAATTATTGATCATCGCGGAAATATTCTAAAAAATAGCATGCCTATTTCTTTCAGTGTTGTACGTAAATAATCCAGCCAAAAAAAAACCCTCTCCAATGGAGAGGGTTTTTTAACAACTACTTGTGATGCTTATGCATTAGTGAGTAAAAACAATTTGCCCATTTTCAACATCAGCAACTATTTTATCACCTGGTGCAAACTCACCACCCAATAACTTTTGAGCAAGTGGGTTTTCAACCTTACTCTGAATCACGCGCTTAAGTGGACGCGCTCCATAGACAGGGTCAAAGCCTTCTTCACCAAGCATATCCAAAGCAGCATCGGTGAATTCAATGCTTAGATCATTTTCAGCTAAGCGTTTACCAAGCATACTAAGCTGGATTGCAGCAATCTGACGGATATCCTCTTTAGTTAAGGGTCTAAACACCACACTATCATCAATTCGGTTAATAAACTCAGGACGGAAATGAGTACTAACTATTTCCATTACTGCGGCTTTCATTGCCTCATATCCTTCATGTGTACCGCTTTCACTGGCCATAGACTGAATAATGTCAGAGCCCATATTAGATGTCATGATCACAACTGTATTACTAAAATCAACGGTGCGTCCTTGTCCATCGGTTAAACGGCCATCATCCAATACTTGTAGCAGTATATTGAATACATCAGGATGCGCTTTTTCAACCTCATCGAGCAAAATGACAGAATAGGGTTTGCGACGAACTAATTCGGTTAAATACCCACCTTCTTCATAGCCAACATATCCTGGAGGTGCACCAATTAAACGAGCTACCGAATGCTTTTCCATAAACTCGGACATATCAACACGAACCATCGCCTCTTCTGTATCAAACAAGAAGTTTGCTAAGGCTTTGCTTAATTCTGTCTTACCGACACCTGTTGGGCCTAAGAATAAGAACGAACCATTTGGACGATTAGGATCAGACAAGCCTGCGCGTGAACGCCTAATTGCATTTGAAACAGCTGTTATAGCCTCACGTTGACCGATAACTTGTTTTTGCAATTCATCTTCCATACGCAATAGTTTGTCACGCTCACCTTCTAACATTTTGGATACTGGAATACCCGTCCATGCTGCTACCACTTCAGCAATTTCCTCTTCCGTTACTTTGTTACGCAACAGTTGGAAATTCTCGGTGCTTTCATCTGCTTCGTTAGCGGCCTCTAGCTGTTTTTCAAGCTCGGGGATTTTTCCATATTGGAGTTCAGATAAACGCTGTAAGTCACCTGCACGATGCGCTGTTTCTAGTTCAATACGTGCTTGATCTAAAGCTTCTTTTATATGCGCGGTACCTTGTACTGCCGCTTTTTCTGATTTCCAAATTTCTTCAAGATCAGAAAATTCTTTTTCAAGCGTATCTATTTTTTCTTGTAATTCGCTTAAGCGTTTTTTAGAAGCATCATCATCTTCTTTCTTGAGTGCCTCCCTTTCAATTTTGTATTGAATTAATTTACGCTCAAGTTTATCCATTACCTCTGGCTTTGAATCAATCTCTAAACGAATACGCGATGCTGCCTCATCGATAAGATCAATCGCTTTATCAGGTAACTGTCTATCAGCAATATAACGATGTGAAAGCGTTGCTGCAGCTACGATTGCAGGGTCGGTTATTTCTACACCATGATGTGCTTCATAACGTTCTTTTAATCCACGAAGAATTGCAATCGTATCTTCAACCGTAGGCTCATCTACAATAATTTTTTGGAAACGACGCTCAAGTGCTGCATCTTTCTCTATATATTTTTTGTATTCATCGAGTGTTGTCGCGCCCACACAATGTAATTCACCACGAGCCAACGCTGGTTTAAGCATATTGCCCGCATCCATTGACCCTTCTGACGCACCAGCACCAACCATGGTATGAATTTCATCAATAAATAAAATCACATTACCATCTGATTTGGCGATGTCACTCAATACAGCTTTTAAGCGTTCTTCAAAATCACCACGGAATTTTGCACCTGCTAACAATGCAGCAAGGTCAAGCGATAATAGGCGTTTGCCTTTTACACTGTCTGGCACTTCGCCATTTACAATACGCTGTGCTAAGCCTTCAACCAATGCAGTCTTACCCACACCTGGCTCACCTATAATCACTGGGTTGTTTTTAGTACGACGCTGTAGGATTTGCACCATACGGCGAATCTCTTCATCTCGCCCAATAATTGGGTCGATCTTACCTTGCTCGGCACGCTCGGTTAAATCAATGGTGTATTTTTTAAGTGCTTCCCGTTGATCTTCTGCATTTGGATCATCCACTGATTGTCCTCCACGCATGGCGTCTATCGCATGTGTTAGTGCTTCTTTTGTAGCACCATTGTTTTTAAGTATTTTGCCTAGCACGCCTTTATCTTCAAGCGCTGCTAATATAAAGAGCTCAGATGAAATATATTGATCACCACGCTTTTGTGCAATCTTATCGGTGACATTAAGCAAACGAGACAAATCATTAGAAATATGTACATCGCCCTCGGTACCACCACCAGAAACTGATGGCATATTATCAAGTGCTTCACCTAATTGTGAACGTAATAGGTTTACATTTACACCTGCCTGCGTAAGCAAACCACGCGCACTTCCGCCCTCTTGATCAAGTAATGCGATCATTAAATGCGTGGGCTCTATAAATTGATGATCTTTTCCAACTGCTATGGATTGAGCATCTTGTAGCGCAAGTTGAAACTTGCTTGTTAGTTTGTCTGTTCTCATGTTTACCTACCTTAATAATTATTTGAAAGTACTAAAATACTCTCATGAATACATTCCCTGTATTTGTTATGTCTTAAGCATAAGGACAACAGAGAAGGTTTCAAGATGGCGGCAATTATAATGACTAATCATTATAAGAAATGTCAGCTAGGTGACTCTTACACCCTAATCCCCAGATAGAAACGCGAATAAGAGTGCAAGAATTTGGTTTCATAGGATATTCGGAAAATACTCGTTTCACCCGAAGGTTAATCGAGTATTTTTGGGATGTTCTGTGGAATCAAAGGCTTGTACTATCATCGTGTTTTCTATCTGGGGATTAGGGTTACATATTATTTAATCGTTGTAAGACCCAAAGCCGCCCAGCTTTGCATTCCACCTCTGAAATATTTGATTTTCGCGGCAGGATAACCCATAGAAAGTAGTTTTCGAATTGCTGTCGGGGATTGTCCACACCAATTACCATTACAGTACATGACTAAGGTCTTTGCATTACTAAAATTGAAGGTTTCTCCAGGGATAACGTCAAATTCATCTTCCATTATTTCTAGCGTAACATCATCTTCAGAAAATTTGGTGAACGGAATATTTACTGCACCAGGAATCATCCCGCTACGCTTTACCCAAGCTGGTGTTCTTGAATCTACAATAAGAATTGAGCTATCGCCTACAGACATTTTTTGGATATATTCAATCATCTCACGTTCACCAATTGTCTCTACTGCATGAGGGGCAAATGGGTGCATTGCTTGAATGGTTCCACGCGTCGTCTTACGGTAAAAAGGCACAATTTCGTTCTTCTTGTCTTGTACTCGTGTAATAGCAACGGTTTTTCCATGATGTTTTACATCAACACTTTGGATACCCTGCGTAATCATAACGCCTTTGGTTTGCTTTTCTTCGGCATTAGCTGATTGAAAAGGTGCTAGAAGAGTCATTGATACAGAAAATATACTAATAAAGAATAATTTTGAGAATTTCATACGTGCTCGCTCATTGATAAAAGTCAATTTAGTCTAGCATGAAATTATAGAATGGGATCTAGGTGTTTTGGGTAGTAGAAAGGAAATTTATACTGAAATTTGTCACCCCCCCTTGTTTTTGGGCATTTTGTAAATACAAAACCACTAAAAACAGGGGGGGTGACAAAATATTATAAGTGTGAATTTTTAAAATGATGTTATAAAAAGAGCCTTAAGGAGAGACTGACTATAGAATCTTAACTAAGTTCTGGCAGTACTCCAGATATAACGGGTTTTGTCGTGGTTGACTTTGTTTCACCTTCTTGACTATTAAAGTTAAGCATCCATTCAAGGTTATTTTTTGAGCTTGCATACTCCAATGCATCATCGCGTGATATTTTACCTTTCTTAAATAGCTCAGCGAGTGATTGATCAAATGTGTGCATTCCATCAATTGCACCTTTTACAATTATATCTTTTAAGTCTTGAAAATTGCCTTTACGGATAACTTCAGCTGTAAACGGCGTATTCACCAATACTTCCGTAGCAAGTGCATAGCGTCCATCTGACCCTCTAACCAAACGTTGGGCAATAATCGCTGACAAGTTTAATGATAAATCCATTAATACACGGCTTTTTTGTTCTGAGGGTAAAAGATAAGTTAATCGTTCTAGTGCTTGAATAGTATTAGTCGCGTGCAACGTACTAATAACTAAGTGACCTGTATCTGCAAAGCCCATTGCCGCTTCTACGGTTGCCGTGCTTCTAATCTCTCCCACCATGATTACATCAGGTGCTTCACGCATAGCTTCACGCATGGCGTTTTCATACGAAAGCGTATCAAAACCTACTTCGCGTTGACCTATGATTGATTTATCATGTCGGTAGGTAAATTCAATCGGGTCTTCAATGGTTAAAATATGACCTGCATGACGCTGGTTTCTGTATTGAATCAGTGACGCCATTGATGTTGATTTACCCGCACCTGTCGAACCAACAAATAAGAATAAGCCTTCTTTTTTCATCACCAAGTCTTTTAATACTTCTGGCAAGCCAAGCTCTTCTGGTGCTTTTATATCAGAGCGAACGTAGCGAATCACCATTGATACTTCACCACGCTGAAAATAGACATTTACACGAAAACGACCTAAATCTTTTACAGATACACCTTTGTTCATTTCTTTGGTACGACGAAAGACTGTCCATTCTTTATCAGACATAAGTTCTTTTGCAAAAGCACCAATAACACCTGGCATTAGCTTATTTCTTGAGATTGCTTCCATCTCACCCATCACTTTTATGGTCGCATAGGCACCTGTTGTTAGGTAAATATCAGACGCTTCACGTTTTACCATGGCTTCTAGGTAGGGTATTATTTTCATTATCTTCTCGTTTTTATTCTTTTTTAATAAGGTTGTGGATGCTTCAAAGGCTATTAAATTTTAGGAATATAATCTTCCAAACTTTCCATTGCTAAGCCTTCTGTCCCTTTGAAGAAATCACCTTTCTTGGATTGTTTGCTATGAAGTTTTAATTGCAAGCGTAGATCATTAACCGAATCAGCATTTCTTAAGCCCTCTTTCACTGAAATCATTTTGGCATCAATTAAACGGAACAATGCTTGATCGAAGGTACACATTCCTAACTGGTTAGATTTAGAGATTAGCTCTTTAATTGCAGGCACGTCACCATTATGAATTAAGTCTGCCATCATGGGTGTATTTAGCATCACTTCTACTGCTGGCAAACGACCTTCACCTTTTATCTTTCTAACTAAGCGCTGAGAGATAACACCTTTCAGGTTTAATGATAAATCCATTAACAGTTGATCACGACGCTCTTCTGGAAAAAAGTTGATAATACGATCTAGCGCTTGGTTAGTGCTATTGGCATGTAATGTTGTCAAACAAAGGTGACCTGTTTCTGCATAGGCGATCGCGTATTCCATCGTTTCTCTATCACGTACCTCGCCTAATAAAATAACATCAGGTGCTTGGCGCAGTGTGTTTTTCATTGCGATTGCGTAATCATCAGTATCCACACCTACCTCACGTTGTGTAACGATACAACCGTGATGCTCGTGGGTGAATTCAATCGGGTCTTCTATCGTTACGATATGACCCATGGTATTTTTATTGCGGTAATCAACCATTGATGCAAGTGTTGTTGATTTACCTGAGCCTGTTGCACCAACCATGATCACTAAGCCACGCTTAGTCATTGCAACGTCTCTTAATATTGGTGGTAATACGAGTTCTTTAAAGCTAGGAATATAGTCAGGAATATGTCGTAACACCATGCCCTGAGAGCCACGCTGTGTGAATGTATTGACACGAAAACGTGCTTTACCAGGCAGACTTATCGCAAAGTTACACTCCATATGTTCTTCAAATTCTTTTAGCTGATTATCGTTCATGATTGAACGTACTAAAAAACCTGCTTGTTCTGCACTTAGTTTTTGATCTGCAAGTGCTGTCATGCCACCATCAACTTTTACGGAAGGTGCAGCTAATGCGGTAATAAATAAATCTGAGGCTCCTTTTTCGAGCATTGATTCTAATAATCGGTGAACATAACCTATTGCACTATCTTTATTCATTTTATTATTTCGCTTTTATTATTATTTGTGGAGCTGGGATTTACAATTAAGTTTAGTAACCTGCTTTTTCCATCATCGCTTTTGGATTATCTGCTTTTTTCATCGCGGTATCACGTGAAATATGCCCTAGTGTCACTAGCTTTTGTAGGCTTTGATCCATTGTTTGCATACCATCAGCCGCGCCTGTTTGTAGCGCTGAACGCATCTGCGCAAGCTTATTTTCTTTGATCATACTGCGTATCGCATTTGTGCCGATAAGGATTTCATGTGCTGCAACTCGTCCACCTTGTACTCGCTTTAAGAGTGTTTGTGAGATAACGGCCTGTAATGAGGTTGCTATCATTGAGCGCACCATGTCTTTCTCTGCAGCTGGGAATACATCGACAATACGATCGATAGTCTTGGGTGCGCTGGTTGTATGCAATGTTCCAAATACTAAATGACCTGTTTCTGCTGCTGTTAGTGCTAAACGAATGGTTTCGAGATCTCGCATCTCACCCACTAGGATTGTATCTGGGTCTTCACGTAGTGCGGAGCGTAGCGATGCTTCGAAGCTTTGTGTATCTCTATGCACCTCTCGTTGGTTTACCAAACTCTTTTTACTTTTATGAACAAATTCTATTGGATCTTCTATCGTTAAAATATGCTCGTGCTGGTTTTCATTCTTGTAATCAATCATTGCGGCGAGTGTGGTTGATTTACCCGAGCCTGTTGGCCCTGTTACCAATACTAAGCCACGAGGCATATCAGAAATCTTCTTAAAAATTGCTGGGGCATCTAAGTCTTCTAATGAAAGTATTTTACTTGGAATGGTACGAAACACCGCTGCTGCACCACGGTTTTGGTTGTATGCATTTACACGAAAACGAGCCACACCTGGTATTTCAAACGAAAAGTCTGTCTCCCAGTTTTCTTCGTAGGCTTTTCGTTGTTTATCATTCATGATGTCATACACCATGCTGTGAACATCTTTATGTTCTAATGCTGGCATATTGACGCGACGCATATCGCCATCGACACGAATAATGGGTGGTTCGCCTGCTGAAATATGTAAATCAGATGCTTTACTTTTTACTGCAAATGCTAATAGTTGTGTAATATCCATAGTGACTTCTTATTTTTTATTATGTATTTTCTGGTATCAGAATAATTATTTTTATAATTTATACTCTGTACGCCCCTTTTAGTTAAAACCAACTCTATCATATATGACCAAAATACGAGACAAGCTCCAGATAATCGGTACTGAAATTGAAAGTGCTGAAAGGCAATATCAACGAGCAAAAAATAGTGTTCAGCTATTAGCTGTTAGTAAACGACACCCTGTTGAAGCAATACAAGAAGCCTATCAAGCTGGTCAAACTGCTTTTGGTGAAAACTATGTGCAGGAGCTAATTGACAAAGCTAAAGCACTTCATGAGCTTGATATTGAGTGGCATTTTATTGGGCCATTGCAATCTAATAAAACGAAACAAATAGCAGAAACAGCAAGTTGGGTACACACGATTGATCGCCTAAAAATTGCACAACGCTTGAATGATCAACGACCTGAAGATTTACCACCACTCTCTGTTTGTATTCAAGTTAATATTAGCGGTGAGATTAGTAAATCAGGTGTTATGGAAAACGAAGTCGCTCAAATTGCTAAACAACTATTAACATTTCCTCGATTACGTTTAAGAGGACTGATGGTAATCCCTGCTCCTGAGACAGATTTTTACAAGCAACGTATAACTTTTGCAAAGGTTGCTAAGCTCAAAAATAGCCTTAATCAACAAGGTTTTAAACTTGATACGCTTTCAATGGGCATGAGTGGGGATATGGAAGCTGCTATTGCCGAGGGTGCAACCATTGTTCGTATTGGGACAGCTATTTTTGGAACACGAGATTAGTTTATATAAATCTGATTAGGGTTATAATATTCATATGAATAAAATAATTACTTTTATCGGCGCAGGCAATATGTCACGCGCTTTGATTTCAGGCCTTATCCAAGATAAGGCTGATCTTACCATTCGTGTTTCTGATCCTGATGAATCTCAACTTAAAGAAATTCAACAATGCTGGGGTTCTGTGAGTACATTTAGCAATAATTCAAAAGCCATTGCTGATAGTGATATTATTGTACTTGCCGTAAAGCCACAGATTATGAAGCTTGTTTGCGAGCCTCTTCAAACTGATCTTAAAAATCAGAAAAGCTTACTTATATCAATCGCAGCTGGTGTCAGCATTGCAAATTTAAAACGATGGTTAGGTGGTCAAGCACTACCGATTGTTCGCTGCATGCCTAATACGCCTGCCCTAGTTCAATCGGGTATGACGGGTTTATTTGCAAATTCAGAAGTAACTGAAGAACAACACGATTTAGCTGAAAGCATTCTGCGAGCCGTGGGTAGCACATTATGGTTATCAAGCGAAGATAAGCTCGATGCTGTGACTGCTGTTTCGGGCAGTGGCCCTGCTTATTACTTTTTAGTGATGGAAGCGATGCAAGATGCAGCACAAAAATTAGGACTAACCGCTGACGAATCCCGCTTATTGGTGTTACAAACTGCCTTTGGTGCGGCTAAACTAGCACTTGAAAGTAATGATGATGCTGGAGCGCTGCGTCAACGTGTCACCTCAAAAGGCGGAACAACAGAAGCCGCACTAAAAACCTTAATTGAAGGTGGATTGCCTAAACTTTTTGAAGACGCACTAAGAGCTGCGGAAAATCGCTCTATAGAGTTGAAAAATAGCTAATAATAACTATATTTTGTCACCCCCCCTGTTTTTAGGCATTTTGTAAAATTGACAATACGCTTATATTTACAAAATAACCAAAAAGTAGGGGGGTGACAAAATGATAAATAATAATGGAGATAACCTGTGTTAGGAATGTCAGTTGGAGTTGAGATAGCCTCCTTTTTAATAGAAACTATATTTTCGCTTTATATTTCTGCCGTTTTACTACGACTACTACTTGGCTTTGCACGTGCAAGTTTTAACAATCCACTATCACAGTTTTTGGTAAAGATAACCAATCCTATACTTGTCCCGATGCGTCGGTTTATCCCTTCGATGGGTTCAATTGATACTTCGGCAGTTGTCTTGGCTTTTACACTCACTTTTATAAAAGTGAGTTTATTATTACTAGCCCAAACACATTCTATTCAATTCCCTATGTCTATCATTATTGCCATCGGTGAATTAATAAAATCTGTTATCTGGATTTATATTATTGCGCTAATTCTTCAGGCTGTTATAAGCTGGGTCGGAAATACTCAAGGAAATCCCATCATCCCTTTAATCAATAGTTTAACTACTCCTATTTTAAGGCCAATCCGCAAAGTTGTACCGTTGGTAGGTATGATGGATTTGTCACCACTGGTTGCAATTTTAGGCTTAAATATTTTGTTGATTATTATTAATAATATTTTTCGCTAGACCTTCTACTCAATGGCTTTTTATAAATGGGAAAAGGATAAACTTCATCTATTCATTAAAGTACAACCAAAAGCTAGCAAAGATGAGCTTGCAGAAATATTAGCTGACCCACTTTGTGAATGTATAAAGATTCGTATTACTGCTCCGCCTGTCGATGGAAAAGCGAATAAACATCTTATTAAATATTTGTCTTCTGTATTTAAAGTAGCCAAATGCGCTATCACTATTAAAAATGGGGAAACGGGGCGAACCAAACATTTAATCATTCAAAGCCCAAAACAATTACCAGAACAAATTAAACCTTCAATTTAAAACTGGCAGATTCAACAGTGAAATGCATAACTTCTAGGCCGCTTCTTTAGCGGTATATTCCGCCATTTTATTGGCGGGTGTTTTAAACTTCAACTTTTTTCTGGGTCGATCATTTAGTTGTGATATG
>Ga0256840_1003507_pt1 | contig 12604 bp, 11 predicted proteins | sample 355202metaG_FD_185969 | JGI IMG/M metagenome (GOLD analysis project Ga0256840, IMG submission 185969) | Hydrothermal vent microbial communities from Mid Atlantic Ridge, Atlantic Ocean - 355-202 | ecosystem: Environmental > Aquatic > Marine > Hydrothermal vents | place: Atlantic Ocean: Mid...
AAAAACATCTTTGTCTTGGTATTTGTCTAGTGCCTCTTGTGTTATCTCCACACCAGCGGGAAAATCAGTTTTTAAATCGACTAAAGTTTTTCTTCCATCTTTCATGAGGATGTACGCTACGCTATAACTTTCAGCCCGACCAACAATTTCTACGATTTTAGCTGATGGCGTCCCACGCTTTCCAAGAAGTCTTTGTGCTATCACTAAATCACCCTCTTTAGCCTCAAGTAAATCACCTTCGCCTATGAATAGATCACGGGTAAGTTCACCTATGACATTTAAGTATGCTGTGCCTTTTTGTACTAAACCTAGAGTACCTGAACGATATTTTGAATGAAATTTATAAATATCAGCTTTTTTAGTAATATATTTTTTTATTAAAAAGTTATTTACATGAGTAAGTTCTTCTGGGGAGATATCTAACTCACTCAAACCATGAGTGAGTCTAATTAAGAGTGATTTCAAGGTCTTGGCTATACAGCACTCTCAAGAGCGTTCTCAAAACTTTCCATATCAAGAGAGTATTTTGTTACTAAATCTTTCGCGGCAGCTATACTCGCTTCTGTCGCTACACCATTGATAGGAATTGCTATGCGAACTACATGTAGAAATTGTGCTGCTTTTTTATCTTCTTCAAGCGCTTGATCTGGCTCTTGACAGTGGGCAATTGTGTCAACTAAGCCTTCTTCAAATTTCCATAGTTTAAAGATAGTAGCACTTACCTCTGGCGTGTTTGTACCTACTACTTGCATCTCTGCTGCTTCAACATCCTGAAGATTTCCCATTGCCTCTTTAAATTCAGCCTCTTTTGAAGTTAACATGATTTGTTGTGCAATGATAACTTTTCCTATCTCTACTAGAAAGGCTGCTGGAGATAAAATTCCCATAAGTTTATTTTCCTTTCTCATACACCATGCTGTGATGAGCGCATGTTGTCTTTTTGAAAGTTCTGAAAACATATCATTAGATATCCCATATACAGAGAGGTCTAAGGTAAAACTTTTTTTCACGATGCTAGCAAGTGCAAAACCACGAACAGTACCCATACCAAAAAGACCAACTGCTTGTGAAATGGCATTTATCTCACGAGAGAAACCATAAAGTGGAGAGTTTGCAGCCTTGAGAATGTCAGCTGTAAGGAGTGGATCTTTTTCAAGAATCTTAACCATATCGTTAAAGCTTGAATTTGGATCTTGATAAACTGCTTCTATCTGCATAGCAGATTCTGGTAATGGTGGAAGTTGTTTTATTTTTTTTAGTATCTCTTCAGTCATGTCATCTCTTTTTATTTAAATATATCTAATTATAGTATATAGATATAAATTATTTCTGAATGTTTACAATAATTTGTTATTATTTTTTTTAAATTAATAAAAGGTCACTTATGCAAAAAGAAGCAATGTTAACTCAGTTGGGGTATGTACCAAATGAAGCCTTACTTTCTCAACTAGAAAAAATAGAGCAAAATACACAAGGTTACTCTAAAATCCAAAAACACATAATGGACTTACATGACCATTTAAAAGTTGATAATTCATATGTAGCAATGTCAAATTCAACAGATAATTTTAAGATAAAGGTTGAATCCTCATCTGCAGCTTTAGTGGAAGAGGCACATGAAAAAATCAAACGCTTTTGCGATAAGTATAAGGTGAATATCAAGAAATTACAAAACAAAGATACTTACTATATACTAGGGTTTAAAAATCAATAGTGAGCCGATCTCTTTAGAAGGCTATGACCTTCTTATAGAAGAGTTTAAGTTTTTGCTAGAGGTAGAAAAACCAAAGGTAGCATCACAAAAATTAGTAGCAGCTGCACAGGGCGATAGAAGTGAAAATGCAGACTATCATGCAGCAAAAGAAAAGTTACGCTTTATAGATAAGCGTTTATTTTACTTGAACTCTATGATACAAAAATCAAACATTATCGACCCCTCAACTTCTCCTCATAATAAAGTAAGATTTGGTTCAAGTATCATGGTTATAAATGTAGATACAGATGAGGAAGAACTTTATACGATAGTAGGAGTTTTAGAATCTGAGCCAGAAAATGGTTTGATAACTATACACTCCCCTATAGCAAAAGCTATGCTTGGCAAGGAGGTGGGTGATGAGTTTAGGGTAAGACTGCCTTATGGAGTAAAAGAATATGAAATATTAGATATATTTTATAAAAATATATTTAGTTTAAAAAAAAATATTAGACAAAAGAAAGATTTTACTTTTCACTAAAAACATATCTGTCTCGTCCAGAATCTTTGGCCTCATATAAGGCTTCATCTGCACGATGGATTAAGCTTTCTTGTGTATCCTCTGGAGTCATTAGACTCGCACCAGCACTGATAGTGATGAGAGTGTCGAATTTAACTTGTGTCCTTACGTGACGTATTAAACGCTCTAAAAAATCTATCGCGTGGCTAGGCTTATCTTCTTCAATTATGATCATAAACTCTTCTCCTCCACATCTTCCTATATGATCTATCTCTCTTATAAGTTCTTTTTGAACTTGTGCAACTCTTTTTAATACCTTATCGCCCTCTTGATGTCCATAGGTGTCATTGACCTTTTTAAAGTGGTCTATATCAATAAGCACAAGTAAAAAAGATATGTTTTTTCTTTTGTAGAGTTTTATTCTCTCTTGCAGTATGCTTAGTATATTTCTTCTATTATTAAGTGCAGTGAGTTCGTCTGTAGAAGATAGCTTCTCCAGAATTAAGTTGAGCTCGTGCATTTTATCATTAGCCATTTTAAGTTTTTGTGCATTTTTTTGAAGTTTTATTTGTCTAATGTTGAGGAGTTTTGTTTTTAATTTGGAGATGTATATATAGTAACTAATAGCAAATGTGATGAAAATATGGAGAAATACAATTTGAAATAGGGTGAAGTATTCTATATTGTTGTTCCCAATATGAAAAATATTTATAAGCACAAATATTAAATAATAACTTAGAGTCCAATAGACAATATAAGATCTCTTGGAGTGTAGAAATATCGTAACAATAGGAAAAACTACTATAAATATTAAACCTTGAAGAAGTGTGTCAGATATCATGTACCCTACAAGCAAGGCGTAAAAAAGGATAGTTTGAAATATAAATATCAGTATATACTTTGGTAAAATCTTTTTATAAGCAAGATAACTTAGTAAGACTATGATAAGGGTATATGAAAGGTTAAACAAAAAATTTGACTGATGAAATAGTGCTGAGATAATTGTATTTGATACTGTATAAATAAGTGGCAATATTAAAAATATGCGAAGATGACTATCTTCACTCATTTGGTCTTTTTTTAAAAAATACTTGATAGCTTTAATGACTTTTTTCATAGTTATACTTTATTTTTGTTAATTTATGGTACCTGATAGAATATAAAAACAAGTTGAATACTTTAATCTAATTAACACTGTCTTAACGATATATTTCTATAATAGCACTTTATATTTAAGGAATACAAAATGAAAAAAATTCTACTACTTATTTTAGTTGCATCTGCCTTGTTTGCAGTTGAAGGAAAAATAATCTTTGAAAAAAACTGTACAGCTTGTCACTTAGGAATGGTCTCGATGGCTGAATTTAAACCACTATTTAAAGCTGGAAAGATAAAAGCACCACCAATGGTAGAGATAGCTGCTAAAATTAAAGCTTCCATTAATATTAATCCTATTGGTGACAATGATAATGCTGAAGATATACATCGTTTTACAGTTATTGCTTTTATAAAAAATTATGTTACTCACCCATCTTGGGATTACTATATGTGTGATTCTGTAGCTATAAACCGTTTTAAAGTGATGCCAGCGCAAACGCACTTAAGTGATGAAGAACTACAAGCAGTTTCGGAGTGGATTTATGATTATTTTGAGGGTAAGGAATTAAAATAGGGTATAATCCTTTTTTAAAAACTTTATTTTAGGATTCGACCTTGAGCCAACAACTAGAAAATATTGATGAACAATTAGCTAACCATAAATTAAGTCAAGAAGACTACGTACATATTAAAGAGATTTTAAAACGTGAACCAAACCTTGTTGAGTTAGGAATTTTCTCAGCTATGTGGAGTGAACATTGTTCTTACAAATCATCTAAGGTGCATTTAAAAGGTTTTCCAACTAAAGCCCCATGGGTTATCCAAGGTCCAGGGGAAAATGCTGGTGTTATCGACATCGGCGATGGTTATGCTGCTGTATTTAAGATGGAATCGCACAATCATCCAAGCTTTATAGAACCATACCAAGGTGCTGCTACTGGTGTTGGCGGGATTATGCGTGACATATTTACTATGGGTGCTAGACCTATAGCAAACCTTAATGCACTGCGTTTTGGTAATGTTATGAATGATGACAAAGTATCAGCACATCAACGTTACTTAGTTCGTGGTGTAACTGAGGGTATCGGTGGTTATGGTAACTGCATGGGTGTGCCTACCATTGGTGGTGAGACAAGTTTTGATGAGTGTTATAATGGAAATATCCTTGTAAATGCTTTTACACTTGGTCTTGCAAAGTCTGATGAAATTTTCCTAGGCGTTGCTGAGGGTATTGGTAACCCTGTGATGTATGTTGGTGCAAAAACAGGCCGTGATGGACTTGGTGGTGCTGTAATGTCGTCTGATAGTTTTACAGAAGAGTCGAAGTCACTCCGTCCTACTGTGCAAGTGGGTGATCCTTTTACGGAAAAACTTTTGCTTGAAGCTTGTTTAGAGCTTTTTAAAACTGACCATGTAATAGGTATCCAAGATATGGGTGCTGCTGGACTAACATCCTCTTCTTTTGAGATGGCTGGACGTTCAGGAAGTGGTATGATTATGCATCTTGACAAAGTGCCTGCTCGTGAAGAAAATATGACCCCTTATGACTTTATGCTAAGTGAATCTCAAGAGCGTATGCTTCTTTGTGCAAAAAAAGGTTCAGAACAAGCGATCATCGACATCTTTGAAAAGTGGGATTTAGATGCTGCTGTGATAGGTGAAGTGACAGATACCGGAAATATGGAACTCTTTTGGCATGGGGAGAAATGTGCAGAGGTTCCAGTTGACCCGGTTTCAGAAGAAGCACCTGAGCTTAACCGTCCTATGAGTAAGCCAGCTTACTTGGATGAGATTAAGTCTGTTACTATTAATGACTTTGATAAAGTGAGTAATCAAGAGGCGTTTGAAACACTTATGAAATCTATGGAAGTAGTAGATAAGGCTTGGATATATAATCAATACGACTCTATGGTGCAAACTAACACTATTAAAAATGGTGGGATGCTTGATGCCTCTGTTATTCGTATCAAAGAGAATGGAAAGGCCTTAGCAATGAGTGCTGATTGTAATGTGCGTTACTGTTACATCGACCCTAAGGGTGGTGGAGCAGCTGCAACCATAGAGGCTGGAAGAAATGTTGCTATGAGTGGTGCTCGTCCACTAGCTATTACTGATTGTCTAAATTTTGGTAACCCTGAAAACCCAGAAGTTATGTGGCAGTTTGGACAAGCTTGCGATGGTATCAAAGAAGCTTGCGCAGAACTTACAACACCAGTTATAGGTGGAAATGTTTCCCTTTATAATGAAACAAATGGTGTCAGTGTATTTCCAACTCCTTCTATAGCTACCGTAGGTGTAAACGATGACCAAAATAATGTTTTAATGTCTAGCTTTCAAAATGAGGGTAATATACTTTATCTTGTTGGTGAAAGTAAGTCAGAGTATGGTGGTTCTTTATACATGAAAGAACTTTGTGGTGTTGTAGCTGGAGAGATGCCAAGTATAGACTATAAAAAAGAGTTAGCTCTTTGGGACTTAGTTATTGAAGCAAATAAGAAACATCTCCTTGAATGTGCTAAAGATGCAAGTAGTGGCGGGGTAGCTATAGCCTTAGCAAAAATGAGTGCTACCTCTGGACTTGGCTGTGATGCTAAGATGCAAGTTGAAGATGAACGTGATATATTTGCAGAATCTATGAGCCGTGCTATCATAGAAGTTAAACCTGAAAATTGTGATAGTTTTGAAACTATGATAGGCTCTTTGTCTTTTGAAAAAATTGGAATAGTTGGTGGTGATAAGATTGTGATAAACAGCGTCTCAATGGGGATGAATGAACTTCAAGATAATTACTTCAACACATTTAAAAGAGTAATAGAACGAGATATTTAGTATTTTAAGCATTTATTTAATTAACATTAAGTAAGATATTTATAATTATGAAAAAGATATTATTTAGCTTATCCCTTATTGTTTTTTTTACAAGCTTATCTGCAAGTAGCATCTCAGCACCTGCTCTTGCAAAGAAACTCAATCTCTACGCGGGTACAAAAGCATCTGTGCAGTGGGAAAGAATTTTCTCTTCGCAAAGGCGATTACAAAAATATGGTTTAGATACTTTAGAGTATGATGAACTCATAGAGCTTAAATACTACCTCATTAAACATGCAGCTGATTCCAAGCAGCCAATAGTCCCAGGTTTATAATATGAATAAAATAATATTACTCTCACTTATCGCATCTTTGTCTTTAGCATCAAGCATAACATTACAAGAGAAACTTAACTCACTAGAGAAAGAGATAAAGCAACTTAAAGAACAAGTTAATGGCAATGCACAAGACTTAGATGAATATATTCCAGTGATTGAAAGATCGGAGATGAAATCTATTATGGATAAGATAAATTTTTCTCCTGAATTAGAGCTTCGCATGGATAAGATGAATTATCAAGTAGGTACAATAGAGGGTGAAGATACTAAGATATATGGGCATTCAGACCCCTCACTAAATGGCTTGCAAAGAAGAGATGAATACTCAAAAAGTTTTAGTCCAGCAGTCGCAATTCGGTTTAACCTTAATATGCTAGCTAAGATAAGTGATGAGGTGAGTTTTAATGGACGATTGACTTATGCAAACTCTACACAATCCTACCAAAGACTCTGCATCTTATCACGAGATATAAAATCAAATGCATCTTCAAGTGCATTTGATGTAGATAGAGCTTATGTTGATTATACATCAAGTGTAAATTCTGAGTATGCATTTACCTTTACCTTTGGAATCTTGCCTACAAGTGGTGGCACACCTATGCAATATGCACAAGATACACAAAGAAATTCAATGTTCCCAGCACTTGTGTTTGATATGAATACGTATGGAGTGATAGCTACACAAAAACTAGGCACAGATAACTTTTTAAGAGCGATTGTAGCAAAAGGGTATACTTTACGAAATACTTTTTATCCTTACCAGTGCAATAGAGAAAATATAGATAATGCAAATGTTGCAGGGCTCTACTTCGATACTAAGATAGATTTTCTTGGAAAATCTTTGTTGTCATTTGGGGTAAATTATCTAGGCTCTTTTAAGGCACATCCATACTTAGGTCCAGATGTATCATCCTCTGATTCACAAGTCCTTGGCGATATGCTTACCTTTGGCCTTGGTTTAGATGTTGAAAATATTCAAAACAGCGGACTTACTTTTTTTGCACATTCTGCACTCTCAAACCCTCATGGAAATGGCAAATCAGAAGATTATCAAATAGACTCATCAAATCCAGCAGCTGGCTTGACCATAGATGGAACTGTAGGTTTTTCTGAGGCAGATTATGCTCAGGGTGAGATGTTAAGTGATAATGGCTACTCTTTTTATCTTGGTGCTAGGTATGATATATCTACAACTTTTAACCTAGGTGCTGAGTATAATCATGGGAGTAAGTACTGGTTCAGTGCAACTCAAGGTGCTGAAGATATGTTCAATAAGCTAGCTACACGCGGAGATGTAACAGAACTATATACTATGTGGAAATTTCACAAATATATGTACCTCAAACTTGGCTATATGCACACAAATGAAAACTATACTGGGAGTGGATGGCATTTTGGAGAACCAGCTAGAAAAGATGCGACCCAACAAGACTCATACATCTCTCTTAAAGCTGAGTTCTAATGTCTCAAGTTAAAAGTAGAGTTTACTTACTTCTTGTCTTTAGTTTTGCATTACTGCTAGTATCGTTAACGTATTCTTTAAATAATATCAATACTAATACAAAGATTATAGAAAATTTTAGAGTCCATTACTTAGAACTTTCCTCAGAGATCACATCGTTAAATTACAAGATTAAAAGCAATCAAGCCAACATGCTACAAGCAATATTTCTCAAAAAAACACCCCCTCAAAATTATGATGCTTTTGTTGCGCTTGTCGATAAAATAACTACGTTATCTCAAAAAGATGAAAAAATAGATGAAAAATTTTCTCAAAAAATAATGATAATGAAAAAAAGACTTGTATCGTATGAAATTGTGGAAAAAAGTATTCATGAGTCGGTTTTAACAATGAACCAAGAAGATATAGAAGATGCAGTGATAGGGTATAGTCTAGTAACTGATAGTTTTTTAAGTGATGTAACTGAGTTGAAAAATCAAATGAATGTTATTTTACAAGAAAGAATAGATGATTTGAAATCTTCAAATGTTTTAACACTAAAAACTGTATCTGTATCCTTTTTTGTAGCAGTGATTTTAATACTTTTATCGGTACTAAGACTCAATAAACTTCAAATCAATTTAAAATATGAGTTGAAGCGTGCTGTTGAAGCCGAAACAAAAGAAAAAAGTTTGCAAAAACAACTCTTAAAATATAATGAAAATTTAGAATCAGAAATCACAAAAAAAACAAATGAATTGTATCAAAAAGTATATACACATTTTTTAAGTGGACTACCAAATAGAAATAAGCTTTTAGAAGACTCAGCCATTTATAACTTTTCTCAAATTGCCCTTTTAGATATAGATAAATTTCAAAAATTTAATGATGTGTATGGCGAAGAGTTGGGAAATGTTGGCTTGCAAAAGACAGCAGAGTTTCTCAAAGAGTTTTTAGAGATAGAGGATGCTCATATTTATCACATAGCCGGAGATGAGTATGCTGTTTTAGTAAAAGAATCTACACATATTGATGACAATAGGTTTATTAGCGAGATAAATAGCTTCTTAAGCCTTTATCGAAAAAAAGTTTTTGAATTTGAAAATAATAAACATAGCTTTATGATGAGTGCTGGTATCGCTCTTGGTGGCGGTAAAAAAATGTTAGCATACGCTGATATGGCACTTAAAGATGCAAAAAATAGAAATAAAGTTCTCAGTGTATATAGTGAGAACAAAGGATTAGAAGAGACTCATAAACAAGATATAGAGTGTAGAAACAAACTAATCCATGCTTTTGAGAATGATGATGTAATATCTTACTTTCAACCTATATCTCCAATCCAAGATGATTCTTTGGAAACTAAATATGAATCTTTAGTAAGGCTTAAAGATGGCGATAATGTAATAGCACCCTATTCATTTATAAAAGTAGCAAAGCAAACTAAGATATATTATAAAATTACAAATGCTGTCTTTAAGAACACACTCAAAGTAATAGCAGACTATCAAGTCCCATGCTCCATCAATGTTTCAATTATGGATATAGAAAATGAAAGAACGCTAAAAACTATTTATGCGATGCTAGATAATTTTAACTATAACTATCTTTTAACGATAGAGTTGCTCGAAACTGAAGAGTTTTCTGATTATGATATTGTGTATGAATTTTGTAGAAAGATACGTAGTTATGGGATTAAGATAGCCCTTGATGACTTTGGTGCTGGGTATTCTAACTTTTCACATATTTTAAATCTTCCTATAGATTATATCAAAATAGACGCTTCGTTAATCTCTAATATAGACAGAGATAGACAATCGCAAATAATGGTAGAAACCATAGTGGGACTTGCTCAAAAACTTAATGTAAAAACTATCGCCGAATTTGTTTCTTCTGAAGAGATTTTAGCTATGGTTACAAAGCTAAAAGTTGATTATGCTCAGGGGTATTTTGTCGGTAAACCTGAAGATATAGTGCATTATATACCTTATAAATAAGCTAAAAGTTTTGTATCTAATGCATACTTTTGAGAAACAACCTCTTGTATACTTTTGTAAACAAAGCCTTTGTTTGTGTAGCAAATGACACTTTCGTCTTTTCCCATTATGAGAGCATCAATAGCATAATTGATAAATTTATATGCCATTAATCTATCATAGATGCTAGGATTTCCACCTCTTTGCACATGACCAAGGACTGTAACTCGAGACTCTATCCCTATACTCTGCTCAAACCATTCTTTGAGCTCACTTGAAGAATGTTTGGCGCCCTCAGCTATGATGCTAAGGAAGTATGAGCGGCCATTTTTTATCTGAGTTTTAAAATCATCTTCATACTCTTTGAGTGCTACTTCCTTTTCTGGAATGAGACATAGCTCCGCACCTGAGGTGAGTGCTGACACGAGAGCTAGGTAGCCACACTCTCTTCCCATAGTTTCAACGATAAAGGCACGTCCAAAAGAGGAAGCTGTATCTCTAATAGCATCAATAGATGTTTTTATGATGTTAAGAGCTGTATCTACTCCTAAACAATATTCAGTACCATAGATGTCATTGTCGATAGTTGAGGGGATACCACAAAATTTTATTTTATGTTCCTTATAAAATATATCCATTCCTGCAAAGGAACCATCACCACCAAGAATAACAAGAGAATCTATACCCTTAGCATCAAGATTATCTTTAGCAATTTGTCTATACTTTTTTTCTTTAAATCTTTTACTTCTTGCACTTCTTATTTTTGTTCCACCACGAGTTATAATGCCGGAGACATCTTTGTATGATGCCTCTTGTATTTTGTTATCAATAAGACCTTCGTAGCCATCATAAATAAAGTATGGAGTAAGATTATTTTGTTTTGTATATTCAACAAAGTGTTTTAATGCCGGGTTCATACCAGAGACATCGCCCCCAGAACATAAGATAGCTATATTATTCATAAAATAAGTTTACCATTTTCTAATCTAGTTTTAGATAAAATTCGATAATTAATAACATATGAGGATTTATCGTGGCAAAAAGAGCATTGGTAAGCGTAAGTGATAAGGCAGGTGTCGTTGAGTTTTGTAACTCTTTAGTAAAAAATGGTTATGAGATTATTTCAACTGGTGGAACTTTTAAAAAGTTAGTTGAAGCAGGCATTAAAGCTATTGAGATTGATGAAGTGACGAAATTTCCGGAGTGTTTTGAGGGGCGTGTTAAAACTCTAAATCCCTATGTACATGGTGGTATCCTTCATCGTCGTGATAAACAAAGTCACTTAGACCAAGCCAAAGAGCTTGGCGTTGAGTCTATTGACCTTGTATGTGTAAATCTTTATCCTTTTAAAGAGACTATTGAGCGTACTGATAACTTTGATGACATAATAGAAAACATAGATATTGGTGGACCAGCTATGGTTCGCTCAGCTGCTAAGAACTTTGATGCAGTTATAATCGTGACAGATGTTGAGGACTACGATGAAGTTATAGATGCGATAGAAAATGAAAAAAACACGAAAGATTTTAGACGTGGCTATATGATAAAAGCGTATGAGCATACAGCTGCATATGACGCAATGATAGCTAACTATATGAATGAGCGTTTCAATGATGGTTTTGGTGAGAAACAATTTGTAGTAGGAAACAAAGTGATGGCTACAAGGTATGGTGAGAATCCTCATCAAAAAGGTGCCTTATATGAGTTTGATACACATTTTAAAGACAACTTCAATACACTTAAAGGTGAAGCGAGTTTTAACAACTTAAATGACCTAAATGGTGCTGTTAAAATTGCAAGAGCCTTTGGTGATGATAATGCTGTATGTATCTCTAAGCATGGAAATCCATGTGGGTTTGCCATAAAAGATAACTTGCTAGATGCCTATGTAGAAGCTCTCAAATGTGATCCAGTATCTGCTTTTGGTGGTGTTGTTGCAGTAAACGGAATAGTAAATAAAGAATTAGCAGAAAAAATGAATGAAATTTTCTTAGAAGTTGTTATAGCTGGTCGCATCACAGATGAAGCTCAAGAGGTTTTTGCTAAGAAAAAACGTATAAAACTTTTTGAGATGGGGAGTGACAAACTCATACTTGCTAATGATGCTAAGGACTTTAAGCATATAGATGGTGGTTTTGTTTTCCAAGACGCAGATAAAGTTAGTGATGATGAAGTAAAAAATGCTAAATTAGTAAGCAAGAACTCCGCAAGTAAGGAAGAGATGAAAGACTTAGAAATAGCATATAAAGTCGCATCTTTAACAAAATCAAACTGTGTAGTATACGTAAAAAACTCTGCAATGGTAGCTGTAGGTATGGGTATGACATCTCGAGTAGATGCTGCGCAATGTGCCCTTAAAAAAGCAAAAGATATGGGTCTTGATGTAAGTGGAGCTGCCTTAGCATCAGAGGCATTTTTTCCATTCCGTGATTCAATTGACTCAGCAGCAGAGGCTGGCATTAAAAATGTTATAGAGCCAGGTGGAAGTATTCGTGATGAAGAGATAATTGACGCAGCGAATGAATTTGGTATGAGTCTTTACTTCTCAGAAGTTAGACATTTCTTACACTAAACTTCAATTTTCCCCAAATCAAGGTTTTTTTAACCCCAATGATTCCATACCAAATTAGACAACAAGCTTGATTGCTCTATAATTAGGTACTTTAAAGCGAAAAAGTCACACTTAAAACTTTCACCTATCAGGTGTAACTTTTTCCAAAACGAGAGAAT
>Ga0256840_1003508_pt1 | contig 12603 bp, 13 predicted proteins | sample 355202metaG_FD_185969 | JGI IMG/M metagenome (GOLD analysis project Ga0256840, IMG submission 185969) | Hydrothermal vent microbial communities from Mid Atlantic Ridge, Atlantic Ocean - 355-202 | ecosystem: Environmental > Aquatic > Marine > Hydrothermal vents | place: Atlantic Ocean: Mid...
GTTCAATCATCTTTTGATGATTTTGTTGAATCAAGAAAAATGTACCTGCCAGTTGGGAAGCCTGTTGAATTTAAAATTAGAGCAAAGGATGTTTTACACAGTGTATACATTCCTCATTTTAGACTAAAGATGGATGCTGTACCTGGCATGCCTACAAGGTTTTGGTTTGTGCCGACAAAAACTACCGCTCAGATGAGAGTGGAAACTAAGAACGATGAATTTGAGTATGAGCTAGCTTGTGCGGAGATTTGTGGAAGGGGACACTATACGATGAGAATGGCAATAGAAGTAGTAGAGCAAAAGGAATATGACGAGTGGTTTGCTAAACAAGAGTCTTGGTTGTCTAAGAATAAGGATTATATGAGTAGGGTGCCAGAAGACTTAAAGGAGTTGGCAATGATATCCGCTGGAATCTCTCCAGCATCAAATTAAAACTGAAGTTTTAAAAAGTTTATAAATAACAATTAAAATGGCTACAGACGTACACGAAGGAGAACATCACGAAGATCATCACGAGCAGAGCTTTATATTTAAATATATATTTTCAACAGACCATAAAATAATTGCCAAACAATTCTTGATATCAGGAATGATATGGGCGTTTATTGGAGGGCTGATGTCTTTGTTATTTCGTGTGCAGTTGGGTTTTCCAGATACTGATTTGACATGGTTAAAGCCATTGCTTGGAGATTGGATTACGGGTGATGCAGGTAGTGGAAGATTGGATCCTGAATTCTTTTTGGCATTGGTAACGATGCATGGTACCATCATGGTATTTTTTGTATTGACGGCAGGTTTGAGTGGAACATTTAGTAATTTCTTGATACCACTACAAATTGGTGCTAGAGATATGGCATCAGGCTTTATGAATATGCTTTCTTATTGGTTCTTCTTTATTTCAAGTGCAATCATGTTCTTATCCATGTTCCTTTCAACAGGACCTGCTTCAGGTGGATGGGTATCTTATCCACCGCTGAGTGCGTTGCAACAAGCATCTGAGGGAGGAAAAATGGGAGTGACATTATGGTTGGTAGCCATGGCTTTCTTTATCATATCAAGTTTGCTAGGAGGTATCAATTATATCACCACCATATTTAATTTACGAACACAGGGGATGGCTTTCTCAAGATTGCCATTGACAATATGGTCTTTCTTTTTAACCGCAGTTATTGGATTGCTTTCTTTTCCTGTATTGTTATCAGCTGCTTTGCTTTTGATAATGGATAGGAGTTTCGGTACTAGTTTTTACTTATCAGATATTTATATTGGTGGTGAGGCTTTATCAAACACTGGCGGTAGTGCTATTTTGTTCCAACATTTGTTTTGGTTTTTAGGGCACCCTGAAGTGTATATTGTACTGTTACCTTCTTTAGGAATTACTTCTGAGATTATTTCTACTAATTCTAGGAAACCTATTTTTGGTTACAAAGCCATGATTGGTTCTATGTTTGGAATCACAGTGCTATCATTTGTGGTATGGGCGCATCATATGTTTGTAACAGGAATGAACCCATTTTTAGGGTCTATATTTATGTTCATGACATTGATAATTGCAGTGCCTTCTTCAGTAAAAGTTTTTAATTATCTGACTACACTGTGGAGAGGAAATATCATATTCACACCTGCCATGTTGTTTTCTATTGGTTTGGTTTCGTTTTTCATCTCTGGTGGTATCACGGGTATATTTATGGGAAATGCAGTGCTGGATATACAATTACATGATACCTATTTTATTGTCGCTCACTTTCATATTGTGATGGGTGCGGTAGGATTTTTTGGTATGATAGCAGGAGTTTATCACTGGTTTCCTAAAATGTTTGGTAGAATGATGGATTCAAAATTAGGAGCGGTACATTTCTGGCTTTCTTTTATAGGTATCTATTTAGTATTCTTTCCGCAACATTATATCGGAATCGCAGGGTTTCCGAGAAGATATTATTCTTTTACAAACTTTGACGCTTTCAGTTCTTTTACTGATTTGAATATGCTTGTGACAGTGGCAGCATTTGTGACTTTTGCAGCGCAAATCATCTTTTTGTTTAACTTTTTTTATAGTGTTTTCTGGGGAAGAAAAGCAACAGAGAATCCTTGGAATTCCACAACATTAGAGTGGACAACACCTTTAAATCCAGGGCATGGAAACTGGCCAGGAGACATTCCAACGGTACACAGATGGCCTTATGATTTCAGTAAGCCTGGTGCAAAAGAAGATTTTATAGCGCAGCACATTCCTTTTTCAGAAACGCGTGACTCTAATTTTCCGCATGAGAATGATTTAATAGAAGTACAAGAAGGTGGGGAAGGTATTAGGATAGATGAAGCAAGTCATTAAGACGAAGAAGTTACAATCATTTAGAAGGTTTAATGCCATTGCCTTAATAGCAGTGTATGTGCTGATTTTGGTAGGTGGGATTGTACGGAGTACAGGTTCAGGAATGGGTTGCCCTGACTGGCCAAAATGCTTTGGTGAATGGACACCTCCGACTGATGAGTCTCAATTGCCTGACGATTATAAAGAAGTATATCAGAAAAAAAGACAAGAGAAAAGTAAAAAGCTAGCAAGTTTTTTGAGTGCAGTTGGATTGGATAAATTAGCTAGCGATGTTGAGCAAGAAGGAATTACGGCAGAAGAATCAGATTTTAATAAACGGAAGACTTGGACGGAGTATCTAAATAGGTTGTCAGGAGTGCTCATTGGGATTTTTATTTTCGCTATGTTGCTGACTTCATTTCCGCTTAGAAAAGTTAGACCTCGTATCTTTTACTTGTCTATAGCGGCGTTTTTGTTAGTAGCGTTTTTAGGATGGACGGGTTCTTTAGTGGTATCTACTAATTTGCTGACATGGATGGTTTCATTCCATATGTTGTTGGCGTTAGGGTTGGTTGCTTTGTTAACTTACTTGAGAGTAATTGCAAAAGAAGCTGGAGGAGAGTTGAAGAATAGAGAATTAAAGAAAGGATTGAGAAGTTGGCTTGTGATTGCAATTGTAATGTCATTGATTCAGATTGTTCTGGGCACACAAGTGAGAGAGGCGGTAGATGTGGTGGCGAGGGCATTGGGAGATTCAATGAGGAATGAATGGGTAGGTGCATTAGGGTTGCCTTTTTATATACATCGCTCGTTCTCTATTTTGATTGTGGCAGTGCATATGTGGTTGATTTATTTGCTGTACAAGCATGATGAGGGCGACGAGGAAAAACTGACGAATTATATTAAGTTTTTATTTTCGCTAGTTGTGTTGGAGATATGTACTGGTATTGTGATGGCTTATTTTGCCATTCCCGCATTTTTGCAACCAGTACATTTATTGTTGGCGAGTGTGGTATTTGGAGTGCAATTTTATTTATTTTTGCAGCTACGAAATAAAATATTGGTTACTGAAAAAGATTTTATAAACTAATGACTAGTATCGTATTAAATATTGGTTTTGCAGCTAAAGCTAAAGCTTATTTTGAACTAATGAAGTTCAGACTATCCTTTTTGGTGGCATTTTCCGCAGCTTTCGGTTATGCATTGGCTTCGCAGGGATCTCTGGATTTGTTGGTATTGATGATGTTGAGTATCGGCGGACTGTTAGTTTCAGCTTCTTCAGTTACTATCAATCAAATCATTGAAAAAGACCTGGATGCTTTGATGAAAAGGACGGAGAATCGTCCGTTGCCAACAGGTAGAATAAGTGTAAATGAAGCCACAATTTTTTCCATTATTTTAGGCATTGTTGGTTTGTTGATTTTATTCCAATTTACCAATCTATTGACTGCAATTTTATCTTTTGTCTCATTGGTATTATATGCATTTGTATATACACCACTTAAACGAGTTGGACCGATTGCTGTGCTTGTAGGTGCAATTCCTGGTGCATTACCACCACTATTGGGTTGGGTTGCGGCGACAGGTGTTATTGATAATTTGGCATTGGTGATTTTTAGTATTCAATTTATTTGGCAGTTTCCACATTTTTGGGCGATTGCTTGGGTATCGGACGATGATTATAAAAGAGCAGGCTTTAAATTACTACCTGGAAAAGGAAAGAAAGATTTAAATACGGCTTTTCAAATAATGACTTATACATTGTTTCTGATTCCATTGGGATTATTGCCAATGAAATTTGGTTTGACAGGGATGAACTCTGCCATTGTAGTGACCATTTGTGGGGTGCTATTTTTGGTGCAAGCCATTAGTTTGATTAAAAATTGCCTAAAATTAGACAGTAAAGATTCAAGAAAATATGCATTAAGAATCATGTTTGGTTCTTTTTTATATTTACCTATTATTCAAATTGCTTTTTTGTTAGATAAGATATGACAACCGATATAGAGATGAATAAGAACGAAAAGCAGAAGACCTTGTCGATGCACCCAAAGCGCATGATTATGTGGCTAATGATAGCATCGATTATCATGATATTTGCGTCATTGACGAGTGCATATATCGTTAGACAGGCTGATGGGAATTGGCTGGAGTTTGATTTGCCGCAGATATTTTGGATAAATACAGGAATTATTTTACTAAGTAGTATAACCATGCATTGGGCATACCTCTCAGCAAAAAAGAATAAACAAACATCCTTAAAAATTGCGATTACGATTACATCGATTTTAGGTATTGCATTTTTGAAGGGGCAGCTTACTGCATGGGATCATTTAGCGGCACAGGATGTGTTTTTTGAAGGTAATCCGTCAGGTTCGTTTTTGTATGTTTTCACAGGCGTGCATGCTTTTCACCTAATTACAGGTGTTATTTTCTTACTCATTGTATTAATTTTAGCCTTTAGAGATAAAGTAAATGCTGAGAAGATGTTATGGATAGGTATATGTACTACTTATTGGCATTTTTTAGATGCACTATGGGTATATTTATTTTTATTTTTACTATTTTTCCGCTAATTAAAAAGATAACGTAATATGTCAAGTACAGCAACAGTTGTAAATAAAGAAGAAAGTGTTTGGGCAGGAGGAAAAAGCCCTTTTGCAGTCAGTTATGGAAAGGTCATGATGTGGCTTTTCTTGGTTTCTGATGCGTTTACATTTTCTGGATTGTTAATATCATACGGATTAGTAAGGTATAGTAATCATGCCTATGCTGGTAACCCAGAAGACTTTGCATTCTCACAAGATTGGTGGCCGATACCTGAAAAGGTTTTTGAAGCAGTGCCATTTTTACATGGAGTTCCTGCACCATTGGTGTTTGTTGGGATCATGACTTTTATTTTGATACTAAGTAGTGTGACGATGGTATTAGCTGTGGAAGCAGGACACAGAATGGATAGAAAGGCAGTTCAAAAATGGCTATTATGGACAATTTTTTGGGGAGCAGTTTTCCTTGGTTGTCAAGCATGGGAATGGGCTCACTTTATCCAGGGGACTGAAGAGGGAAGTATCATAAAAGCATTTGGCGGAGTATTCCACGGTGCTAATCTGAGTTTTAATCAATACGGACCGCCGCCATTTGCAGCGCTATTCTTTTTCATAACAGGGTTTCATGGTACGCACGTTTTGAGTGGGGTGCTATTGAATTTCCTTATCTTTTATAATACGGCAGTAGGTACTTATGATAAAAGAGGGAGTTACGAAATGGTAGAGAAAGTAGGGCTATATTGGCACTTTGTAGATTTGGTGTGGGTATTTGTATTTACATTTTTCTACTTGATTTGATAGTTGACTTTTTCAAAAAAAAACATAAAAATATTCTGATATGGAATTACACGAAGATATAAACGAAGTAATAGTACAACCTGTTGATAAAGCTAAAATTTGGCAAATATGGAAAGTAGCAATTATATTGGGTATAATTACGATAATTGAATTCGTTATAGCTTTCACTATGCCCTCAGGTGGCTTGAGAATCTCGATATTCATTGCCTTAACCTTGGTTAAAGCATTTTATATTGTAGCCGAATTTATGCATTTAGGTCATGAGAAGAAAACACTAATTTATACTATTATAATGCCTTTGATATTGGTGTTGTGGTTAATTGGTGCGCTAATGATGGAAGGGTCTGCTATCTTGCAAGTGCGTTAGAATGCATAATTTTAAGAAAAGAAATTAACAAATGAGTTCGTAGCTATGCCTACGGACTTTTTTTATAAATATGAAAATTTCACCTAAAGGTATTATTCTCTTTTTTGTAGTTGTACTGCCCACCTTGCTTTTTATATTTCTGAAATTTTATGGGGTGAATTACTATGATTTGCCAGTCTATTATGAAAACGGAATTGATTCTGTAGCATTTGATTGTGGAAATCAGAAAGAGCAACATGTCGTAGCTAATTTTTCTTTTACCAGTCATGATGGAAAAAGTGTAGAAGAAACATTTCTGGAAGAAAAAATCACAATCGTTAATTTCTTTTACACGAAGTGTGGAATCCCCTGTGATGATGAAAATGAAGAATTATCAAGGATTTATAATTTTTATAAGGACTATTCAAATTTCCAAATTTTATCGGTGTCGTTAAATCCTAAGGAGGATTCTTTAGCGCTAATCAACAGCTACGCCAGAAGCCAGAAAAGAAATCAGGTGCAATGGTATTTTGTAAGAGGTGAGACATCTGAAACATATAACTTTGTCAATTGTGGGGTGGTCATTAAGTTATCAAAAGATAAGTTCGGAATACCTTTTACAAGTCAGATGGTGCTAGTAGATGGACAAAAAATAATAAGGGGCTATTATGACGCGACTAACAGAAGCGATATTGATAGGCTCATAAGAGAGGTTTCTATTTTGGAAAGTAATGTGGAGACTAATGATACCCCAAGCGATGATTAATAAAAAACAAAACCGAGGCATCATAGCATTATCCATTATTATCCCACTGGCAGTGGCGGCATTGTTTGGGGTGAAAATTGAGGGCTATGATTTCTCTTTTCTCCCACCTATTTACGCCACTATTAATGGCATCACTGCTGTAGTATTAATCATGGCAGTGGTAGCAATTAAAAACAATAAAAGAGTGCTGCACGAGCGATTGATGAAAGGATGCATTGGTTTGTCTGCGTTGTTTTTGATATTGTATATTGCCTATCATATTACTAGTGAATCGACATCCTTCGGAGGAGAGGGAAATATTAAATATGTCTACTTTTTTATTTTGATAACGCATATTGTCCTGTCAATCGCAGTAATACCATTGGTACTTTTTACCTTTGTGAGGGCATTGTCCGAGCAATTTGACAAACATAAAAAATTGGCGAAGATCACATTTCCTATTTGGCTTTATGTGGCAATCACAGGTGTAATTGTCTATTTGATGATAAGTCCGTATTACCAACACTAAGATATTAACCCCGAATTCACTATTTTTGACCAATGAATTTCAAGAAAATAGCCTTAAGCAGTGTATTGATAATCCTTGCAATGCTAATAAATACAGCGGCTCTGGCGCAATGTGCGATGTGCCGTGCAACCATGGAAAATAATGTGAGCGATGGAGGAGAAGCTTTAGCAGCCTCGCTGAATTATGGCGTACTCTACTTATTTGCGGCACCTTATTTGATTGTTGGGGCAATCTTTGGCTTATGGTATTACAATGCCAAGAAGAATGCAAATAAATAGCGTAAGATTACTTTGATAAAAAAATTGAAACCCAACTTTAATAGTACGGTATGATGGGAATTATTTCGTTTGTCGGATTTACATTATTGGTAGCCATCATCGCATATTATTCAACCCGAAGTACCGATGAAAATTCATCGGATGGTTATTTTTTGGGAGGAAGAAGTCTGACAGCAGGCGTAATTGCAGGTTCGCTGTTATTAACAAACCTTTCTACAGAGCAAATTGTAGGATTGAATGGTGCGGCATTTAAAGAAGGAATTTTGGTGATGGTTTGGGAGACGCTAGCTGCCATTGCCATGGTGGTGACTGCGGTTTTTTTGTTGCCAAGGTATTTAAAAGGTGGTATTACGACAGTTCCGCAGTTTTTGGAGCGACGATATGATACCACCACTAAAGCAATCGCTTCTGGATTGTTTTTGACTGGTTATGCAGTAATATTACTGCCCATTGTTTTGTATTCCGGCGCATTGGCAATCAATACCATGTTCAATGTCCCTGAACTTTTAGGGATTTCTGATAAAATAGCATTGTGGATTACTGTTTGGGGAATAGGTATTGTAGGCTCGGTTTATGCAGTTTTTGGTGGCTTAAAAGCAGTAGCAGTATCAGACACTGTCAATGCAGTAGGTTTGTTGATAGGTGGATTGATGATTCCGGTTTTTGGATTGTGGGCAATTGGAGATGGCAGTCTAATGACAGGGATTGATACATTGATTACTTCCCATCCCGAAAAATTTAACGCCATTGGAGACGCTGATGCCTCCGTTCCTTTTGCGACAATTCTTACTGGAATGATGCTGGTGCAGCTCTTTTACTGGGGAACCAATCAGGCAATTATCCAACGAGCTCTGGGGGCAAAGAATTTAGAGGAAGGACAAAAAGGATTATTATTAGGTTCATTTATTAAAATATTAGGCCCTATTATTGTTGTGTTGCCTGGGATTATTGCCTTTCATATGTTTGGAGGAACATTAGAGAATGCCGATCAGGCATATCCAATGTTGGTGAGCAAAGTGTTGCCTGCTTCATTGGCTGGTTTTTTTGCAGCAGTATTGTTTGGAGCGATTTTAAGCTCATTTAATAGTGCCTTGAATAGTTCGGTGACCTTGTTTGGAATAGATATTTATAAGGAATATATCGACAAAGAAGCGGATGAGAAAACCATTGTAAAAGCAGGAAAATCATTTGGAATAATATTGGCAATTGTTGCCATGTTTATCGCACCGTTATTGGTGTATGCGTCAGACGGTTTGTTTGGATACTTACAAGAGGTAAATGGGGTTTACAGTATTCCAATTTTAACAATTATAATTGTGGGCTATTTAACTAAGCGAGTACCAGCCATAGCGGCTAAGGTTGGAATCATTTCAGGTTCAGTATTTTACATTATTGGTCAGTTTATATTAAAACCTTTTGTGATTGGCGAAGAAAATTACCCCCACTTCCTGCATGTCATGGCAATACTTTTTGTGCTGAATGTATTGATCATGTTGCTGATTGGGAAGTTGTACCCTAGAGAAGAGGCGTATGTCCAAAAATATACAGAACAGGTAGACATTACCCCTTGGAAATATGTGAAAGTTGCTGGAGCTGCTATTTGTATTGTGGTAGTTAGTATCTACGTATTTTTCTCATAAGGGATTGGCGACGGTAAATTTTTATTGATGCTTACCTTTTTATACAAATATATGGGTGGAAAAGAAACGGATTATATGCGGCAGTTTGATGTTACAAGGATATTTACACTATTAGGTTAAAACCCTTGTACGCCAAACCATAAAACCACTATTAATATACTGATATTCAACGTATTAACGTTTTTCAGCAGACCCTATTTATCTTACCGGGGGAGGTCTCCGCAACCTTGAGTTGGTTAAAGCAGCGAAGTCAGCAGAGGTCATGGTACCGATGGAAACAAGCTAAAAATAAGTAAAATAGTCACTTTCGAAGACTTACAAAAGGGGAAAGACTGAACGTATTGTGAAGTGAAAATTCGATAAGGAATACATTTGTATAGCCTTACCTTAAAAGTAACGGAAAAGAATGATCGGTATAAAGAGCTTTCACTCTATGCTTTACGAACCGTCGTGTATGGGGGAAGGGTATGTACGGTGGTGTGAGAGGCGCACTGACAGTCAATTAGGCAGTCGTCTACTCGATTAGCCACTGGCTTTTCCTTTCAGATAAGTTTCAGGTGTAAAAATTGCTAATTCACTCTTTTTAAAATCTTTTATATTTCTTGTCAGAATAATTCTAATTTCTCCATTTTCTATAGCAGAATAATTTTGTAGTGCATCTTCAAAATCGTTAAATTCTGAATTTAGTGCATTAAAAACAGCATTTTTATCCATTTTGATAATTTCAATTATACTGAGAAGTTGTTTTATTTTCTCAACAATAATATCATGCTTTGCTGTTTTTCTAAGCAAATAATACACATTGGAAATTATCTCAGGAGTTGTAAATCCACTTAATTTATTTCCTTCACATAAATTTAGAACTTCAGTTGAATATTCTGCAAATGGCTTTCTGTCAAAAAAGAAGTCAAGTATTACATCTGTGTCAATTAAAACTTTGTCCATTTATAAATATTTTTCTTCTAAACGATTTCCAAGTTCTTTTTTATAATCCATATTCTTAGGCATTTTAAAAGAGCCTTTTAAAGATTTTACAACTGGACTAAGTTTTTTGCTTTTCCGTTTTCTTTCTTTTTTGGTGAGTGCTTTTAAATAATTTTCGATGATATCCGACAAACTACGATTTTTTTCTTTCGCATAGTTTTTTGCTCGTTCAATTATTTCTTGTTCAATCGTTAATGTCAGTTTTGTATTCATAATAATAAGTTGATGATTCCATATAGTTGCAAAGATACAAAATAAAATCAAAACACGTGCTTTTATTTTGTATTTTACACGTGTGCTTGTGGCTGCCGATTTGAATATGCTGCATGCCGCATTCAGAAGCAATTATTTTCATGGTACAAGGATATTTAACTTACAGGGGGAGGTCTCTGGAACCACGAGTTGGTTAACCCAGATTACAAGACTTTATAAAAAAAGTAGCATAAAAAATCTAACTTGGTGAAAATGAATGAGGAAAATACAAGTTACGAGTTTCACCAAAGAGTTTTAAGAGATTAAAACAAAGGGTAAAGCAACTAACCGCTAAAACCTTACCATTATCTTTTAACGAAAGAGTATCCAAATTAAATTGTATTTACTTTTTATAAAACTCATTAACAATTTTGATTCCTTTTGAAATAAATTCATCTTTTGTACTATCATCAAGTAACACTTTATGTTCTGGAACAAACTGCTCTCTTGGATAGCCATCTTTATGTAGTACTTCAATATATGGCATTTGATAGCCGAAATTGAAGTTCTTAAAGGAATAACTTTTAGTTGCTCCTGCAAGTTTTAACATTTCAGTTCCTACAACTTTTCCAATTCCAGTTCCGTCAAAACCAGAAGCCAAACCTTCTCCCATACTTCCAGTCCATCTTCCAACCAGTACAATTAAAGGGTTACTATAATAAGGTTTTTTTGGTTTTATATAATCAACAAATTGAGTGTTTTGATTTTTATATTTTTGAAATATTTGTTTTTTGTTTGTGAAATGGCCTGCTATAGGATTTGCAATATTTGTGCTACCACCATCAACTGTGTTTCTTAAATCTATTATTAACCCTTTTGTGTTTTTTAATTTTTTTAATGCTCTTCTAAACTTTCTTTTAGTTTTTATTCTTCCTAAAGAGTTATTAATGCAAATTATACCTATACTATCTTGAATGTAAGAAGTTACTACATTTTTTTCCTTTTTTAAAATAATCTTATCTAAATCAAATGTCTCTATTTCTCCTGAAGCAGTTTTTATAGTAATGATGCGAGGTTCGTTATATCTGCCTGCTAGTATTTTATTACTTAACCAAGTTCGTATTTCGTTATTGTTTTTATTTTGACAATGTGTCGGGAAGTTTTCGATAACTTCATTAAAATCAATACCATTAAACTTCAATACTTCTGCATTTATCAAATTGATTTTAAATTCATTTTCAATTTGACTTTTCCAAAAACTTGAAATCACCGTTTTATCTCCTTCTGTGGAAACATAAATTGGGCTATAAAGACGAAAAGAGTGTTTATTGTTTGTGTTTAAATGTAGATGAGAATCATAAAATTCATCCAGTAAATACTCAAAAAACAACAACACTTCTGATTTGTTTTTAAGTCCATCTATCTTACTATTATAATGCTTTTTTAAGCAATCTAAATCGACATCTTTTTTGTTATAATAGACGTAATTAGTTTCTAATTCTGATGTGATTTTTTCAAAATCTTGCTTTACCTTATTTATGTCTATTGGGTTTGTTTGCGAAAAAGTAATCTGAGTTATTGATAATGAAAATAGTATTGATAAAAATAATTTATTCATAATGTTATTGTTTTAATAGGTTTTATAAAATTGAAGTTATTTTAATTATGGTTCTTAATAGTTCCACAATTGTAGAGCGAACCAACCATAATAAAGACAATATAAACTTAGGAATGTTGCGCCAAAAAATAAAAACCTATAGACTATACTAAATCTATAATGCTTGAAAAACAATTGTTTTCTAAACAGTTTATATCCTCCATAAATATTAAATACGGGAAACAATAGTGTGCATAAAAACAAACTTATGGAAACGAGGGTTATATTTCCTAGATTATTTAAACTTAAAAATGAAGAATTAGACAGGTATAATATTAGTGATACTAAAATTAACCAAAAAGGAAGCCCAATTAGAAAAGTTGTTTTTAACAACTTTAGTATGGTTTTTTTAAATGGTAATATTAATAATTGAACAATGAATATGAAAGTTAGCAATACTCCTGAAACCAAACTTATAAATAACAAAAATAAGGTAGTATAATATTTTAAAGTATTAATTTTAACGAGCGTGTCTTCATAGAAAACAATTGCTTTTTCATTTTCATTATTACACAAAAATAATGTAGAAAAACGCTCATTCATATCTTTAAAACTGTTGTTTTTTATATGAATATAC
>Ga0256840_1003509_pt1 | contig 12601 bp, 9 predicted proteins | sample 355202metaG_FD_185969 | JGI IMG/M metagenome (GOLD analysis project Ga0256840, IMG submission 185969) | Hydrothermal vent microbial communities from Mid Atlantic Ridge, Atlantic Ocean - 355-202 | ecosystem: Environmental > Aquatic > Marine > Hydrothermal vents | place: Atlantic Ocean: Mid...
AACGGACCCGGCGCTACCTGGCCGGCAGGCGGGAATCGGCTGGTAACGTGATGGCGGCCCTCCTGGGCATTGTCACGCCGTTCTGTTCCTGCTCCGCCGTGCCCCTGTTCCTGGGCTTTGTCCAGACCGGTGTGCCGCTGGGGGTGACCTTTTCCTTTCTCATTGCCGCCCCCATGGTCAACGAGATCGCCCTGGTTCTGCTGTACGGGCTGCTGGGCTGGAAGGTGGCCGCCATCTACCTGGTCAGCGGCCTGCTCATCGCCATTGTTGCCGGCTGGGTCATCGGTCGCCTGGGCCTGGAAAACTGGATCGAGGACTGGGTCAGGGAACTGCGGGCCGGGGAGGCCATCGTCATGGAGGAGAAACTGAGCTGGAACGACCGGGTCGATCGTGGGCGCGAGGCGGTGCGCGATATCGTCGGCAAGGTCTGGATCTACGTGCTTGCCGGTATCGGCGTGGGTGCGCTGATCCACGGCTTTGTGCCGGAAAACCTCATGGCGTCCATCATGGGCCGGGATGCCTGGTGGTCGGTGCCGGCGGCAGTTCTGGTGGGTATCCCCATGTACTCCAATGCAGCCGGTATCGTTCCGGTGGTGGAGGCGCTGCTCGGCAAGGGGGCGGCCCTGGGCACGGTGCTGGCCTTCATGATGAGTGTCATCGCCCTGTCCCTGCCGGAGATGGTGATCCTGCGCAAGGTGCTCAAGCCGAAGCTGATCGCGGTCTTCATTGCGGTTGTCGGCTCGGGCATTCTGTTCACCGGCTTTCTGTTTAATTGCATCATCTGATACCGTGGGAGCGGATGAGAACAGGGCCGGCAGGACCCGTTTCCTCCCGGACCCGGACCATTGCCCCACAGTGCCGCCAGGGGGCAGGGCGTCTGTCCCGGTTTGCAGATGGTCTTTACTGACAGGAGGAATTTGATCATGGAAATACTGATATGCGGCCCTGGATGTGCATCCTGCGAAAAGGCCGGCAACGTGATCAAGGCGGCGGTTGCGGCCAGGGGAGTGGAGGCGACCATAACCAAGGTGACCGATTTCCAGGAGATGGCCAAACTGGGAGTCTTTTCAACCCCGGCGGTGATCATCGATGGGGAGGTTCGGTGTGTGGGACGGGTGCCCGGGCAGGCCGAAGCGGAATCCTGGCTCGGATAGTCGACGCCGCTTGCTGCATTTTCTGAAAACGAAAAAGGACCTGGAGCGGATGCTCCGGGTCCTTTGTTGTATTACTGGTGGGCCGTCAGGGATTCGAACCCCGGACCAATTGATTAAGAGTCAACTGCTCTGCCAGCTGAGCTAACGGCCCTTGAATGCTGTCTGCTGAAAGCGGTCTCTTACTTAGCACATGCGACCGGGGCCGTCAAGGGGAAGCTGGAGAAAAATCGGCCTACATCCGCGCCATGCGGCCGCCGCACATGAGGTCGAAGTTTGTGCATTCGCGCTGGTTGACGAAAGGGCATGGCTCTTTCATGAACCACCGCTGCTTGGGGCACCAGAAACGATCTTTGAACGGCTCGTTGCAGCCGCTGCGGGTGAGCTGCCGCCGCTGCCGGCCTCCATGCCGGACGATCTTGCCTTTGACTGAAAAACGCCATATTGCCATGGTTGTCCCTCCTCTTCCCTGAGTGAAACAACACAGCCTTTCTGTGTCCTGTCGTGTTTTCTTCTCTTTCTTATCGGCAGAAGCCGGCAGGATCTTTATGTCACGGTGTGGGTTTTTCGTGTCAATGGGCAGCAGGCGGGCGGGAAACGGTGGGCGGAACCCCTGCGGTTGCCGGCCGTAATAGTTCACCGCTATCGGCAACTACCTGAAAAGACCGATACTTTTACTTCCGGCCCACGGGGACGACTACCGGTAATAGAGGCTCGGGCTGCCCATGGTCTGCAGGGCCTTGTAGAGATTGCGGCGGAAGTCGCGCCGGTCCCAGATGCCCTGGATATGGCCGCGCTTGAGGGCGTTGCGTGCCTTGTGGTAGTCGGGCGGGATGTCCTGGCCGGTGGTCTCGCGGATCACCCGTGCGCCGGCAAAGCCGATGCGGCAGGAGCGGATGGCGAACTGGTAGGGCGAGCAGCCCAGGAAGCTGGCCACCGGGCCGGCATAGGAGTTGTTGTCATAGACCACGATGTAGAGACCGCCGGCGTCAATGTATTCCCGCACCGCCATGGTGCACTTGGGCATCTGGATCACGCCCAGGGTGCCCTCCTGGATGCGGATGCCGCCGGTGGTGTGGACATAGGCGAGCAGGGGCCGTTTTTTGCGCTTGGCCAGTTCGCAGGCGAGCACGAACTTCTCCCCCTCGGCCGCGCCCACGGTGCCGTTGCGGAAGTCGGCGATCAGCATGGTCACCACCAGGTGGATGTCCATCACCCGGGCATGGAAGGTCAGGTTGGCGCTGCCGAGCCCGGTCTTGCTGCGCGCCATCTGCAGACGCTCGTCAAAACCCTCGTACTGGAGCGGGTTACGGGAATAGATATCGGTGTTGAAGGAGCGGACCGAGTCCGGATCAAAGATATTTTTGATGTACCACTGGTACTCCAGCGGGAAGTGGTGGCCGCAGTTTTCGCATACCCCGCAGAATTCATCGTACAGGTCCGGTACCCAGAGATCCTTGCAGCCGTATTTTTCCGCATTGGGGCAGGTGACGGTCCGGTCCTCGTTGGCCAGGGGGCTGGTATAGGTATCGGTCAGTTCCAGGGGGTCCTGTTCCTGGGTCGTGCTCGGCGCGGTGACCAGGGGCGTCGGCCTGGCGGTCTTTTTCTTTTCCTTGCGCCGGACAAAGGCATAGGCCGAGACAAAAGGTTCGGTCAGGCGCTGGATCAGGACCGATCCCTCGCCGCTGACCTCCTTGAGTTTCTTCTGCATCTGCTTCTGCTGGTTCTTGACCACGTCGTAGCGGAAGGTGTAGTACAGCTTCTCCGAGGCCGCCAGCAGGGACTTGAAGATATTTTCCGCCGGCATGGCCTCGCCGCCGAAACCCTCCAGGGCCATCTCCCGGTACTTTTTCGAGCGCAGGGCCAGCAGGCGCCGCCGTTCCTTTTGATCGAGATCCCAGGGGATGTCGATCTGCGGTGCCTCCTCCGGTTTGACCGCCTTTTTCCTCTTGACCTCGTAGGCGCGAAACCCCCGCACGCTCTTGGTGCGCAGTACCACCTCGTCGGTGGCGCGGATGATCTCGGAGCGGATGCGGGCAAAGAAGGCAAAATCGTCGCTCTTGGCACCCAGGGGTGGTTCCTGGATGATACGGTCGATGGTGCCCAGGCGCAGGTTGTCCTCGGCCGTGATATGGAGCTGGCGGGCGCATTTCTCGATCAGCGTCGCCGGCACCTTCCGGCCCTCGCCCACCTTGCCCTCGATGGCGGCCGCGCCTTCGGGCGAGATGACCGAGTAGTAGCCGTGCGAGAACATGATCCGGAAATCGCTCAGGCCGATGGCCTCGGCCCCGCCCGAGCCGCCCTCGGAAATCACCGAGATGATCGGCACGCCGAGCTTGGTCATGGCGTAGAGGTTGCGGGCGATCTGCTGGGCCGCGCCGGGATATTCCTCGACAGGATAGGAGCCGGGGGTGAAGATATAGAAATGGATGGGGATGCCCTCGGTCTCGGCGACCCGCATGTAGCGCAGGGCCTTCTCGTTGCCCCAGGGTTTGCATGAGCCGCCGTTACGGAATTCCTCGCCGTGGCCCACCTCCTGGCCGATGACCATCACCGGCGAGGTGTAGGGTTTTTTCTTGATCCGGCGCACGATGTTGGCCTTGGCCACCACCATGGCCGGGTCGATGTTGGCCTCGCCCTCGCCGCCGAGTTCGGTGTACTCCTCGTAGACGTTTTCCAGGATATCCTTGAGGGAAAAACGCAGGGGGCTGCGCACGATGCGGACCCGCTCCATGGGCGTGAGGCCCTCTTCGCAGCGCACTTCCAGGAAACGGATGGAATCCTCCAGCTTGGCGATCTGTTCGCCGAACTCCGCCTCCTCCATGTCGTAGACCGTTTTCCTGAGCTTGGCGCAGGCCTCCTTGAAGATAGAGAGGTTTCCCCAGTCGTCGGTGTCCTTGATATGGATGAGGTAATCGATGCGTTGCTCGATGTTGTGCAGTTGTTTGAGAAGATCGTTCATATCGTCTAATCGTGCCGCGGACGGGGCATTCCCGCTGCCGGCCATGCCGGCGGCGAGGCACTCAGAAGGTCAGCAGCCGGTCGAGATTGTCGCGGAGATACTCCAGGTTGGTGATGATGCCGCCCCCGGCGCTGTCGGTTCCCTCGATCCTGGCCTGGTCGATGAACTCGATGGCCCGTTGCTTGGCCTGGTTCATGGAATCGCCCCAGACCAGGGCAAGGGCCAGGTTGGGGTCATACTCGCTGGGGATGGGGTAGGGCCGGTCCGAAGGGACATGGGTATAGACCGCCGACCAGTCGTGTTCCGGCAGGTTGAAACGGGTGATGGTGCCGATCCAGGGGGCAAAATCGCGCCTGGTATCCTCGGCCACGATCCGCAGCTCGATGGAGGCGCCCCGGAACTCGATATCCTCCTGGGTGTAGCCCATGGGCTCGCCCAGGGCGAGGCGGATCTGTTCGCGGATCAGGTTGGGATGTTCGTCGTTCAGGTAGCTGATCCGGGCCGAGACATCGTTTTCCACCTGGATGCGGGTATTGACCTCCAGCAGGTAGGGTCTGCCGCTGCGGCTGACGATCCATTCCCAGGTGCCGACATTGTCATACCCCACATGTTCGGCCAGGCGCAGGGAGTATTCGACGATCCGGTCGAGAACCTCGTCGGCGTCAAAGGCATAGACATAGCAGGAGTCGTCAAATCCGGGCGCGGCCTCGATACGTTTCTGTCGGCCCGTGGACTGGATGGTACAGTTGCGGGAACTGAAATGGACCCGCTCGTTGTGCCGGGAGCAGAGGAGCTGCACCTCGAGATGGTTGAAGTCGCGCAGCCTCTGCTCGATGAGCACGCCGCCGTCACCGAACTGGCGCTTGGCATAATTCTGCACCTGGCGGTAGACCCGGCGGAACTGTTCGATCCGGTTGACCTCCTCGATACCCATGCCGCCACCGCCGGCGGCCGCCTTGATGAGCACCGCCGGCTGTTCGATCTCCTCGTCTTCCTGGAAATCGAAGAGATGCTGGGCGATCTCCTCGGCCTCCATCTCGTTGTAGATGGGCGCGTCGGTGCCGGGAATGGTCGGGATGCCGAGACGGTTGGCCACCCGCTTGGTATTGATCTTGTCGCCCAGGTTCTTGATGACCTCCCAGCTCGGACCGATGAAGGTCAGCGGCCGGTCGCGGATCGTGACCCGGCGCGCGAAACGGAAGTCCTCGGAAAAGAAGCCGTAGCCCGGGTGGATGGCGGTGCAGCCGGTATGATCGGCCACGGCCAGGATATCGTTGGGATCGGTATAGCTGGTGATCCGCCAGGCGTTCTGGTCCGGTCCGTGCAGCCGGTTCTGCTGCACATGTTCGGAGTCCCGGTCGGCATCGGTGTAGACAACGACATATTCCAGGCCCAGGCTCTGGCAGGCCCGCATGATCCGGATGGCGATCTCTCCGCGGTTGGCGATCAGTACTTTGCCCTGCACGCGAAAACCTCTCGTATATAGGCTGCCGGCGGCGGAATATGGACCAGCCGGAAATTTCCGGTCAAAGTCCTCTCCTCTTCTCAGCCGGGTGGTGTATAATGCAGACGATAATGCAGACGACAGAAGCCGGACGGCCGGCAATCAGTCTGCCTTGTTCCGCCACTGGCGGAAGAAAACAGGGACCAGGCCGGACTGATTGCCGGTGATATTGCGGCTTGCGCGGTCGTGCCGCTCAACCTCGTTGCCCTGCCTTGCCGTACAACGGGCAGATTGTCTGCCTGATGTTCATGGTTTGTTGCGGCTGCGACCAGAATGCCCGGTCCGGCCATACTGGTTTTCCGGTGCCGTCCCCCCGTTGCTCTGCGGGCAGCCATATGGTCGTCCTGGAAGCCGGCGGGAAGGACAGGGACGGAATCCGGGATAATTCAGTTCACAGATTAAACGAGCTACTGTACTCTACCTGGTGCGACTTGCAAAGTCAGAAAGTGAAAAAAAGAGTAGATTCACCCGGGTATGAACCATTCTGATCATGGATAACCTGTCGAAAGAGCAAGGCGGACCAGGAGAGGCCAGGGGGCTCTGGCAGCGGCTGCGCTCCCTGCTCCGTCTGCGGGCGGCGCCGGATACCACCGAAGAACTGGAACACGAGATCCAGGAACTGCTGGAAGAGGGGGAGGAACAGGGGTTGATCAGCCGCCACGAGGAGCGGCTGATCAACTCGATATTCGACTTCCGCGAGACCGTGGCATCGGAGATCATGACGCCGTCGGCGGAAATGGTCCTGGCCGACCGCTTGGCCTCGGTCAAGGACCTGATCCGGCTGATCACCGAGGAGGGCTATACCCGGATCCCCATCTACGAGGACACCCAGGATCATATCATCGGCATCCTCCATGCCAAGGATCTGCTTCGTTTCTGCGTGGACGACAGGGACAATCGCTCCGGGCCGGAAGAGTTTTTCAATCCCCCGTATTTCATCCCCGAGTCCAAGCCCATCACCGAGCTGTTGCGTGAGTTCCAGGCAAGAAAGACGCACATGGCCATTGTTACCGATGAATTCGGCGGTGTACGCGGCCTGGTGACCCTGGAGGACATCATCGAGGAGATCGTCGGCGAGATCGACGACGAACACGACCAGGAGGAACGCGAACTGCGGGTGGTGGATGAACGGACCGTCATCGTCGATGCCAAGATCGACATCGAGGAGGTGGAGGACCATTTTGCCGTGACCCTGCCCGAGGGACCCTATGAATCCGTGGGCGGCTTCATCCTGCACACCCTGGGCCGGGTGCCGGAGGCGGGCACGGTGATCAACGTGCCGCCGCTTTCCTTCCGGGTCATGACCGCTGATCCCCGGCGGATCAGAACGGTGCGGATACGCAGGATCGGATGAAGCTGCTGCGCCGATTCCATCGGCCCTCGCGCCTCTTCTCCCTGTCCCTGGCCACGGCCCTGCTCCTCTCCCTGGCCATGCCCGGACTGGTGGGCTGGTGGCCGCTGCTTTTTGTCGCCCTGGTGCCGCTGCTCCATGGTGCTCTCTATCTGCCGCCCCTGCGCAGCGGCTGCATGGGGCTTTTCGCAGGCCTCCTCTATCACCTGGTCCTGCTCTACTGGATCGTCATCGTCCTTGGCCGCTACGGCGGCCTGCCGCCCTGGATCTCGGTGCCGGCCCTGGTCCTGCTGGCCCTCTACATGGGTGCCTATACCGGCCTGTTCTGCCTGCTCCTCAGCCTGGTGGCCGGTCGTTCCTGGCACCGGGAGCGGTGGGTGGCGACCCTGGTCTGGAGCGCGCCCGTCCTCTGGGTGGGGCTCGACTATCTGCGCTCCGTTCTCCTGACCGGTTTTCCCTGGCTGGACCTCGGTTACGGGCTCTACAGCCGGCCCATGCTGATCCAGGCCGCCGACCTGGGCGGCCATGACCTGGTGAGTTTCTGGCTGGTGCTCGCCAACGCTCTGGTGGTGGCGATCATCGACCGGCAGCGGCGGGAGGTCCGCTGGGGCCTGCGCCGCGAGCGGATGCTGCTGCTGGCCGCCGGCTGCCTGCTGGTCTTTGTCCTCGGCTATTCCATGCTCCGCTACCGGACCATGCCCGCGCTCATGCGGCATGCCCTGCAGGCCCGCGTCACCGTGGTCCAGGGGAACATTGACCAGGGTCTCAAGTGGACCCCGGCCGCCCGCAGCCGCACCGTGGATATCTACAGCCGGCTTTCCGCCGCCGCCCTGCGCCAGCGGACCACCGGACTCCTGGTCTGGCCGGAGACGGCCCTGCCCTTCTATCTGCAGCGCGATCCCCTGGCGGAGCGGATCGCCGACTTTGTCCGCAACCAGAACGTCTGGCTGCTCACCGGTGCCCCCACCTTTGATGTCAGCGAGGAGGCCGGCGGCAGACGCCGGGTGCGCTATTTCAACTCCGGCCTGCTCCTCGACCCTTCGGCCCGGGTGGCGGGCCGGTATTCCAAGCAGCACCTGGTACCCTTTGGCGAGTATGTCCCCCTGCGGCGCTGGCTGCCCTTTCTCGAGCCGCTGGTGGTGAGCGTGGGGGACTTCTCGGCCGGCAGTTCGTCTGCGCCCCTGGTGGCGGGCCGGATGAAGCTGGGGGTCCTGATCTGTTTCGAGGCGATCTTTCCCGACATCGCCCGCCTGGAGGTCCGCCAGGGCGCCAACCTGCTGGTCAACCTGACCAACGATGCCTGGTACGGTCGCTCCAGTGCCCCATACCAGTCCTGGGCCATGGCGGTGTTCCGGGCCGTGGAGACCAAACGTTCCCTGATCCGGGCCGCCAATACCGGTATCTCGGGCTTTGTCGATCCTGCCGGCAACATCATCAGCGCCACGCCCATTTTCAGGCCCATGGCCCTGACCGCAGACGTCCCCATGCTGGAGGTGGAGACCGTGTTCACCCGGGCCGGCTACAGATTCGGCGCCGTATGCCTGGCCCTGGCCGTGACCCTGCTCCTGTTCCGCAGGCGGGGATGAGCCGGGACCGGGTCGCGCTTTGCATCTTTCTTCCCGCAAGGCGGTGTTTCCTCAGCGGGATATGCGGCAGGGCCAGGGGACCGTGTACGCCGAAAGAGGTGGAGGTCAGGGGGTGACCGTGGTCAGCCACTTGAACATGCCGTTCTTCACGGTCAGGATCACCGCCGGCTTGATCATGTCGTGGTCCTTCATGGTCATCACCCCGGTGGCACCCTCGAAGTTTTGCGTGTTCTCCAGCTCGGTCCGGACCTTTTCCCGGTCCGTGGAGCCGGCCCGCCCGATGGCATCGAGAAGGATATTGTAGGTGTCGTAGGAGAGTGCGGACACCGAGTCCGGTGTGGTCGCCGGGTAGGTGGCGCGGAAACTGCGCACGAATATCCTGCCTGCCCCGGTGGTGACGCCCTGCTCATCGAAGTGGCTGGTGAAGGACAGTCCCTCCACGGCCTTGCCGCCGATCTTGATCAGGTCGTCGGCCTGGGCCGCGTCACCGGCGAGGATCGGTACATCGAGATCGATCTCCCTGGCCTGGCGGGCGATGAGTGCCAGTTCCTTGAAATAGCCGGGGCAGTAGAGCAGGTCCGGATGTTTGGCCCGGATGGTGGAGAGCTGGGTCGTGAAGTCGAGGTCGCCCGTGTTGTACTGGAGTCTGGCCACGATCCTGCCGCCCATCTTCTCGAAGTTCTTCATGAAGTAGTTGGCAACGCCAACGCAGTAGTCCTGGCTGACGTCGATGAGCACGGCGGCGTTATCCGCCCTCAGGTTTGCGCGCGCAAACTTGGCGCCCACATACCCCTGGAAGGGATCGGTGAAACAGGCACGGAAGATCCATCTCTTTCCCCGGGTGACCTGCGGATTGGTGGCCCAGGGCGAGATCATGGGCACCCCTGCCTTCTCGGCCACCGGTGCCCCGGCCAGGGTATTGGAAGAGGTGAGGCCGCCGATGATAGCGTCCACCCTGTCAATGTGGATGAGCCGGGAAACCGCACTGGCACTCTCCTGTCTGTTCGATCTGTTGTCAGCAAGAAAGATCTCCACCTTCCGCCCCAGGACAGTAGGCCGGCTCTTGCGGGCCAGTTCCAGCCCCTTGTACCCGATCTGGCCGTAGGTCGCGGACGGACCGGTCAAGGGATAGCAGACGCCGATTCTTACCGGCTCCAGGGCCATGACACCACCGGCGGGGAGGACGGGGAGGAAGAGGGTGAGGGCTATGAACAGGGGCAGGCATTTTTTCATGGCATGCTCCTCCTTGGCAAAAAGGTGCCGGCGATTCGGACACCGGGGAAGGCGGGACACAAACAAATGGGCCATGGGCTCATTGATATTGGTTTTTCCTGCCCGGGTCAAGCAGTATGCATGTCCTGTGGTGAAATGATCCCCGGCTGTACCGCAATTTTCTGGTATCGTTTCCGGGATGCCTGCAGGTCAGGCATCGGAGGGCGGGGTGATACCAGCGGCACCGGCACCAAGAAGTTCCATGACATCGGCCGCCGGCAGCGGCCGGCCGAACAGGAAGCCCTGGGCGCCGCTGCAGTAGAGCCTGCGCAGCAGTTCGAGCTGTTGCCTGGTTTCGACCCCTTCGGCAATCACGGCCAGGCCCAGGCTCTCGGCCATGGCCAGGATGGCCTCGAGGATCTTGATGTCCTCCCTGCGCTCGGCAATGCCGGTGATGCAGTTCCGGTCCACCTTCAGGCAGTCCAGGGGCAGGATCTTGAGCCACTCAAACGAGGAGTAGCCGGTACCGAAGTCGTCCACCGCGATGCGGATGCCCAGGTCGCGGAGCCTCTGGAGCAGACGTACCGCCTTCTGCGGATCCTGCATGACCGCGCTTTCGGTCAGCTCCAGTTCGAGAAACCGTCCGTCCAGGCCGGTCGCGGTCAGGACGGAACCGATCATCTCCACCAGGTTGTCGCGGGTGAACTGGAGGTTGGAGAGGTTGACCGCCACCCGCATCCGGGGGTATCCCGCGGCATGGATTTCCATGAGCTGCCGACAGGCGGTGCGCAGCACCCACTCGCCGATCTGGTGAATGAGTCCGCTCTGCTCGGCAATGGGAATGAAATCCAGCGGTGGTACCAGGCCTCTATCTGGGTGCTGCCAGCGAACCAGTGCTTCGAAGCCCTGGATCTCCAGGGTATCCAGGCTGACCTGGGGATGGTAGTGCAGGACAAGATGGTTTTCTGCCAGGGCCCGGCGCAGGTCATTTTCCACGGTCAGCCGCTCCCGGGCCAGCGCATTCATCTCCCTGGTATAATACTGGTACTTGTTCCTGCCGAGGCTCTTGGCATGGTACATGGCCAGGTCGGCATTCCTGAACAGGGTGTCGGCATCGTCTCCGTCCATGGGGAAGACGGCGATGCCGATACTGGCGGTGACCACCACCTCGTTGCCATCCAGGAAGAATGGTGCCGCCAGCTCACTGAGCAGCCGGCCGGCGACCATGGCCGCGTCATCGACCTTGCCCATCTCGTTGAGCAGGATGATGAATTCGTCGCCGCCAAGCCTGGAGATGGTGTTGCTGACATCGGATCTGAATCTGGCCACGCAGTCGCTGCTGCGCAGGGCGAAACGCCGTCGTTTGGCCACCGACTTGAGCAGCGAGTCACCCACGGCATGACCCAGGGTGTCGTTGATGCACTTGAAGGAATCGAGATCGATGATCATGGTCGCCATGATCCGGTTGTGGCGGCGGGCGTGATCCAGGGCGCGGGAAAGGAGTTTCCGGTAATAGGTCCGGTTGGGCAGGCCGGTGAGGGTGTCGTAGTAGGCCATCTGCCTGATCCGCAGTTCGTCCTCTTGCCGCTTGGTGATATTGCGCGAGATATGGACAATCTGCCTGATCCGGCCCTCCCTGTTCCTGACGGGAACCGTGTGGATCTCCACGTAGTGCTGACCGGCGGGCTCGGACCGATGGCGGTGTTCGCACATGGCGGCCCTGCCGCCGGTGGGTGACGGCAAAACATTTACGGCCGATGACCTCATCCTCGCTCAACCCGAACTCCTCGAGAAAGGAGGCATTGACGTTGTCGATGGTGTGATCGTCCACGTTGATGATGGCGATGGAATCCTGCAGGCTGTCGAGAACGGTTTTCAGGAACTCCGAGGAACGCTCCAGGGCCTTGGTCCGTTTTTCAACCCGTCGTTCCAGGGTCTCGTTGAGGAGCCGCAGCTCGCTGTCCGTCTGCCGGAACCAGTGCAGCGACTGGTTGCAGAGATTGATGACGATGAAGACGAAGATGGCGCCGCCCGCAAAGACGAGACCGGTGACCAGTTCCAGGGGAAAGGCGAGGCCGGTGAAAAGGATGAGGTCAAACAGCAGGTAGCCCAGGCAGAAGAACAGGATCAGGAGCCCGAGGACCCGCCACCGGAGACGGAAGCTGGCCGGCACCATGTCCATGGCCTGGCGTACCGGCCGCAGGGAAAGGACGAGAAAGAAGAGTCCGGCCAGGACCAGGATGATGGCAATGGTATTGACAAGCTGCATACCGGGTGTTGCGCGGTGATGGTGACCCGGAGACGTATGGGGCTGTCTCGCGGGAATGTCCCCTGCTGTGGCGGGATGCCGTATTCCCCGGACAGGTGCCGGAAAATCAGCAGGCCGGAAGGCCGGGAATCCGTATTCTTTGTGCCGCCTGCCACGGGGCTGGCCACGTGCGGATGGCGTGCTGCTGAACTTTGGCACGTCCTGTTGAACCTGTACATCTATTGTATGGAAGCGGGCTGGGAGAAGCAAGCCGGAATGGGGGAAATAGCCACGGGCCCGGTTTTCTCCCCTTGAGACTTCGTGCCGGAAAGATTATTATACAGATCACCCTGTTCGCTGGAGGCGGACAGGGCAAATGATGACAACCCGCCGGCTGCGGCATCGGTTCCGCCACCCTGTGGCGGAACGAAGGTGGTAGTTCGCCGAGATCGGCAACCACTTTGAACCACCGGTACGTTGACGATCGAAGAAGATGTGCGGCAGGCCGCGGTCTGCCGGTCGGCTTTCTGACGGAGTGCAAGAAACGAGGTTTTTCCCATGGCTGAAGTAAGCGAGGCTGCCGAGGC
>Ga0256840_1003511_pt1 | contig 12596 bp, 11 predicted proteins | sample 355202metaG_FD_185969 | JGI IMG/M metagenome (GOLD analysis project Ga0256840, IMG submission 185969) | Hydrothermal vent microbial communities from Mid Atlantic Ridge, Atlantic Ocean - 355-202 | ecosystem: Environmental > Aquatic > Marine > Hydrothermal vents | place: Atlantic Ocean: Mid...
AGTTTCCCAGAGCGCGGCCCAAGATCCGATATCGCCCCAGCCCGCTGAAAGCGGCAGCATGGCGATGTTTTTGGCGTTTTCCATCACCGCGTAATCTATCGAATCCGAGGGGCAGGCGAGGAAGGCGTCAGTGTCAAAGCGCAGGAAATCGAGATCAGCGCGGCGGCCTTTGAAGGCGGCTTGGCAGGCGGCCAGCATATCGGGGCGGTGCTGGCGTAGCGCGGCCAAATATTGGCTGGCCCGAAACATGAATATCCCGCTATTCCAGTAATAGTTTCCTGTGGCCAGATAGCCCTCGGCGGTGGCGCGGTCGGGCTTTTCCACGAAGGCCTCCACCGCAAAGCCGGCCCCTTTGGCCGCGCCCGTGCGTATATAACCATAGCCGATTTCAGCATGGGTGGGGGTTATGCCAAAGGTAACCAGCGCGCCGGATTCGGCCACGGCTTGCCCCGCCTGCACCGCCTCGGCAAAGGCGGCATGGTCCTCCAGCCGGTGATCGGCGGGCATGACCAGCAGCACCGGATCCTCGGTTTGCACCTCCAAAGCCGCGAGGGCGATGGCGGGGGCGGTGTTACGGCCCGCCGGCTCTAGCAATATGTGGCCTTGTATCCCGCATTGGCGCAGTTGCTCGGCGGCCAGAAAGCGCGAATCCTCATTGCACACCAGTAGGGGGGCGCTATGGGCGATGCCGCTGAGCCGCGCGAGGGTGTTTTGCAACAGGGTGTCAGGGCCGTTAAGCGCCAGATATTGCTTGGCATAATGCTGGCGGGACAGCGGCCAAAGCCGCGTGCCAGCGCCGCCCGCCAGAATAACAGGTTGCACCGTGCTCATCGGGCGGCCATAGCGGCGAGGGGGAAGGGTATGCGCATTTGGCTCCTGCGGGGCGTGAGGGTTAACAATAGGTAATGCGGTAAAGGTTAACAAAATATCAACGGGAGGGGAAATGCTTTAGGCCAGCGGGATTTGCACCTCGAAAACCGCCCCTGATCGGCTGGGCTTTAGCCGCAGATCACCTTGCAAATTGCGCATGATTTCCCGGCTAATCGGCAGGCCCAGCCCGGCGCTGCCCGCAAGGGTAGCTTCGGAAATTCTTGTGAATTTCTCGAACACTTTTTTGCGGTCCGCATGGGCAATGCCTGCGCCGTTATCGGCCACGGTGACCATGGCCATATCGCGGTTGAGCTCCAGGCTTATCGAAAGCTGCGGGGCCGTGCCGCGCCCGTATTTCACCGTGTTTGAGATCAGGTTGATAAACACTTGCGCAAGGCGGTCAAAATGCGCCATCACCATCACGGGCGCATCGGGCAGGGTGAGGCGCACATCGACGCCCGCTTCTTCCAGCAACGCCCCCGTGGCATTGCGCGATTTGTCAATCACATCTTGCAGCACCGTTGGCTCTAAGGGCAATTGTGCGCGCCCGCTTTCGAGGTGGCTGAGGTCCAGAATTTCGTCGAGCAGCCGCGTGAGGCGCACACTTTCATCTTGGATAATGCCGAGAAAGCGCTTGGCGTCGGGCATGTTTAGCCCGTCACCATCGCGCAGAATCTCGGAAAAGGAGCGGATCGAGGTCATCGGGGTGCGCAGCTCGTGGCTGACTTGGCTCAAGAAGGCATCTTTTTGCGCGCCCATTTCGGTGAGCTGGGCATTGGCGGCGCGCAGCTCCTGCATGGCTTGCTCAAGGCGGTGGGATTGGTTCTCCAGCTGCTGCGAATATTCGAGAATTTGCGCGGTTTCATCGGCGATCTTCATCAGCTCATCTACCGAAACCGTGCCGCCCCCCGCGATCTGGCTGACCATGGCATGGGCCGAGGCCGCCCCCACCGAGCCGGCCAGCTCGCGCTCCAGCGTTTGCACCAGCTTGTCGGTGGCATCGGGCAGCCCGCTGGCCTTGCCCTGTTGGCGCGCCATTTCCGAGAAAAGCCGTTGGGCGGGGTCAGCGCCCAGAATGCGCTGGGCCAGTGTAAACAGGTCTTCCGCCGTGGCCGAGCGGGAAACAAGGTAGGAGCCGGTGGATTTATCAAGCCGGAACACATCCACAAACTGGCTGGACTGGATGCGCTCTAGCGGGCGCGGAGTGGAGAGCAGCGACCCGAGGGTGAACAGGGTGATGTTGAGGGTCATCGACCAGAAAAGCGAATGCACCAGCGGGTCATACCCCGTGAGGCCAAACAGGGCGTTCGGTGTCAGGAAGCTCAGACCATAGGGGCCGGTTTCAATGGCGGATTGCGACAGGATAAACCCGCCCTCGAAGCTCGGCAAAAACAGCGTATAGGCCCAAAGCGCAAAGCCCGCGAGCAGGCCCAAGAGCGCGCCCGTGCGGTTGGCCCCGCGCCAAAACAGCCCGCCGAGCAGCGAAGGGATGATTTGCGCCATGCCCGCGAAGGCGATCAGCCCGATAGAGGCCAGTGCGCCCGAGCCGCCGGTGAGGCGGAAATAGAGGTATCCGAGTGCCAAAATCCCCGCAATCGACAGCCGCCGAGAGCGCAGCAAGATGGTGCGGACATCGCCCGAGGTTTCGGTGCGCTGGGGAGCAAAGCGCAGCCAGAGCGGCATGATGATATGGTTGGAAACCATGGTGGAAAGGGCAATCGCGGCGATAATCACCATTGAGGTCGCCGAGGAAAACCCGCCGAGAAATGCAAAAAGCGCGAGGTTTTCTTGACCCTGAGAGAGCGGCAGTGACAGCACATAAAGGTCGGGGTTGGCACCTTCGGGCATCATCGCATTACCCGCAATGGCAATAGGCAGCACGAATAGGCTCATCAGTAGCAGATAGCCCGGAAAGGCCCAAGAGGCGGTGGCGAGGTGTTTTTCTTCGGCATTTTCGACCACAATCACCTGAAACATGCGTGGCAGGGTGATAATCGCCATGGCTGACAGCATGGTCAGGCTCACCCAGCGGGCCGAGAAAACACGGCTGCCCCGCAGCATATCGGGCGGCGCTTTGGCAAAAATATCGGCAGGGCCGTCGGCAATGCCCCAGACCACAAACACCCCAACCGAAAGCAGCGCCACCAGCTTGACCACGGCCTCGATGGCAATCGCGGTGACCACCCCGTGGTGGCGCTCGTTGGCATCTACGTTGCGGGTGCCGAAAAGGATGGTAAACGCCGCGAGGCCAATGGCCACCCAAAAGGCCGTAAGCTGGGCATTCCCGCCGTTCTCAAACACCGAAAAGCTCAGGGTAATAGATTGTAACTGTAGCGCAATATAGGGTGTGGAGCCGATCACAGCCAGCAGTGTCACCAGCACAGCGAGCGTGGTGCTTTTGCCATAGCGCGAGGAAATAAGGTCGGCGATGGAGGTGATGCGCTGGGCGCGGCCAATGCGCAAAAGCTTGCGGAGCAGCCACCACCAGCCGATGAAAACCAGCGTCGGGCCGAGGTATATGGTGACGAATTCAAACCCGTTGCGCGCCGCCGAGCCAACCGCGCCGTAAAATGTCCAGCCCGTGCAGTAAACCGAGATCGAAAGCGTGTAGATAAACGGCGAGCGCAGCCAGCCCATGCGGCCCGCCTTGGCGCGGCGCTCGGCCCAAAAGGCGATGGCAAAGAGCAGCACTGCATAGCCAAGGCTGGCGGCAATCAGGGTGTTGAGCGACAGCACGGCCTAGCCTTTGTCCAGCCGCCGCGCCATGGCGCGGGCCAGCAGCACCAGCCCCAGCCACACCCCGAAAATATACACAAAAACCAGCGGCAGGCCAAAAACCGTGGTCGCCCCTGTAAACACCGTGATCAGTGGCGAGATCAGCAGGAAGGCCCCGAAAACCGGCAGCAACAGCGCGGCATCCCGCAGCTTGCGGGTGCGCGCGGCGGCGGCGGCGAGGTCTGGCGGGCTCATGCCAGCAGCCGCAGCACGGTGGCCACGATTTCTTTGTTGGAAAACGGCTTGGTCATAAAGTTATCAACCCCGATCTGTTCGGCGGTATCACGGTCGCGCGCTTGGCCTTTGGCGGTGAGCACCATCACCTTGGGGCGCGGGCCGGGCACCTGATGCAGGTCTCGCAAAACATCAAAGCCGCTGCGATTGGGGAGCATCACGTCAAGGATCACCAGTGCGGGTTTCGTGGCGGTAATGCTATCAACCGCCAGCGCCCCGTCAGATTGCACGGCCACATCCAACCCTTCCCGCTCTAGTAAAAAGCGCAGGGACTCAACGATATTGGGTTCATCTTCAACGATTAACACACGCGTAACCAAGCACTGCCCCCCTATTTAGGCAAGAGTAGCGCAGGGGGCTAAAAAAGTGCAAGGAATTTGTGGGCTTTTAGGCAGCCTAAAAATGCGCCGCAGCCTATTGCCTAGTGCGTGGCGCGATTGTATGTGTTAGGTAACGCTAAATTTCACGATGTTACGGAAAGACAAAACCATGAGCGATCGCCCCTCCAGCATTGATTACGAAGGCCTGCTTGCATGTGCACGCGGCGAAATGTTCGGCCTTGGCAACCCGCAGTTGCCGCTGCCGCCGATGCTGATGATGGACCGGATTACGGAAATTTCGGTAGATGGCGGCTCCAATGGCCAAGGCCATGTGGTGGCCGAGCTGGATATCCACCCTGACCTTTGGTTCTTCCCTTGCCATTTTGTTGGCAACCCTATCATGCCCGGTTGCCTTGGCCTTGATGGCATGTGGCAGCTCACCGGATTTAACCTTGGTTGGCGCGGCATGAAGGGCAAAGGCATGGCGCTGGGGTCTGGTGATGTGAAGTTCACCGGCATGGTGACCCCCAAAACCAAGCTCGTGCGCTATGAAATTGATTTCACCCGCGTGATTGACCGCCGCCTCAAGGTGGGCCGCGCCAACGGCAAAATGTATGCTGATGGGCAATTGTGCTATGATGTAACCGACCTTAAAGTCGGCCTGTCACAAGAATAACCTTTCTGAAAGGACCGCTTATGCGCAGAGTTGTTGTCACCGGACTTGGGGTGGTTTCCCCGATCGGGAATAGTGCCGATGAGGTTTTGGCGTCGCTTAAGGCGGGCCGCTCCGGCATTAAAGCCAATGCTGAAATGGTCGAGCGTGGCTTTCGTAGCCAGATCGCGGGCGAGCCGGACATTAACGTGGCCGAGCATATAGACAAGCGCGCCCTGCGCTTTATGGGGCGCGGTGCGGCTTATGCCTATATCGCGATGGGCCAAGCGATTGCCGATGCGGGGCTGTCTGAAGCGGACATCTCCAACCCGCGCACCGGCCTTGTGGCTGGCTCCGGCGGGCCGTCAACATCTTCCATGTTTACTGCCCACCAGATCGTGCTGGAAAAGGGCGCGCCCAAGCGCATCGGGCCGTTTGCGGTGCCTAAGTGCATGTCCTCCACCGTGTCGGCCAACCTTTCAACCGCCTACAAGATCAAGGGCATTAACTACTCGATCACCAGCGCCTGCTCCACCTCTCTGCACTGCATTGGCTCGGCATCCGAGCAAATTATGATGGGCAAACAAGACGTGATGTTCGCCGGCGGCGGCGAGGAGCTGGACTGGACGCTTTCTTGCTTGTTTGACGCTATGGGCGCGATGAGCAGCAAATATAACGAGACCCCTGAAAAGGCCTCCCGCGCCTTTGACGCGGGCCGCGACGGCTTCGTAATCGCTGGCGGCGGCGGCATGTTGGTGCTGGAAGAACTTGAGCACGCGAAAGCGCGCGGCGCGCATATCTATGCGGAAATTACGGGCTATGCGGCTACCTCTGATGGTCATGATATGGTGGCCCCTTCCGGTGAAGGCGGCGAGCGGGCGATGCGGTTGGCGCTTGAAACCCTGCCCGAGGGCCGCAAGGTTGGCTATATCAACGCCCACGGCACCTCCACACCTGTTGGCGATGTTGGCGAGGTGGAAGCCGTGCGCCGGGTGTTTGGCCGTGGTAACACCCCGCCGATCAGCTCGACCAAATCCATGACCGGCCACTCGCAGGGTGCCACGGGTGCGCTGGAAGCCATTTTCTGCCTGCTGATGCTCAAGGACGATTTCATTGCGCCCTCCATCAATGTAGAAACATTAGACGAAGCCCTCGACCCCGCCGAAATTGCCACCGAACTGGTGGAAAACGCAGGCCTGGATACTGTAATGACCAACAGCTTCGGCTTTGGCGGCACCAACGGCTCGATGCTGTTGAGCAAATTTGTGGAGTAGCTGGCATGGCTGACCTGATGAAGGGCAAACGCGGACTTGTAATGGGCGTCGCGAATAACCGCTCTATCGCGTGGGGCATTGCCCAAACGCTGGCCGCCGAGGGGGCCGAGCTGGCCTTCACCTATCAAGGTGATGCCTTTGGCAAGCGGGTGCGCCCACTGGCCGAGAGCGTTGGCTCGAATATTGTGCTCGACGCCGACGTGCAGAGCGAAGAGTCCCTCGATGCGGTGTTTGCCGCGCTGAAAGACGAATGGGGCAGTATTGATTTTCTGGTCCACGCCATTGCCTATTCCGATAAAGAAGAGCTGACGGGGCGCTTCACCGGCACCACGCGCAAGAACTTCCTCAACACCATGGATATCTCCTGCTTCAGCCTGATCGATGTTTCCCGCCGTGCCGCCAAGCTTATGCCGGATGGCGGCTCGATCATTACCCTCACCTATTTCGGCTCACAACGCGTGATCCCGAATTATAACGTGATGGGTGTGGCCAAAGCGGCGCTGGAAAGCACCGTGCGCTACCTCGCCAATGATCTCGGGCCTGATGGTATTCGGGTGAATGCGGTTAGCCCCGGCCCAATGAAAACCCTCGCAGGGGCGGCTATTGGCGGTGCGCGCAAGGTATACCGCCACACCGAGGAAAACGCCCCGCTGCGTAGCAATGCGACCCTCGAATCCGTTGGCGGTGCGTCAATGTTTTTGATGTCTGATTACGGTGCGCATACTACGGGCGAAACCATTTTCGTGGATAGTGGCTACCACGCCCTCGGTATGGCCCAGGCCGAAAACCTGTAGGGCGGGCTTTGGCCCGCCACCTGCGGCTTAGTTCGTTGGTTCGATGGTGGGTAAGACCGTGACCGAAAGCTGAAGCGAAGGCTGCGCCACCGGCGCCGCCTGCTGGGCAATAGACCCGATCGCGGCCAAATCGGCTTCTTCAATAGCCGCTATATCTACCGCCTCACCCTCGGTGCTGGTAAAATACAGCATTGCGGTTGAAAACAGGCTGTGGGCATCAAAGCGGCCATCGGCTCCATAAAGCACGGCGGGCAAGGGTGCGGTGGTGTTTTCCGCTAGATAGGCTTCGAAATAATCAGCGGTGTTGCGTAAGGTCATCCCTGAGCGCTCGCCTGCATCCACCATGCGCTGCACCCGCTGGCGCAGCACGGTCACTGCTGAAGGGCCCTCTTCCAACGCCATCAGCGCCACAATCAGTTGCTCGGAATAATGATTGATCCGGCTGATATCGCGATCCGATAGCACGGTGGGCGAATTTTGCGCCAGCATCACGCCCAAAGGCGCGCTGGGCGGTTGCATAGGGGCTATGGTGTTAAGCGCTAGGGCGGGGGTGGAAAGGGCGGCCATAACGGCACCAAAATATATACGGGTAAAAATAGACAAAGCCTCGTTCCTTCATTAAACTCAAAAATGGTTATAATTCAATTATCGGCATATGTTGTCTGATGGTCAAGATCTGTGCGGCCGGTTACGCTGGGTCAAGGTGTGTAAACGGTGCAAATTTCGCGACAATTATCGCGACAGGCACCGGATTAGAGCAAAAAGGGACGTTAACCTATGGTCATTACAACCTGTATATTTGATGCATACGGCACATTGTTTGATGTCTCCGCCGCCGCGCGAATCGCTGCCAAAGAGCCGGGGCGCGAGGAATTTTCTGCTAAATGGCCGCAAATCGCGACCGATTGGCGGGCCAAACAGCTGCAATATTCATGGCTGCGGGCGGCGGCTGATACTCATCTGGATTTCTGGCGTGTTACGCAAGACGGGTTGGATTATGCGTTGGAGGCGGCGGGCTTGGCCCATCCTGAATTGCGCGACCGCCTGCTGGCGCTCTACTGGGAGCTTTCGGCCTTTTCCGAGGTGCCGGAAATGCTCAAATCTCTCAAAGCGATGGGGCTGAAAACCGGTATCCTTTCTAATGGCACCCCGCGTATGCTGTCTGGCGCGGTGAAGTCTGCGGGGATCGGCGGGCTGCTGGATGCGGTACTCAGTGTCGAAAAACTCGGGGTGTTCAAGCCCCACCCATCGGTTTACCGCATGGTTGACGGCCATTTTTGCGTAGACCCGAAACAGGTGCTTTTCGTATCATCCAACGGCTGGGATGCCAGCTATGCCGCCCATCACGGCTTTCAAACAGTATGGGTAAACCGCGCCGGCGAGCCGATGGACCGCCTGCCATGCACCCCGCAGCACATCATGCAAGACCTCACCGAAATCCCTAATCTGGTAGCTCGCTTATGAAACCCTTTATGACCGCCGATGGCCTAACCCTCGATTATCGCATTGAGGGCGCGGGCAAACCGCTGCTCTGCCTGCCGGGCCTGACCCGCGATCTGTATGATTTTGATGAGCTGGCCAAGGCAATGGCGGGCGAGGCGCAGGTGATCCGGCTTTCCATGCGCGGGCGCGGGCGCTCGGACTGGGCGACCGATTACAAGAGCTATAACATCGTGCAAGAGGCCCGTGACGCGGTAGAGTTTCTGGACTTTCTCGGGCTGGAAAAAGCCACGATTGTCGGCACCTCACGGGGTGGGTTTAACGCCATGATACTGGCCGCCACTGCCGCTGATCGTCTGGCGGGCGTGCTGCTCAATGATATCGGCCCCGAGCTGATGCAAGGCGGCATTGGCGATATTATGGACCGCATTGGCAAGCCCCCCGAAGCGCCTGATTTGGCCGCGCTGGTGGCAGGGATAAAGGCCGATATGGCCGCAGATTTCCCCGATCTGAGCGATGCCAAATGGGCGCAACTGGCGCGGCGCTGGTTTAAGGTGTCGGATGCGGGCATCGCCCTGAATTATGACCCCGCCATCGGCAAGGCCATGCATGAGCAATCCCAAGGCGAGCCGCCGGACCTGTGGGGGTTGTTTGACCTGATGGAAGGCGTGCCGCTGGCCCTGCTGCGCGGCGCGAATTCGGGCCTGTTGAGCGCAGAAACCGCCGCCCGGATGCAAGCCCGCCGCGCCGATATGCTTTATGCCGAGGTGCCGAACCGTGGCCATATTCCGCTGCTAGACGAGCCGAAATCCATTGAAATCATTCGTAAATTACTGGACCTTGCATGAGCACCCTTGAGATGATCCACGCCGCTTACGCGCGGATAAAACCCGTCGTGCGCCGCACACCCCTGCTAAGCTCGCCCTTTCTCGACGAGATCGCAGGCCGCAAGCTACTGGTAAAGCCCGAGTGCCTGCAACACACCGGCAGCTTCAAGTTTCGCGGGGCCTATGCGGCGCTGTCGGGCATGGATGAGGCGGCGCGGGCGCGCGGCGTGATCGCGTTTTCCTCCGGCAACCATGCGCAGGGCGTGGCTTTGGCGGCAAAGATGCACGGCACCACCGCGACCATCATCATGCCTGCGGATGCGCCCGTAATGAAGATCGAAAACACCAAGGCACTCGGGGCCGAAGTGGTGCTATATGACCGCGCCACCGAGGACCGCGACGAGATCGGCGCACGGCTGAGTGCGGCGCGCGGGCTGACACTGGTAAAGCCGTTTGACGAGCCGTTGGTGATTGCGGGGCAAGCGAGCGTCGGGCTGGAAATCGCGGCGCAATGCGACGTGGCCGAGGCCGAAGTGCTGGTGCCATGCGGTGGCGGTGGGCTGACCTCGGGCGTGGCCTTGGCGCTCTCGGACGTGCGGCCTGATTGGCGGGTGCATCCCGTAGAGCCGGAGGATTTTGACGATGCGACCCGCTCGCTGCTCAGTGGCAAGCGGGAGGAAAACATCCGCCGCGATGGCTCGATTTGTGATGCGATTGTTACGCCGAGCGTCGGTGAAATCACCTTTCCTATACTGCGCCAACATTGCGCAGCGGGCATTGTGGTGAGCGAGGACGAAGCCCTGCAAGCTATGGCGCTGGCGTTTTCACGCCTGAAAATCGTGGTAGAGCCGGGGGGCGCGGTGGCCCTTGCCGCCGCGCTATTCCATGGGGAAAAGCTGAGTGCTGACACCGTAATCGCGGTGGCCTCGGGCGGCAATGTAGATGCGGATATGTTCGCGCGGGCGGTGCTGGGGTAAAACCCCACCTTACCCCATCGCCACGCTTATGCGGGCCACTGCGCTTTGGGCATAGCTGCGCGGCACCATCAGCTCTACCGCATCGGCGGTTATAATCAGGGTCACCGAAATATCTGCTAGCACACTATGGGCCACATGCCCTGCCTGCATCATTTCGAAATCCACCTCCATCAACCGCGCCAGCGCCGTTGCCCCGTTTGACAGCCGCAACCGCGCAAAGGCGTCAGACATATCGGCGACCGCCGCCATGCCCGCAAGCTTGCGCGTATCAAGCGCGCCAAACACCAGCCATTGCCCCGGCGCGCGCCAATAGGCCCGGGCGCGGGCGCTCTCGGCGCATTGCCCGGCGGGGGGCAGCACCATGCCGATATCGGATTTCAGCGCATCGGCCACCGCCATCATTTGCCCCTTGAGCGGCGCGATCAGCGTAACAGCCGGCAGCGCGACCGCCTCCAGCTTTGCCGCACCGATGCTCAGGGGCAGCTTTGTGAATGTTTCGGATGCCTCAAGCACGTAATTTCTCCCCCTTGGGGTCATAAAACACCGGCGGGCCGATCTCGCAACTGGCCGAAACCCCGCTAACAGCATCAACCATGCGCACTGATTCCCCATGCCGCGCCCGCCCGTTTTTCAGCAGGGCCAGCGCCACCATATGCCCCAGCGTCGGCGAGAAAACCGCCGAGGTAATATGCCCGACCACATTTTCAGGACTAAACTCGCCTTCGACTAACAACGCCCCGCCGACCAACGCCTTAACGGTGCCCGTGGTCACCAGCCCTACCAGCTCTGGCCCGCGCAGCCCCGCGCGCGTGGCCATTTCGCGACCAATAAAATCCTTCTCTGGCGTTGGGAAGCCGAGGTCATGGTGGCTGACCCGCCCGTCGATCTCGGCATGGGTCAGGTAGCCCTTTTCCACCCGCATCACATTCAGCGCCTCGAGGCCATATAGCCCGCCGCCCAGCAGCTCGGCGCGTGCCAGCAGCCAGCGCATGAGCGCCGCGCCATAGCGGGCGGGCACCGCGATCTCGAACCCCGCCTCGCCGCAATAAGATACGCCAAACACCCGCGCCGCAACGCCCTCGATCTCCATCATTTGAAACTGCATAAACCCGGGCCCCGCCAGCACTTCACGCGCCTTAGGCCCATGCACGGCGACCTGCGCCCAGTGCTCGCTTACATCGATGATCTGCACGTCCAGCTCGGGCCAGCGCACCTGCGCGCAGAACTCAAGGTGGGATAGCACCTCGGCACTTGCGCCGGTGGTCGGATGCAGTAGGAAGTGGTGATCATGTAGCCGCACCACGGTGCCGTCATCCATCACGAAGCCATCATTGCGCAGCATTAACCCATAGCGAATACGACCCGTTTCCAGCTTTTTCATCGGGGTCAGGAAGATGCGGTTAAGGAAATCGGCCGCATCCGGCCCCTGCACCTCGATTTTACCAAGGGTCGAAACTTCGGTGACTCCGACCGCCGCGCGCACCATCCGCACCTCGCGGTCACAGCTTTGCCGCCATATGCGCTCGCCCTCGATTTTAAACAGCGAGGGCCGTTGCCAGAGGCCCATTTCAACCCAGTTAGCATGGTGATCACGGGCAAACCCATCGGCTGGCATAAGCCGTTCGGGCATAAAATCGGCCCCCACATGGCGGCCCCCGAGCGCGCCGATTTGCACGGGCGTGTATGGTGGGCGGAACATGGTGGTGCCAGTCGCCGCGATCGCTTGCCCCGTAAGCCCGGCCATAACCGCCAGCGCGCCGATATTGGCGGTTTTGCCTTGGTCGGTGGCCATGCCAAGGGTGGTGTAGCGCTTCATATGCTCAACCGATTGCATGTTTTCGCCGTGCGCTTGCACCACGTCTTTTACGGTTACATCATTCTGGAAATCCAGCCACGCGCGGCCCTTGGCCTCTACCTGCCAGAAGGGGGTGATCTCGAAAGGCGCGCCCTCGGCCTCCGGCGCTTCGGCGGGGGCTACGCCCAGTGCTTGTGCTGCCGCGTTTGCCCCGCCGGAAAGCGCGGCGTGGGTCGAGAACGCCCCGTTGGCCGCGCCCGCCGCGTGCAGGTTTGGCACCGCGCCCGCGCGCGGCACAAAGGCCGAAATATCTTCGCGCCACGCGGGCCGTGCGCCCATATGGCAGGTCAGGTGCACCGACGGGTTCCAGCCACCCGCCATGGCCAGCCCCTCGGCCTTGATCCACTCTGTATTGCCATTGGCAAACCGCACTTCCACCGCCTTCAGGCCAAGCCTGCCGCGCGTATTCACCACCTGTGCGCCGCGCAGATGGCGAAAGGCCGTTTCCTCTTGTGCCGCTTTGCGCACATCTACCAGCGTCACCTCGGCCCCGGCTTTTACAAGGTCATGGGCGGTGCGCACCCCCTCGGCATTATTGGCAAACACCACCCAGCGCTTGGCGGGGAGCACGCCGAAAC
>Ga0256840_1003512_pt1 | contig 12594 bp, 8 predicted proteins | sample 355202metaG_FD_185969 | JGI IMG/M metagenome (GOLD analysis project Ga0256840, IMG submission 185969) | Hydrothermal vent microbial communities from Mid Atlantic Ridge, Atlantic Ocean - 355-202 | ecosystem: Environmental > Aquatic > Marine > Hydrothermal vents | place: Atlantic Ocean: Mid...
TAAAAGATTTAGGCATTGAAAACATTAAACTACTCACCTCTAACAAAGAGACAGAATTCATTGGTTTAGCAGGGTTTGGGCTAAATGTAGTAGAGAAGATAGAGACAAGCTCTTAAGCTTTAAATTTAGCGAAGAACTGTGAGAGAAATAATGTCAAAGAAGCTAACACAATCATCAAATTTTTCATTTTTATTAGAACATGACCCTATCTTTTTTCAGTTGGCTTCTGTGGCTGAAAAAATGTTTAAAAGTGACCCCAATACTACTCTTGTGAAGGTGCGACAATTGGCTGAAGCGTTGGCACAAGAAATGGCTTCAAGATTGGGTATTGAACCGTATGAGTATGAGGGGCAATATGAACTCATTAATCTTTTAGAAAAGAAGCTCTCTTTTTCTTATAAAGTCAAAAATCTTTTTCATACTTTACGTAAGGAGGGGAACCAAGCTGTTCATCAATTTAAAACCAGCCATGCCGAAGCAGTCAAGGCGTTGAAAAATGCTTATAAGCTCTCTATTTGGTATCATGGAACATTTGGAAACGTATCGTCGGACTTTAAAGTAAAAGCATTTATTTTACCCCAAGACCCTACCTTAAAATTACAAAAAATACACCAAGAGTACGAAACACTCAAAAACAAACTGTTAGAGCATAAAGAAAAACTTGAAGAGAGCAAAGAATTAGCATTACTGAAAGAGCAAGAGCATCAAGAGTATGCAGAACTTGTAGTACAGATGGAACGTGAACGAGTAGAAGAAAAAAAGTATATTTTAGCACAAGAAAATGAATTTGAAAAACAAAAAAAACTCTTTGAACGTAAAATTGCTAAACTCTCTTGTGGTATCTCTGATGATGAGCGTAAAAAGTTGGAAAAGATTTACAAAATCCAAGGAGATGAAACACTCTGTTATCTACATTTAGATGAAGATGAAACCTTTGAAATGATAGATTTAAAACTCAATGAAGCAGGTTGGGAAGCAAACTATTTTAACTTAGATTACAAAAAAGGTACACGTCCTCAAAGTGAAAAAAATATGGCAATATCCAATTGGGAGTGTATAGACCCACTAAGCTCTAAAAAACTAGAAGCCAATTATGTACTATTTATTGGTTTAAAAGCCGTAGCGATTATTGAAGTCATAGTGGGAGGAGGGGAGATACAGGAGGGTATAGAAGTCGCTCAAAAGCATAGCCAGAACATTGTACTAAACGTTGAATTTGATGAATGGTATGCTGATGAGGTTAAAGAGACAAGCTACCGTGTGCCTATGGTGTTTGCTAGTAATGGTCGAGAATATCAAGCGCAAGAAAAAAATAAAACAGGTATTATGTTTCGTGATTTAAGACGCCTTGAAAATAAACCTAGAATTTTACTTCAATGGTTCTCTCCAGAAGAGCTTGCTGAATTTTTAGATAGAGATGATGAAAATTTAGTAGAAAAGCAAGAGCCAAGTTCGTATCTTTCAAAATTGAAAGAACTCTTACTAAGATAAGCTCTTAATCTTTAAAATTTTATTTCTCAGCATCGTCAATGGCTTTTAATAAGCGTTCCAATTCTAATTCTCTATTTTTAAACCATTGAGCAGACCAAATTTTGTGTGTTTTCCAACCTAGCCTTTTGAGAACATTTGGCTTTAATCTGTCTCGGTCACTTGTTGATTTGGAAGCAAAATATTTAGCGTCATCACACTCAATGGCTAAACTATAATTTCCTGTTTGAGTAGAGAGAACAACAAGGTCTAAAAAGTATCCTGAAACCCCTATGTTAGGTATGGATTTTATGCCTTTACTTTTTAGAAACATATAAATTACTTTTGAAAATTCAGAACTAAAAATTTGCTCTTCTTTATTGTTTGATTTTAGAACATGCCCTCGTTCTAAGAATTTCAAGAAGTTTTTTAAGGCTTTTAATCCTCTTGATGAACCCTCTTTTGTCTCTATGTCTGAAGCTTTCATGGAGGTAAAAACATGCATTTTTTGCTTGGAACGTGAGATGAGTACATTTAAACGTCTCCAGCCATCTTCTTTATTGATTGGACCAAAACGTTGCATTAAACGTTCATTTCCTTCTTCTTTTGCGTAAGTAGTTGAGATTAAAATAACATCACGTTCATCGCCTTGTAATGACTCTAAGTTTTTCACAAAAAAGCTTTCATTGCTATGTTTCCAATACTCAATGTATTGAGAAACATAAGAAAATTCTTTTTCACTTTGGTCTACAAGCTCTTGAATTAATGCTTGTTGAGTACCGTTTAGTGTGCCTACGCCCAAGGATTTTTTGGGAAATTCTTGCATTTGGTATAGTATGGTCTCTAGGACTTTTTGAGCTTCTTGCTCATTGGTTCTGTAGGCTGAACCACTTTTGTAAAAGCCATTTTCAACATAGGTATATTTTACCCCTAAACTTTCATCTTTAGTACTTTTTGGTGAGGGAAATAGGGTGAGTTCTCCATCATAAAAGTGCTGATTTGAAAAAGATATAAGGGATTCATGTTGAGAACGATAGTGCCATTTTAACCGTCTAATAGGAGCATAAAGTTCCATAAATGTGTCGAGTATTGACTCTGAATCATCTAAAATACCTTTCTTTTCAGCGTTAACTTCTTCTTGAATGGTATCAAAAAATGAAGTGGGAGGTAACTGTTTTGGGTCACCCACAACCACCACTTGCTTGGCTCTAATAAGTGTTCCTAGTGCCTCTTCTGGTTTTAACTGTGACGCTTCATCAATGAGTAGGACATCAAATTTTGTATCGTCTAAAGGCAGATACTGTGCAACGGAGAGTGGACTCATCATGAAACAAGGTTTTAAGCTATGAATGGCATCTTCTGCACGTTTAAGAAGTTGTCGAATGGGAATATGTCTGGTCTTTTTTGCAATTTCATGTTGAATAAGTCTCAAATTGGTAAACGTTGCCACACGTCCTTTGGCTTCTCCTTGAGGTATTTTCTTTTGGCTTAATTTGTAAGCAATATTTTTTTGATTTTCACGAAGAATCTCTTGGTCATTTTTTCTAAATTTTTCAATAACGCCATTATGCTTTAGCTGTGTAAAATCATGTAAAAGAGGATACTCTTTAAATGCTTCTTCTACAAGTGAATGGTAATAATTATAGTAAAAAGTTTTTACCAATTTGTCTTTAGGAATCTCTTTGTTCTCAGCACTTTGCATCATGGCACTTAGCCCTAAATCTTTGAGTTTAGTTAATAACTTTTGAAAATCAATCCATTGGGTTAAGCTTGAGCTTTCTTTCTCTAAGCGTTCTATTTTTTTGACAATGGCGACAAAAGTTATGTTTGTTTCTCCTAGAAACTCTTTTTCTAGTGAGCCATAGCTTTCAAGATGTGCATGAATTTCTTTTATCTCTTTTTGATAGTGTGCAATAGCCACTAAATTTTCTCGATAATCAAGGCTTTGTTGTAGTGAATTTTTACTTTTTTGATTAATCTTAGCAGTATAAATTGCTTCATAAATATTTAAACCATCTTTAATTTCACGTTGTACTTTTTCTATCTTCTGAATAAATTTTGGAACTTCTTGTTGGAGCATTAGACGTAAGTTGAGCTTGTTTTCTCGATTTAAAGCATAGACATTTAACTCCCTAAGTAACAACAGCCATTCATCTGAATCTTTGGGAATTGGTTCTAATAATAGTGATGCAAAAATATTTTTAGCCCTTTTATAAGAAGGAAAAAGAAATTTAAACCAAGAATCTTTTTTCTTGCTAACGGTTGAAACCACTTCAAAAATTTCTTCAGGAGTTTTATGATTTACCATGGGTAAATGGAGATTTTTAGAGTTATTCTCTTCTATGGCTTCAAATTTTTCAAAGTTTTTACTGGCTATATCAATAAAGTTTTTAAATGCGTTAATCTCACCTTCTAAGCTATTTTCATAATGGCTTAATTCTTCTAAAATATTAGAAGAACTTTTACTGGCTGAAATTAATTCAGCCGTAGAGATATTTTCAAAATTTGAAGCAGTAAAATAGTTTTGAAAACTTTTTAGATACGCCTGAAGTTTGTTTTCTAAATTACGAAAAGTAGCGAGTTTATCAAAAGGAAAATGGTGTTTTTCTCCCTCTTTAACGTTCTGTAAAAATGCTTCAATATATTTTAGTTCTTGCAATTCATTTTCAACTTCTATTTTCTCAACTTTAAAGAGAGCATCTAGTTTTTTGTAAGGTGTTTTTAACCTGCTTAGCACATCTATAAACTTGTCATTTTCCATAAAAGAGAAGTCTGAAGCTAAGAAGCCACTCCAGATTGAGTTAGAGAGATTATGGTCAGCATAGTGCTTCTCATAGAGGGCTAAGTAGTTTTCACAGTCAGCTAAATCATTGTGTTTTAAGTTTTTAGCATTGTTAATTCGAAAATTAAAATACTCTTTTCCTTCAATGTAAGATTCACGTAACCAAATGTTCTCAAAAATTGTTTTTTTATTTTGACCATATTGACGATGTAAAACTGTTAAATAATTGTTGAGTTCAATACGAGAATGCTCTAGTCTATGTTTCACTTTTTTGTACTCGGTAGGGAACTCATAAGTGTCTGTAAGACGTTTTTCAAGGCTTTGTAAAACATCATTTTTATTGGTTTTGTGACTGTGTAACTCCAAACAAAAGTTTCCTAATCCTATCTGCTCTAAACGTTGATAAACCACTTGTAATGCCACCATTTTTTCCGAAACAAAAAGAACTTTTTTACCTTCACTCATGAGAACGGCAATGAGATTGGCAATAATTTGTGATTTCCCTGTTCCTGGAGGACCTTCAATGACCACATTTTTACCTTTAAGTACATCTACCATGGCTGAGTGCTGTGAACTATCGGCATCAAGTACTAAAGGCATCTCTTTTGCTAAAGGTTCTTTGTCTATGTCATACTCCGTTGAGGCATAAAAACCACTTTTCCTTGAAGTGCCTAAAAAAATATCTCTTAAGATAGGATTCTTTTCTAGCTTCTTTCTGTTTTCACGTGTAAGCTCTAAGTTTTTGTACATTAAAATTTTTCCAAATTGCAAAAAATCTAAAGCAATCTCCTCTTTTACTTTCCAGTTTGGAAGGGTATGACAAAGCTTTTGAACCTTTTTTATGTAGTCATTAAAACTTATCTCTTCACTTAGTTCTGGGAGTTTCATACCAAAATCATGCAATAACTTTTGGGACAAAGATTCATTGGTATCAAGAGCATCACCTGTGTAAGTGAGTGAAAACTCATAAGTATTGGTCTGGGGGTTAAGTTTGCCACGCGTTAAGAGTACAGGTACAGTAATCAAAGGAGATTTAATCACAACATCTGGTTTATCTGACTCTCGCCACTCTAAAATGCCCAGTACCAAGTAGAGCATATTGGTTCCTGTTACATTCATAATGGAACGAGCGCTAAGCTCTATTTTTTTTAAAATACTTTCAAGTTCATCAGGAAAATGTAGTGTTTGTAAGTGTGTATCAAGATGAATGTCAAAATTATTTGGCTCATCTAACTCTATGGTAGGCATTATCCTAGAAGTTTTTAAACCCAACTCTTTAGCTTGTTTCTCGACAGTGAAGCTTTCATCTTCTTCAATTTCTTTAAGTGCTAGTTCTAAGGCTTGAAGCTCTTTTTGCTTTTGCTTTTTTTTGATAGAGAGTACTTCTCTTTGTTCAAAGAGTATTTTGTTTCTTAAACCGTCTTGCTCTTTAAAAAGAATTTTATGTCTAAAAATACGTGATTCAACTTCCCAGTTAAAGTGAAAGAAAAGAAGTTTTTCTTTCACCGAGAGTTGATTGATTTGCTCAACTAAAGCCTCTTGTTTACTTTTTAAACTTTTATAATGAGGCATCATCGTAGGGTAAGGAATGGATTTAAAAGTAAAAGTTTTCTCTTCAAAAACCAAATACTGATAAATAAATTCAGGAGACTCATCAATAATTCTTAAGTTTTTCGACTTAGCAGGGTACTTGTAATTAATAAGCTTATTTCGTTTACTTAAATCTAATAGCTTTTTCTTGACTTGCTCTAATTGTTCTTGAAATTTAGACATGATTCTCTTCTTGATCTTGTAATGTTTGTAAAATTTTTAAAAATATATCTATTCATCATAAGTCCAAAAATTATTTAATGCTTTTTCTAAGACTTTAATTCGTCTTTTATAACTATTTTCTAAACACATTTTGTAGGTTTTGCGGTATTCGCATTTATCACGTTCTTTTATCCATTTATGTTGTTCTATTTTTAATTTTTTTTCAAGACTCTTTCGATTCTTTGCAAAGTAAAATACTATTTTATAGGTACTGTAAGTACGAGCCATTTTTTTGTCTAGTTGTGCTATTTTAAGATTGTCACAGATAGCATGTTCTACAAAAGTATAGGCTTTTTCACAAGAAAAACTTGGAAGATTATCAGACGTGAAGTGTCCAAAAAATGAAGCATTATGACCAAAAGGCTTAGCTCCTTTCTCTGTTACATCAAAACTACCATCTTCATTGACTATTAGGGTAAATATATAGTTTCCATATTCTTTATTTTTATAGATAATTTTACCATTTTTTAAAGGAGCTTGGAAGCTTATATCTCCCATATTAGGTCCATATTTCCGAGCAAGACCATAATAGCAATCTCCTTTTATAGTATAAAGATTATTATTCTGTTTACTAATTTTTAAAAATGCTTGACTCCCACCACGAAACCAAGAATAATCTCCCTCTTTTAATTCAGTTTTTGCTACTAATAGTGTAGATATTAAGAGTATCATCAATAATATTTTTTTCATTTCCTGCCTTCTTCTCTTCTAATAAACATCTTCATACCTAAACTCTTCCAAATTAAGAAGCTTCTTCTCTTGTAGTTTACGCCACTTTGATTTACCTTTTTTAGTATGTACATCAACAACAGAATAAATTTCTTTTTTCCCACTAAGATAGTTAATGCTTTCTTGTATTCCATTACCTCTTGTACGACTGTAATTTAAAAGTTCAGCACCAATTAGTTTCATTTTCTTGTTTCTATATTGAAACTTATATTTATTGTCAATTCCTCTAAAAACAGTATGGTAATTAGCTTGAGAAAATGACAGAATTAATAATTTATCTAAGTGAATATTAGATAAAAAATAGAAATCCTCCATTTCATCTTCTTTAACATTAACTTGATTTTGACTTTTTATAGTCGCATAGCTTGGAGGTAAATATTCATTCGTTTCTACTAATGTATATCGATTTAATTTTGTATCATAAATATAGACTAAAAGTTTAGTTTTTCCTTTTTTAGACTCTACAAATAGTATTAAATCATCTACGGAATCTTTGTTTAAATCTCCAAATTTTATAAAACTTAAATAGTCATATTTTCTTCTTAAGTCTTTAATTATAGGATAAAGTTCTTTTAGCTCTTTAGCTACTTTCTTAGGAACTATATGCACTTTATTTTGTCTGCTCATCTGCCAAATATAGTTTATGTAGGCTTCTCTCATTTTGGAAATCTTAGAATGTTTACTGTAGAAGTCAGCCAAAGTATAGTAAGTTACAGCTCTTTTAGGAAAAGCTTTAATAATAGAGTGTAGCATCGTTTCTACACCTTCTATATTTTCTTCATTTAAATAATACGCAATGTTGTTATAAGCTTCAACATTTTTTTGTGTTAAGAGATACTTTTTTTGTGTATCAAAAATGATTTCTTTTTTTATCTTTTTCTCGAAAAAACGGCTCACTTGGGCTAAAACCTTTTTATCAGATATAAGAACTTTAGAAGCATTGCTTGCGTGTAAATAAAAACTTAACAGAAAAAGTAATAAAGCATATTTTTTAATCATGTTTATCTCTATACTTTTCAAATTTAATTGGCTTATCTATTTTTAGAGTACTCCATTTTGCTTTTCCCTCAGGCATTCCAAACTCTATGGTTGATTGAACTTTCATTTTTTTATTTAAAAAGTTTTTACTTGTTATTGCTCCGTGAGTTGAAGCTCTGTGTGTCCATTCTGATTCAATTCCTGCTAAAATTAAACTATTATCTCTATAGATAAATTGATATACCTTACTTCCTTGTTCCCAACTTCCTGAACTACACCAAAAGTGTGTATCTAAAAACAGGTTTGTACCTTTTATACGAATGCTATCAAAGTTGTCATCACAATTGGTATATTCATCTGCTTCTATCAGCTTTTCATTTTTTGAAAAAAGATAATAGCTCTTGTTGTGAGCTAAAAAAACTAACCAAATTCGCTCATTTTTATTAGTAGGTCTTTCCCAAATATTTGAAGTGTTTTCAATTTTAGATAAATTTGTATATTCAATAACTACCGATAGGTCTTTTTTAGAATCAGCATTTAAATCCCCTTCAGTAAGATAAAGAATCTGATAATCTTGTGGTATATTTTCATTTAGAACTTTTAAAAATTTATAATATTTTTTATATTTTTGTTCTATTTGTTTAGGAATTTTAGAACCCTTTTTCTGTTTTAACATTTGTGCAATATAGGTTAAATAAGAGTGTTTGGCTTTTTTTAAATCATAAGAATAATCTTTATTGTTTAGCTCGTTAAACTTAACAATGTTGTCAGCATAATTTAAATGGGCTACTGTACGGTTTGGAAAGCGTTTTGTAATCATCCAAAGTAAGCTTAAAGCTGCATCGTAAGCACCTTTCTTTGAAAGGTGATATGCAAGGTTATTGTATGTGGTTACATTACTTTTTCTTAGAGGGAATGCTTCTACCAATGAACGAATAAAATCATTATTGAAACTATGTTTATTCTTTGGTTTTTTCATCTCTTTTTCTACCATTGAAACAGAATCTACATAAACATAGTTTACAAATTTAGGACAAGCTTTAAACGCAATCTTAGAAGAGTTGTCCCAACGATTTTGAAGAGTGAATCTAGTGTTACTTTTAGGGTTAATAACTGCAAAAACATTTCCTTTTTTCTTCTCATTCTCATAATAAAAATGTTTTGTAAAAGTCATACCACTCATGGTAGGATTTAATTTATATTCGTAGTTATCCTCTACGCCTCCAATAGAATAAACAAACGAGTTCTTGTAATCTTTATAATGAATATTAAAAGATACATTACAATCAGGGCTAAAATAAAGACCCTCCTGCAAACCTAAATCTGCCCATAAACTTGTATGTAAAAATATTAATATTATCTGCTTCATAGTTTATTATCTCTTGAATTCATAAGGAAATGCCTTGTTTTTATATGGTGCTAACAATGAAAAAGGAATTAAAAAAGAATCACCTCTAAAGCATCGATCTGCTTCACAAAAATTCAAAAATATTTCAATGCCTTTGCTCGTGTATACCCAATCTTCAGAACTCCAATGAGTAAGATCATAAGGGTCATATGTATCAGGAGAAGGCATTGCTTTCAAAGGTTTGTTTTGTGCTTTAAATGCTAGTTCTCTTAACTTTTTAGCTCGAATAACATCCGTATAATGATACCATTTTTCATTGTACTCATCAGATTTTTTTGGTACTTTTTTAGCAAAAGTGACAAGATCTTCTAACTCATATTTCTTACCACTGTGCAAGTCAAAAACTTTATAAGAGGTTCCAAAAGAGGGATGCGCCAGACCATCACAATACCATGAAGCTGAATGACTTAGGGAAAGTATGTCATTAGATAAATAAACAACTTGATAGTCGTTTGCTGACATACCCCGATTATATGCTCCATCTGAACAGCCTAAAATAGCTAATGCTTCTTCTGTTTGCATTTTGTCAAAAAGTGGATTTAACTTGTTTCTAACTTTAGCATTAAAACCATTTCCTAAACGAAACATTTTTAGGTTTGTATGTTTCTCTTCTATCCATACTAACTCTTTTTTTAAGCTTTTTATTTTTTCTACTTTGAGTCGTTTAAATGCTAGGTGTTTCTCTTTTATTTCATCTTCTATTTTTTTGATTTTTTTTAACTTAACAAGCAGTTTTTTCCCGTTATGTGACCAAAAGCCTTTGAATTGTTGATTCTTATACGTTAAGTCAAACTCTTCTTCTATTTTTCCTTGGTTAATAACTTGAATTTTATATGCTAAATTATTTTTCGTTACAAAGACTTTGGAAAGTATAATGTTTTGTAAAGATGAAGCATAAAAATAGTGTCCATAAAAAAAATACTTTGAAGCGGTAGAACATTTTTTATCGTTTTTCACTGAGGGGTCACAAGGTAATGAAAGATAAATTTTACTCTTTCCTATAGTTCCTTGCCACATTGTATCAGCTGTGAGTAGCTTAGTTAAAAGTGTTATTAATATTAGTGCTTTTTTCATTATTTACTTTCCTTATTCTAATTATGCCGAACAATCTGTCTTAACACCATCAATGAGAACAATGTACCAGCGACCATCTATCTTTTTTAATTCAAAAGTTATCTCTTGTTCTGTCATATTTACAACAAAAGTATCTGTTGTTAGAAATTTTATCTTAATTTTTTCATTGTTAGAATATGCGTTAAAATCACATAAAGAAGTTACATCATAGCCATTGTCATCAATAAATATTCCTTTTTTTGACCACTCAAATGTTCCACAATCAAAGCTTACGCTTTCCCATTTTATAGGTGTTAGCTTAGCTTCTTCCCCTGCGTAAAGATAAGACAATGCACCACTGGGTGCTGTCTTTGTTTTGTTATCTGGTAAATTCTTAGAATCTAACTTTTTATAATGTTTAATTCTATCGCAAACACCCATACGATAGAGTAGATAAAAGCCATATTTGGGATGGATGTATTTGTCATTTATAGTTTCTATGCTTTTAAGACTTGACTTCTTTAGTAATTCAATAATTTTAGTTACAACTTTTTCAACTTCAGTTTTTACTTTATTTGAGGGTTGTCTAAAATCAAAAGGTTTAACAAGAACAATACTGTCTATAAATGTTTTTTCATAACTGCTACCTTTGGGCAACATAGGTAAATTAAACTGTTGTTTGTAGCTTCTTGGATTGTCATTTTGATGTTTGTCATAAAGAATACTTTCTTCATTTTCATACAAAGGGGTACGCATAAGGGTGACGCCTTTGTAGTAAAGAGAAGAACGTAGATTTTGAGCTTTACCAATACTAAGCTTTGTAGGGAGAAATCCGTCTATGCTTTTTTGAGGTAAAACTTCATCAATACATTTTCCTTGAAAACAGCTCTGTTTTGGTTTAAGTTCCAATACTTTAAGCCTCTCATTTGACTCAGCTATGGAACGATTAAAGTAGTATTTATGTAAAATTTTTTTTAGTACTTGATCTGGATTTTTTAGTGAGATTGTCCCTTTTTTGTAGGCATCATATTTTTTCTTATCTTTATAATTACACGCATTATCAAATATTTCAGAACTATCATAGCTCACACGTTCGTCCCAAATACCATGTGCCGAGACCACCAACCAACCAAACTTTTCATGGGTGCAGGAGTAAGAACCATTAGTGTTTATGTCACTGTATGTTTGAAACAATACTACACCTTCATAGTTTGTGGCTATGGGGTTTAGTTTTATGTTTATGTAGGGAGTTCCTGTAGCATTTAGGACGGTGCTTAGGAGTATGATTGAGAATATTTTACTCATGGGTTTTGTATCCGATATTCAATATAATCAGAAAACAGTTCATTGAAAAGTTCTCCAATTCTTTTATCTGTCCAAGCTACATTTAAATAATCTTTCCTATCTATACAAAGCGTTTTATGACCAATATGACTTATTAAAATTCGTTTTGAACCACGTATAAAAACAACACCTTCATTAACATCTAAATTGAGTTTTTCTAATTTTTTATGAGCATTTTGGCAATCAAAGCGTTTAAGATTTGTAAAGATATTTTTTTCTACAAGTTTTTTCTCTTTGTGATTTAGCTTTCTATATGTTCCTGCTCCAGAACACTCAACGGTTCGTGCATAAGTTTGTAACTTATAAATTAAAGGATCTTTCTCTCTTGTTCCTAGTTTAAATGTTTTTATTATTTTCTTTTTATTTCGTAAAATTTGAAAAGTTATCAACTCTCCACCTTGTTTTTTATTGATTATGTGTGACACATTTAAATCATCAGTCAATGTTATCCCATCTATTTTTTCAATAATATCATTGGCACGTAAATCAATAATGTCAGCAACTGTTCCTTTTTTGATTCCAGTTATCCTTACTTGCTTAGAATATTCATCTGTATAAATTCCAACATGTGCTTGATTGAAGTTTAAATCTTTAAGGACAGTTTGTTTATCTAACCATGAGAGAACACCTGCGTTTAAATAGTCAAATGTAACAGGACAAGCATCTCCTGCTTCTAAACTAAGCGATGTTAGTATTATAAATATTAATGTTTTTGTCATCATGCATTGGTGATATAGCTTTTGTTTTTTATCTCGTATCTTCTCAAATATCTGTATGCCTATGGGGAGTTTTTTTAGCTTTTTCATAAGGATATTATAGCCTATTTAGGTTAATGAATTATCTACCTCATCTTTTAACTACAAATACGAATGCTTTATAAATTTTTAACTTCTCTTCTATTATTTGATATAATGCCAATAATATTTTTATTAAGGCATTAGATGGTGCAAACTACTATTCAAACTCAAAAATTCATTTTAAAATTTTTCCCTGAAATTATGGTTAAAGGCTCATCGGCTAA
>Ga0256840_1003513_pt1 | contig 12592 bp, 9 predicted proteins | sample 355202metaG_FD_185969 | JGI IMG/M metagenome (GOLD analysis project Ga0256840, IMG submission 185969) | Hydrothermal vent microbial communities from Mid Atlantic Ridge, Atlantic Ocean - 355-202 | ecosystem: Environmental > Aquatic > Marine > Hydrothermal vents | place: Atlantic Ocean: Mid...
CTTTCGAAGTGAACGAAAAACTCCTTCTGCACAGAAGCTTTAGAGGCTCTATTTTCGAAAAGCTCTCGTATAGTTCTACTTTTTCTAAATGTAAAGTCGTAACTTTCCGCTTTTGGTTCAGAGAGAGAAAGAGACTCGAGGTGAATTTCGTATATGTTTTTTTGCATCCGCCTCCATCTATCCTCATATTTGCTCCGTACGGCCGCCTCCATATTTTTGAAAAGCTTCAGTTTGACCCTCTCAAGCCCGGTGAAAAGCTCCATCGAATATCTGAAGTAGTTTTCGCTGTCGGTACGCAACTCCAGAGTTCCGCCCGGCTCAAGAACCCTTAAAGACTCTCTTACGAATGGCTCTGCGATAACTCTTCTATGAGGTTTTTTGTCCCACGGAACAGGAAAGTGCACAAATATGCGCTCGACCCTGTTGCTCGGAAGCAGCTCCATAAAAAGTCGCGCGTCATAGTCTATTACCCAGATGTTCTCTATGGAGTCAAGCTCTATTCGGCGCATCACCTGCTCGAGCGACGGACGGTGAATCTCCAGCCCTATCAGATGAACGTCGGGATTCTCTTTCGCCTGATGAACAAGATGGCGGCCGCTTCCGAAACCGACCTCGATCCATAGCGGTTTATCCGGCAAAGCGGCAGCATCGAAAGAGGCGATCTCTTTCAAAGCTTTGGGAGGTTTTTGGAGTTTTGCACTCTCTATATTTGAGATGTTCTCGTAAGCGACCTTCGGCTCCGCTGTTTTGATATACCCTTGAAGAGCCCTTTTCAAAAGAGTGTTCGGAGATGGTCTTGTTATCTTATCCCCTTTTATCAAAACAGCGCCCTTTTTGGGCTTTACCTGAAGCAAAAAAGGGACACCCTCGCTCTCTACGCCTATGAGACCCTCATCGGGATGCTCAAGATTTTTCGCATACCATTTGAACTCTACCCCGTTGCATTCAAAGGGTAGGGGCATCTCTTTGAAACTATCTACGAGAATGTGTGGCATAAAATTTACTACTTGGCTTCGATATAGAGATCTACCGGTTCGGAAGGTTCGGACCTGAGCCCGAACCTGTCTATCTCGACGACTCTATATCTATATTTGACCCCTGGTTTCATGAACTTGTCGACAAACTTGTTTCCATAAATGTTCGAAAAGGTTCTCTCCTGCTTCGTAAGCCCCTCCCAATGGCTCCTTATGACATCGTATCTGTCGGCACGATCGTCACCCGGCTCCCACAAAATTATCCCCTGATTGAAAGCGGTTTTTGCGGCTGTGATGGTGGGAGAAGCGGGTTTGGCGAGTGTTCTTCCCATGACAGGCGGCTCGGAAATATGGCTCTCCAGGCCATCTTTGTCCACTGCGGAGACTTTGTAGTAGTAGACCTTTCCATCCTCCTCCACTTTGTCGTCGTAAACCGGCTGGCCCGTCTTCGCTCTGTATGTATAGAATGCTTTCGCGAAAGGGCTTCTGTAAACTTTGTAGTAGATCACATCCTTCGTAGGGCTGGGCTGCCACTCCAGGTGAATCTTTCTGGGAAGATCTTTGGATGCCGTCAAATTTGCGGGAGTCTTCGGAAGCGGTTTCGTAATAGCCTTCACTGCAATGCTCGGACCCGAAACCAGACCGCTGCAGAGCTTGACCCTCACTCTGTAGACATATACCTCATCCTGCTTAATATCTTTGTCCATATACTCTGCGCTGAGCCTGTTTTCCACATAGGCGATCTGAGACCATTTTCCCGGCTCTCTTACGGTAGATCTCTCCACGACATAACCTTTGACCCTCAAGTCGCTGTGGGGACGCCATATCAGCTTGATTCTTTCAGGCAAGTTCGCTATGGCGCGCACGAAACTGACCGACTCTATCATAGGAGCCGTTTTGACCCTTACCGCGCTTGACCTGAAAGATTCGAAACCCTCCTCCGTATATGTAGATATCTGGTACATATAGAGGGTGTTTGGTCGAAGATTTTTATCTACATAGTGGGTTACGTATCTGTCGTCGACCGTATCTACGACAGTAAGCTTCTTGCCGGTATGGGCCGGGTCCATCCTGTAAATTATATAGCCATCTATTCTTGTGGAGGGAACCATTTTCCATTCAAGCCCCACACTCGATATATCGCTGATGGTTTTGACCGATTCGACTACGGGCAGATCGGACCTGACCTTGGTTTCACCCGGTACTATCCCCTTTTGGGCGCATCCCGTTGCAAGTATCATCAAAGCGCTCAAGCAGAGCGCACGGATCCAATATTTCATCTAATTTCTCCTTCTCAAAATAGCTCTCGATCGCCCTCTCCATAGAGTCGGGAATCTTTGCGGTAAACTGCATAAGATCACCGCTTCTTGGGTGTTTAAGGTATAGCACGTATGCGTGCAACAAAATACGTTCTATTTTACCTTTGGAGCTCTTAAAACCGTATAAACCGTCACCCACTATATGGCGACCGATAGATGCCAGATGTACTCTGATCTGGTGGGTCCTTCCCGTAAAGAGCTTGGCACCTATAAGCTCGTAACCGTTCTTTTGGCTCTCCATAAGTTTTTCGAAACGGGTTTTCGCCTCTTTCCCGCCGGAGACGATACCCATTTTAAGTCTGTTGGCCCTGTTTCGTCCTATGGCCCCTTCAACGATGCAGGATCTCTTCAGCGGGTAGTCGATGAGTGCAATGTAGTAGCGTCCCATACTTCTGCTTTGAAGCTGCTTGGAGAGCTCTTCATGGGCAAAGTTCGTTTTGGCGACCACCATGGCGCCGCTAGTCTCCTTGTCGAGCCTGTGAACTATGCCGTGGCGCTCCTCTCCGCTTATCGTAGAGAGGTTTATCCCCTTGAATTTGAGCCAATCGACGAGAGTGGCCTCTTTGACGCTTGGAGCGGGATGTACGACGACTCCGCTCGGCTTGTTGATAACCAGGATATCTCCATCTTCATATACAACCTCTACGTCAAAATCGACGCCGCCTCTTTCAAAATCTGGCTCTTCAGGGATGGTGTACTCCACCTCTTCGTCGCAGGAGACTCTGTAGCCCGCTTTCGTGACGACTCTCCCTTTCGCCTTTACAAAACCTTTTTTTATAAGCTGCTCAACCTGACTGCGGGAACCGCCTATCTGTGAATGCAAAAATCTATCGAGCCTCTCGCTCTTTCGTGCCGTAACGCACTTCGTTAATCTCTCTCTTTTCATTTCTTCGTTACAATTTCCAAACTCGATTACGGTGGGATCAATGAGACATATATTTATGTTCGACAGGCGCATTTTAACACATTTCGATTTTTTCCTTATTCTGCTCATTCTGCCACTCATTCTCACATCCTTATACCTGGTAAACGAGATAAGCAGCGCCCTTTTCAAAAAGGAGATACTCTACATATCTATCGGCATAGCCGTATTTTTCATCACTTTTCTGATCCCTTGGCGTTCGATACGGTGGCTCATCCCTATCTTCTACTGGGCGACGATACTTCTGCTTATAAGCGTCGACCTCTTCGGAGTGACCAAGCTTGGAGCCCAAAGATGGCTGGAGATACCGTTTGTAGGGCTTACGATTCAACCATCGGAACTCTTCAAGCCCGCATTCATACTGATGCTCGCATATCTCATTCAGGACAACCCACCTCCAAAAGAGGGTTACGGCCTGAAAGATTTCGGTAAATTCTCCTTCTATATAATTCTGCCTTTCCTACTCATCGCCAAAGAGCCGGACCTTGGCACTGCTCTTGTACTGCTGATAATCGGTTACGGCATACTCTTCTTAGTCGGCGTCAAATGGAAAATATGGGCCTCGATAGCGGTCACTCTATCGCTTGCTGCACCATTCCTTTACAATAACCTGCACGACTACCAGAAGAAGAGGATCCACGACTTTCTTGCCGAAAAACCGAGCTATCACGTCCAACAATCGATTATAGCGATAGGATCTGGCGGAATGACGGGAAAACCGAAGGAGGAGGCGACGCAGACCCAATTGAAGTTTCTACCGATAGCTTCCAGCGACTTCATATTCGCATACTTCGTGGAGCGCTTCGGCTTTTTCGGCGCTGCCGGACTCATTTTTCTTTATGCGCTTCTGATTCTTCATATTCTGAGCCTCGGAGTTCACGCAAAGGGTGACTACTACATAAAGGTTACCGCATACGGGATAGCTTTTCTCATTTTCGTCTATACCAGCGTAAATATTTTGATGACCATCGGACTCGCTCCCGTCGTAGGTGTACCCCTTCCGCTTCTGAGTCACGGAGGGAGCAGTTTCATAAATTTCATGCTTCTTTTTGGAATTTTGGAAAACTTTCTTGCTTTTAGATTCAATTTCTTGTATAATGCCGGCTCGAAAGTTACTTTCCTCTAAAAGAGAGGGCCAATAGCTCAGTTGGTTAGAGCATCCGGCTCATAACCGGATGGTCCCAGGTTCGAGTCCTGGTTGGCCCACCACTTTAAACCCCCTTCGCTATTTCTCACCGATTCAATAAAACGGCGTCGGATACACCGTCTCGGTCTGATTTTCAAGGAACACTTCTTCTTGTTTTGCCGATATAGCGCTGCCTTGGGCGGTATATCTTCTGCTTCGGATCTTTCTTCTGCTCTATAAGGTGTGTTATCCATCCTACGGTCCGCCCTATGACGAAGATCGGAGTGAACATCTTTTTTCTGATCCCTAAAGCTTCCAAAATCGTCCCTGAATAGAAGTCGATATTTGGGTAGAGGTTTCTCTTTACGAAATATTCATCACTCAAAGCTATCTCTTCGACTCTGTCTGCTATCTCTATCAGCTTCGAACTGATGCCGATGGTATCCCTCAACTCATCTCTTAACCGCTTCAACACTCTTGCACGCGGGTCGAAGTTTTTGTATACCCGGTGTCCGAAGCCCATGAGCCTGAATGGGTCGTCGGGGTCTTTGGCCCTTTTGATGAACTCATCGACTTTTTCGACGCTTCCTATCATCTCAAGCTGCGCTATGACAGACTCGTTGGCTCCGCCGTGGGCCCTGCCCCACAGAGCGTTTATACCGGCGACAACCGCAGCATAGGGGTGGGCTCCGGTAGATCCTACGGCACGAACCGTCGTTGTCGATGCATTCTGCTCATGGTCTGCATGAAGCATGAATATCTTGTCAAGCGCCCGTACTTCGACATCGGTTACTTCCGTATTCCCGGTCGGAAAGGCTCTCATCATATATAAAAAGTTTTCGGTAAAGTAACGATCCATATCGGGGTATATGAGCGGATAACCCATGGAGTGGCGGTAGGTAAAAGCCGCCAAAGTCGGCATCTTGGCGATAATCCTGCGCGCCATCTCCATGAACTCTTCATCCTCTTTTACATTCAGGTGCTGGTGGTGGAAGGCACTTAGAGCCGAAACGGCCGAAGAGAGTATCGCCATAGGGTGGCCGTTGTCCGGAAATGCTCTGAAAAGATACTTTATACCTTCGTGCGGATAGCTTTTCGTTCTTATATCCTGCTCGAAACCTTTATACTCCCGCTCCCCCGGTAGTTCGCCATGCAGAAGAAGGTAACATACCTCTATATAGTTCTTCTTTTCGGCCAGCTCCTCTATCGGGTAGCCTCTGTAGAGAAGCTCCCCTTTCTCGCCGTCGATATAGGTTATAGCTGACTGGCATGAAGCCGTCTCCGTCAGGCCGTTATCGTACGTATAGGCGCCGATTTCCCTTTTGAAGCCGGAAATATCGACTACCGGAGCGCCCAAAGTGGACTCCAGCAACTCGAACTCGCCGCTTTGACCCGTTTTTTCGTTCTTTACCGTAAGTTTAGCCATTTTCTCCTCCTTCTTAACCCGCCGAAGCAACATAACCGGGCATCCTGTTCAGCGCCAAAACCTGCGCCTCCTCACTTCCCAAAAGATCCTTTTCAAGAGCACTCTTCTCAAATCCGCACCCTAAATAGTCCGCTATCAGTTCGACATCTTTGAGTGCGTTACCAAGACAACTTGTCGCACCGGGTGAAGGCGTCATATTGAAAACGATACCCTCTTTCGTATCAATTTTAGCTTCACCGAGAAGCAGCTTTTTCTCTCTTTTATCGATTATCTGAGGTCTCAGGCCCCCTACATGCTCCGCAAACTCTATGTCACTCTCGGTAAGAGTCGGAATAATCTTTTTAGCCTCTTTCAAAAAGAGACCCTTACGTATGCCGGGAACCTCGTACATCATATTTTTCAAGACATAATCTCTTATATCCTCATCCGAGAGAAGATCGTAGAAGACTTTCATTACGGATTTGTCCGGTTTCAAAGATGAGAAAAACTCAAGATAGGTATTCTCTCTGTAACGCTCCAGTTTCGGAAGTGCAAGTGCGGTAGGACCAAACCTGGTTTTGCCCTTTTCGAGTATGTCGGGATCTCCGTGAATAGCAGCGAAAGGGAGCTTGTCGTTTTGTACCGTGTAGACTTTCGAACCGAGAATGGAAGCCGGCGCATAGTAGAAACTTCCGCCTATAGGCAGACATGCATACTCTTTGCCATAACCCATTTTGTGCGCATGCAAAAGAGAGTGGGCGCCCGCATTTACTACGACGTAATCTGCAAAATATTTACCTTTCGGCGTCAAAAGCTGGAACTTGTCGCCAAGCTTCTCTATCTGGTAGACTTCACAATCAAGATGAACGTCACACACACCTTTCGTCTCTTTTTTCGCATTGTCGGCGAAGGTTTCGGCTATGGCCCCGAAATCGACTGCACAATACTCGTCGAGTGCCCCCATCGCCACTATACTCTCCTCTCTTCCTTCCACGAGCTTTGGCTCTATCGAAGCGAGGTCATCTTTTGAAAAGAGTTCCAAATATGGGTAGATCTGCTTGAATATCTCATAGCGGCTCTTTATAAACTCCACCTCTCTCTCCCCCACGCCTATAACCATTTTCGGGAACTTGAAGATATGTTTACCGCCGTATCCATGCTTCAGAGCGTAGTTAAGGAGCATATTCGCGGTTCTTTTGACCTTTTTCGCCTTTTCGAAGGTGTAGTTCGTCTCTATATCTCCGCAGTGAAGCGTCTGGGAGTTGTTTCTTCCATTGGTGTTTATCGAAGCTATACTCTTGTACTTCTCAAAAAGAGCGACGCTCTCTATGTCGGTATATTTTGCAAGCTCGTACAAAAGTGCCGTTCCGGAGATTCCTCCGCCTACAATTATGACGTTGTAGTAGTGTTGCATTTTCTGCCTCTCTTTCAAATATGTAATTTTTGGTGAAAATAGTTGTCTATGTCGAAAAATATCTCTCCCGAACGATTCTTGAAGGTAAGGTGCTTTTTGTCCAGATCGTTAATATTCTTAACCCCCATTACCGCCAGAAGAGTCTTTATACCCTTTTTAAGATTCGCATGGTAGTTGGCTATCTCTCCGCCTTTTCTAACTACAAGGTAGGAGGCCCGTTTTTTTGGATCCTGCGTAGCCATACCGACAGGGCAGACATGCCCCTCGGTACCGGAGCACTTTCTCGCCCTTATACACCCTCCGCTCATCATGAATCCTCGCGCTATACCTACCGCATCTGCACCGAGACTGAGAGCTATTACCACATCGTCGGGTGCAAGTATTTTGCCGCTGCATACAATACTCACATCCTCTCTAAGGTTATATTTTCTGAGCATCGTATCCATAACGTAAAGAGCGTTTGGCGTTGTAAGCCCGACCGACTCCATAAGCTCCAAAGGAGCGGTCGCACTTCCCCCGTCACCGCTGTCGACAGTGACGAAATCGACTATCGCTTTACCCTCTTTTTTTCTCCTGCTCATCGTCTCCGCCAACTCTTCGACACTTTTTGCATCTGAAATAACTATCTTTATTCCTACCGGTTTTTTCGATATCTCCTGAAGCCTCCCTACAAAATCGAGAAGCTCGTCGTCGGAGCCGGCATATGGAAATCGGTTGGGAGAGATCAGATCTTTACCCTCTTCCACTCCTCTATAGTAGGCTATGTCTGCCGTAACTTTCGAAGCTGCCAGCTTTCCTCCCGTCTGTTTGGCGCCTTGAGCTATCTTTATCTCGGTCATCCTGCAAAAACGCATAACCTTTTCATATCTCTCTTCATCGAAATTTCCATCTTTGTCACGCACTCCGTATAGACCGGAACCGATCTGCACTATTAGATCGGGCATATCTTTCGGAACCTCTTTCGGGAAAGCGGAAAGCGGAGCTTTCCAGTCGACTCTAAAAAGAGAGTGTGAAATCGGGTCGTATATATAGGTGTTCTCCGTCTTTTTATGAAGAAGTAATTTCCTGTAAACCTTTATGGCCAGGGAGCGGTTGAAAAAGAGGGTCACGAGCTTGAAAACCAGCTCTGCAAGCGGAGTACTCTTCACTATCTCGAGATACTCCGCATTATTCGGATCTGGTCTGTGTGTAAAAAAGTAGTTCGAAGTAAGGCCCCCTTCGCCTGTGTTTATTGCAAACCCCGAGAGTGTCGCTCCGAGTGTAAATGCTCTTACGGACTCGGGACTCAAAGCTCCGTCACTCATAGCGGAGCGTATTATTGGGCTTTTGGCCCGAAAAGGTATGGGCCTATTTTTCCCAAAAAGAACGCTCATATCGCCATCCACTTCGTTATCGTTTAGCACATGTGAAGAGTGTTTTATGACAAACCTGGAGCCCGAAAAGGGTTGCGAAACCGAAAAGGACATAAAATTTGGAAGATTTTTGGCCGCCTTGTAGACCCACTCCACCTTGTCTCTCGACTCATAAAAGGTCTCTTCCGCAAAATATTGCCTAAGCGGCTCCCTCAAAGCCTCGAAAAGATACCTCATCCTCCCTATGATCGGATAGTTTATAAGAAGCTGATGTTTTCTCTGTACAAACCTGTCGTAAATAAAAAGATTTGCAAGGCCAAATATAATCAAAATCAAAAGCACCTCTATAAACTCAATGAAAAACTCCAGAAAATGGTCCAGGAAATAGTCTATACTTTCAAACATATCAACTCTCCTAAATTAAAAAATCTTCTCTATCCTATATCGGAAGTTATAAAATAAAATAAAGCGAGTAGCTTTAAATAACCGCTATTTCTTTATAAAAAAGAGTTAAGAAATAATTTATCTATCGAAAAACGAAACTATTTTACAAATTTTTTACAATTTCTTTACAATATTTTTACAAAAAAGGTGTATAAATTGAAATTACAACAGATAAAGATTGTAACTTTATTTGAAGAAAGGTGAATAGATGAAAAAAAACATCCTTCTATCTACTCTACTCTTATGCGGTTATGTAAACGCCATGGACCTTACAGCAAGGGGTGAACAGATATTCAAAAAGTATAGCTGCAACATATGTCATGCACCCAAAGATGATGCTGGAAGCGTAGGCCCATCCCTTGAGACCATAGCGATACACTATCTCGGTAACGAGAGAAAACTGATAGACTTTCTAAAAGGAGACGCGCCGCCCATAATAGACCCACAGCGCTTCGGCATAATGAAACCGCAACTCTACAAAACGAAACATATGTTTGAAGAAGATTACAGGGCACTCGCTTACTATCTGACCAGCGTACATAAGAATAAGTAATGAATCTTTTCTTAGAAAATCCGAGAATATGGCTACTGTAAGCTTCTATTTTATTGACATGCTCAAATATTTATACTATCATTCCGGTTTCAAGATATATAATTTTTTTATATATCATAATCGTAAATCGATGATATCTACAACTATTCATGAGAAGGGGGTTTAGATGATAGTTTCCGTTAGGAAAATAGTGTTTGTCTCTTCGGTTTTGGCCTTGATGGCACTGACCGGATGCACCACTCCGTCAAAGGAGAAGGCTCCGCAGGATACCGAAGCGGTCAAAATAGAAAAGGTAAAAGCTGCAGAAGAGAAGCCTGCTGAAGTTGCTGCAGAGACTCAAACCAAGGCAGAAGCTCCGGCCGCTGCCGAAGCTCCGACACCGGTGGAAGCTCCGGCAGTAGCTGAAGTTCCAAAACCGAAAGCGGGGGGGGAGGAACCCTTTTTCGAACCTAATCTGCTTTCTGAAAAAGAGGTAGTACACCCTCCATTTGAGTGGGGCGACTGTACCGTCTGTCACAAAGACAAAAATCCGGACAAGAGCAAAAACTACGATCTTGTGATGGATACTCCCGATCTTTGCTATCAGTGCCACGACAAAGATCTGAAAGAGGGAAAAAAATTCATACACGGACCTGTCGCCGCAGGTGCATGTACCGCATGCCACAACCCGCACAAGTCTCCCAACAAGCGGCTCCTTGTCGCATCGAACATCAACGAGCTCTGTACATCTTGTCATACTGCAAAAGGCGAATTTCTGCATAGAACGGACAATATCCACCCACCTGTCAAAGATCAGTGTATAAACTGCCACGACCCTCATACTGAGGATTATAAGTTTCAGCTCAAAGAGGACGGAAAAAAAGATCTCTGCCTCATGTGCCATGCCGACAAGAAAGAGTGGATAGAGAAGGCTAACAACAAACATGGCGCTCTAAACAGAACGAATGGTTGCCAGGAGTGTCACGACCCTCACGGAACGGGACAGCCAAGAATGTTGAAAGCGGACTCAATCATGAACATGTGCCTGACATGCCACAATGAGCCACTCAAACGAGATGAAGATGGCGTCACTTTGATCAACATGGCCAAGCACCTTGAAGAGAACCCCGACTGGCACGGACCTATTCAGTGGGGAGACTGCGCTATGTGCCACAACCCGCACGGAAGCCCGAACTTCAGAATGCTGAAAAAGCCTTTCCCAACGACATTCTATGCGAGTTTTGACGTAAACAACTATATCTGCTTCGAGTGCCATGAGTCGAAAAAAGTTACAGAAGAGAAGACCACGGAATACACGAATTTTAGAAACGGAACGCAGAACCTGCACTTCGTTCACGTCGACAAGAAGAAGGGTCGAACATGCCGTGCCTGTCACGATTTCCACGGTACGAAAGACTACCCTCACCACCTGAGGAAAAAGACCAAATTCGGAAAGATCAACTTCCCTATCAGATACATAGAGACTCCGACAGGCGGTTCATGTGCGCCGGCATGTCATGCAAGACGATACTACGACAGGGAAAAACCGATTGTCAATACCAAGTAAGGAGTTAAAATGAGAGGGAAAGGAGCATGTTTCCTTCTCCTCTCCGGTTGGCTAACGCTTGCCGGAGCAAGTGCGAATGAAAAACTGATAGAGATAGAGTCTCCGAAAAACCAGGCGATATATGACGATGCCTTCGCTTCACTGGTCGTAAAGACTCCCCCCGGTAAGATAAAAAGGCTTGAGATTGAGACGGGAGAGGGAAAACTTTATATTTACAAATCGAGTCCAAAGACAGGTTACTACTGCAAAAGCGTAAAGCTGAAACTGGGTGACAACAACATAACAGTCACCGCATACGGCGAAAACAACGAAACCGAAAAAAAGAGTCTCCAGATCTTCTACCGCTCCGAAGTATACGAAGGAGCCGATGAAGCCCCCTACAAGTTCAAAAAGTACTTTTTCCATAACGATAAAAACGAAAAGCTCTGCGCAAAGTGCCACGATATGAGTCCAGATTTCAAAACAAAGCAAAAAAAGACCATCAAAGCCGGCGGTGCTTTGACGACCGATGTAGAGGTACTTGAAAATCCACAAGATTCACACTGCTACTCGTGTCACGAAGTGCTTACATCGAGAAAAAACGGCCATGCTCCTTCGGTGAACTTCATGTGTACGGTTTGCCATACCGGAAAAGCGGGAGAGAACAACCTTCTTGATAAAGGAAAAAGCAGATATCTGCAAGCAGATCCGATCGCTGAAACCTGTTTCAAGTGTCACGAAAGAGTCGAAGAGATCATGAAGAACAACAGATCAGATCACGGTCTGACCAGACTCGGAAGATGCAACAAATGCCACAATCCACACTCCTCTCCAAATCTATTTTTCCTGAGAAAGCCTATTTTGGAGCTTTGTACTACCTGTCATGCCGAAATGGCTTCCGGAAAGCATGTCATCAACGCTTTCGTATTCTCAAGAAACAAAGAGGGGCATCCTACTAGAGGCCGTCCCGACCCTTCGCGCCCCGGACGTGAACTGGTCTGTTCAAGCTGCCACAACCCACACGGCTCCAAAGGCCCTTTCCTGCTTAGAACTACAGGCTCAACACCATTTGCAGTTTGCAAAAGATGCCATAAGAAGTAAGATAAATTTATTTTCTAAAAGAAGTTCACTTCAATTTTTTGAATTGAGCTTCTTGTAATGTTTCCGGAAGAATAGATTCATCACTACATTCCTGCTTACAAATTAAACAATATACCAAATAGGACGTTATTATAATAAGGAAGATCACTTTCATAGAAATGCTTTATACAAATGGTTGTATAATAAATAAGATTTTTCAAAACGATCAAAAAAGCAGAACAGACAATTTATGAAAAAAATATTTGTAGCAGTCATCATAGCCGTTGTTTTCGCCCTTTTCCTGCTGGTATTGAACCTTGGTGAAAAGAGAGAGATAAACAAAAAAAACATCGCATACGACAATATAAACAAGTTTCTTCTACATACACTCAATTCTGAAAAGATGCAGTCGCTCTCCCTCGCCCTTGCAATGAGTAAAAACAGAGCTCTAGCAGATGCAATTTTGCAAAAGGACCGG
>Ga0256840_1003514_pt1 | contig 12591 bp, 14 predicted proteins | sample 355202metaG_FD_185969 | JGI IMG/M metagenome (GOLD analysis project Ga0256840, IMG submission 185969) | Hydrothermal vent microbial communities from Mid Atlantic Ridge, Atlantic Ocean - 355-202 | ecosystem: Environmental > Aquatic > Marine > Hydrothermal vents | place: Atlantic Ocean: Mid...
GGGCGAATCTTTAGTAAACCCTCGCGTTTTATCGAAGAAGTCCGGGACAATCTAAAAGAATGGCACGAGCAAATGGATTCATTCTTGGCTGAAGACGAAGAGGAAGCATCTAGCACTTTTCGTCCGGGAGACTTGGTCTGGCACCCGGTTTTTGGTGAAGGGAAGGTAAAATGTATGGCAGACATTGATAAAGTAACGGTTCAATTTGCCAATGCCGGAGAAAGGACCTTACATCTTAAATTTGCCCGTCTTGAGCGGCTTTAGTGCAATTTGATCTTGCGGCTCAGGGTTTGAACCTCTTTAAAAACCTCTACGAATTTTTCCATGTCTTTTTTATCTGCGATGTTTGTTAGTTCTTCGAGAATATCTAGATACTTGTGGCGCATTTCTTCACCCAAAGGGTTATCAAACTGAATCAGGCCATAAAGATAAGGGTCTTGGTCGGCAAAGCGTGCTACAATGTCAAGCTGGCGCACAAAGCTTGGGGTGGCAAGCTTTTGGATAAGCTCAAGCTCTAACCCAGCGCTTCCCATCAACTTTCCCAGGGCAAGCAACATAAGATGGTTTATCACTTGAACAATAGCCATAATACGGTCGTGGTCATCTGGTGGTACTACGATAGTTTGTGCTTTTTGGGCTTTAAGGAATTCCTCGAACCAGTTGAACCATTTTTTGCCCCTTGAAGGCCAGAGGGCTACTTTTTGGTTGGTAAGGTCTTTTTCGCCAGGGCCAAACAAAGGATGAGCCGCCACCACTTCACAAGTGGTATGGGCCAGCATGATTTCGTTTTGTTCTTTTTTTAGCGAACAAAAATCGATTAATCCCTGTTTTTCTGTGAGCAGAGGGCCTATTTCTTTGACCACTTCTTCAAAAGCAGACATGGGGACTGAGACAAAGACTACGTCACAAGCTTTGGCTAGGTCTTGATTGGACAGAGGTGTTCCTTTATCTGCTACCAAGACTTCATAGCCTTCTGCTTCAAAAATACGCTTGAACCAGCGGCCCATGCGCCCGGCACCGCCTATTATGCCCAGGCGAACCTTAGAAACAGGAGACATGGCGGGGATAGTTTTGGGCCAGAAATTGGCAAGCCTGCTTGGTTTCAAGAGGAATCCAGCGCCCGTACTTGGAAAGAAAATACCATTTACCGTTGATATTTCTTGCTACCAAAGCGCCGTGATACCTCATTAGTAAGAGGACTTTTTCTTCGTCAAAAGAAGCGGTGCGCGGGGCTTCTATTTTTGCTTCACTTACCCGGATAAAATTTTTCCAGCCAAGGAAAATGCTTCCAATTAGCAACAAAATTAACAAAATTCTGAAAAAGAATCGTTTCGCACTCATGACTAAAATTTAATTCTTTTTGTTGGTAGGTGCAATCTTTTACTCGCCTTCGATGAATTTGTGGGCGTAAAGACGCACGTAGTGCCCCTCAAGTACATGAAAAGTTTGAATTTTTTTTAACAAACTCGGCGAAAATTGCCCAATAGGTAAATAGATGACTTTTTTCCCTTGGTGTGTGGCGAACCTTTTGGCAAGCGATGACGGCGGTTTTTTGGCAATATAGACCACGTATTTTTCTAAAGAGTAGTCAATTCCTGCGAGCAAAAGTCTTTCTGGTTTAGTTCTGGCAAAATCAAATAAAGGATCGTCCCAGATGTCGTAAACCCTCATGGGAGGGTAGGTGAGCATAAAACCTCCGTAATGGCAGCGCGAGATCCCAGGCCCCACTACGATTTCTCCGGCTCTGGTGGCATAGAATGCCATGTCGGATTCCTGTTCGTGCTCGCCATGCCAGGTGAGCTTCCAGGGGTATTTTTCTTTCCCGTCAAACTGTTCGTCCTCATCAAAAATAACCACCACTGAGCCCACTTTCCCTGCCACCGGGCGTTCTTCTTTAACGTAGATACGCCCTTCATACCAGTGTCTTATGGTTTCACGAAGGTCAATGCCGTCCTTTAAGGAGCTTAGAAATGGCTCCACCCGGCGTAGGTCTTCTGCAAGCACCTTTAAGGCCTTTTTCATTACGTAACGGCCAAAACCTTCGACAACTAAGTCTTCAGGGGGAAAAGAACAAATATTTATGCCTCGCCAGGACTCTTTCCACTCGCCAGGCTTTTTTTCAACAGGTTTTTTCTTGACCGGCATCAAGCGTTTGCGCCTAAGGGGCTTTAACTTGCGAAAGAACTTGATTTTTTTGTGTGGTCTGAAAAGGTCTTCTAAACTTATCCTTAGGGGGCACAGGTCGGGCTCCTCGGTTTGAAAAGGATATCTTGTGCCAAGCTCCCAGAGTTCCCAAGCAAAGTCGTCGTTTATGCTGCCACGGGCAGCAACCAAAAACTGGTAAAAATCGGGGACTAATTTCCCTTCAAGCAGGGCATAGTTTCTGGCAAACTGATTGAGAATTTTTATATGCCGTGGGAAAACGATTTCTTTATTTTTTTCTTCGTGTTGGGTTAAGGCGTCTTTCAAAAGCCTTCCGTAGAGTTCAAGACGATCTAATTCTTCGTCTTTTTGGCGGGCGTTTTCATAAACGCCCTGAAAGTAGCCGATCTCAGACAATACTTCGCGGCTTGAAAGGGTATCCAGATGGAAGACTTGAACACCTTCGCGTTTCTTCTTCTCAAATGGTTGGGGGAGATTTTCTTGTTTTAAAAACTCACAAACGGCCGTGATGTGAGCCAGGCCGCCCACGAACACTACAGAACGATAATTTTGGGCGAGCTTTTTAAGGTGATATGCAATGGTGCGCTCGCGATGTATGTCAAGCGGGTCTTTGTGATAAGTTTGCTTTAAGGCTTCGGTTGTAAAAGTTTCGTATCCCAGGCGAGCTACCGCATAAGAGTCGGGAAAGACGTCCTGGTGACCCTGATAGCCTTCTAAATCAAGGTCAACAAAGTGAATTCCTGAGCCCAATTCAGTCCCTGTGCGAATAGCTTCTACCAGGGGTTCAACGGGTTCAATCAAAAGATATACCGTGGTGCCGTCTTTTTCTTGATAAGAAACAACCGAGAGTAGGGGAAGACGCTTTACCCCCCGCATTATTTTTGAGGCCAGTGTTTCAGGATACTCAACAGCTACGGCTTCAGGCTTAAGCTTTTTGAGATATTTACGTACCGCCTGGGCAAATTCGAGCTTGCCATGAAGCACAGGAAGAAAGAAAACGTCAGCGCCGTTTATTTTAATATGTGGAAGCTTCAAATGATCCATATTACTTCTTTGGTTATGCGTTTTCCTTCTTTTTCCATTTTTTGCCATTCTTTTTCGTTATAAACTAGCAAGTCCACGGGAACAGGAAAATCAAGCGGGTAAAATTCTGTCCCCCTTCTATAAAAAGGTTTATCTGTCTGGCGCAGGATAATAACAACATCGAGATCGCTTCCTACACCTGCATCGTTTCTGCTATAAGAGCCGAAAACTCCTATCCTGCAGACGTTTTCGTTTTTTTTCAGTCTCAAGGCCCATTTTTCTAAAGCTTTCCAGACTTTTTCTTTAGTGGGCCATTTCACTACGGACGAATTCAATGATCTCACGGGCATACTCTATAGCCTGTTTACTTTGTATTGGTCCAAAGTGTTCAAAAGGGGCCCCTTCCGGGTGGCCGTTTGGATAACGTGTTGGAATATAAAAATTGTCAAGCACCATCGCCTTATGAATCAAATCGTCAGAAACTTTTACTTGCTGGGGTAATTCTGCCAGAAGCTTTGCTATTACGTGCCCCCAGGCTTCTTGACCAAGATACAGGTGAAGGGATTTTACCGCTTTTTCAGCAGCTTGCTGTGCTGCAAAACATGCCCATTCGTGTCTTCCCGCACGTGCTGAATCCTCTGCCTGTTCTAAGTCCCGTAATGACTGTTGAAACCAGTCTTTTGCTCGTGAAGGCATATTATACCGGCCTAAGTCTTGGTTTTTCTTGCTGGTCTGGCCAAAAGATAAGGGCTGTTTGTCCTAAGATTTGGGCCAAAGAGTCTTTTAAAACTTCTTTTTTGTCCTGATTTTTGTCTGGCCCTAGGAGCCTTTTCATAGCGTAACGGGCAATGTTTACCCCGTCACGCACGGAATAAGCTTCGCCAGCCCTGTGGGCGAGTTGGAGAAAAGAAACCACGTAGTTGAGTATTTCTTCGTCAGCAAAAGGGAGGTTGGCTTTAAGCATTTCGTATTCTTCTTCAGCCTCCGGAAAATCAACGTATATTTGGGGCTGAAGCCTTGAGTGGATATACTCAGGCACTTCAAAGGTGGAAGCGTCTTCGTTCATGGTTACGCAGATGCGGAAATCTGGATGTGCTTTGATCTTTATGCCGGCAACAATGGATTCTACGTAACGTCGTGAATCAAGCAGTGGTGCAAGGGAGGCCCAGCTTTTTTCGCTCATGCGGTTTGCTTCGTCAATGATAGCAACTCCTCCACGAATCATAGCCGAAACAATAGGGCTTGCCATATATTTGATACGACCTTCGTCAGAAATTACCGGGGTTATGAGAAGGTCTTCTGGCCTGGTGTCAACGGTTGCCTGAAAGATATAGACCTCGCGGCCAAGGCGTTTGGCAGCGGCATATGCCAGGGTGGTTTTCCCTACGCCTGGTTTTCCTACCAGCCTTGGATTAAGCGGGAGGTCTTTTTCGTCAATAATCATCCAGGCCGCAAGGATCTGTTTGATGACTTCTTCCTGGCCAACGCAGACCAAGTTCAATTCGTCAGGGTGAGAAAGATGTAAAGTTACGCCGTCGATTACGGTTTTTTCCATTTTTATCACCTTAGATAGGGAATTTTTGTTGCCTTAAATTATACTTGATTATAGCTGGTTTGTGCATAGGAGGGATTTTATAGGAAAGGAACGCCTATGAAACCAAAAGTTAAACAGGTCGTCTTTGAAAAAAGTGTTTTTAAGCCAGAGGACCTTCCTCAACCCAAACTATCTGAGGTGGCCTTTTTGGGTCGCTCAAACGTTGGGAAATCTTCTTTGATTAATGCTTTTTTAGGGCAAAAAAAGCTGGCCCGTGTTTCTTCTACCCCTGGATTTACTAAGGCTATTAATTTTTTTCGGGTGGATCATCGTTTTTGGGTGGTGGATTTGCCAGGTTTTGGCTTTGCAAAAGTGTCTCCCAAGGTGCGTGCAGCCTGGCAAAAACTCATTGAAACCTATCTTTCTTCTCCGAGGCGGCTTAAACTTTTGGTTTTGATTTTTGATATTAGAAGAGAGCCCGACGAGCTAGACTTGCTGCTCCTTGATTATGTAAAAAAGATTGGTCGCCGTTTCATTGTTGTTTTAAACAAGATCGACCGCGCTAAAAAAACCGCAAGACCTAATCTCAAAAAAAAGTATTTGGAAAAATTTGGCTTAAAAGAGGAAGATGTTTTCCTTTGTTCCTGCAAGACTAAAGAAGGAATTGCTGAAGTGCGCCAAAAAATTTTTGAGATGCTAGAAGAATAAAATTTGGGATCCGTTCCCATTTTTCGTTCCAAAAAATGGGAACGGATCCTCTATTATGTTAGGCGTTTAATATTTTAATGTTCGTCAAGGTGTCCGCGGAAAAGTCTTTCTCCCATAAAGAAAAGCATGCCACATAGACCAAAACCTCCAAGCACCACAAGCCATTCAAGAAAAGTGGGGCTGTAGTGGTAAAGGTGAGGCATATCCACGATACCTAATCCTTCGTAATGGGGCACTATTTGGCCAACTACTACCAAATCATAGCGCATAACAAAGATGGAAAGAAGAGCAAGACCTGAGACAATAGCCATGGCAGGGATATTGCGGGCTTTTACCGCAAGAATTACTACAAAGGGGAGCACCAGACCGAGACCTATTTCGAAGAACCAAAAATTAAAGGCGTAGGGGCCAGCGATAAGCGCCATGGTGGCTTCGTATTTGCCAGGAGGCTGCCCAGCTAGGCCGGCAATGATTTTCCAGGTGGTGAAAAACATGACAATGGCCAAAAGAAGGGCATAGATTTTTCCGGTAACCTCTAAGGCTTTTCTTGTTTTGGCATCTATTTCCCAGCCATTTACTTTATAAGCGAGCCAGGTGAAAAAGATGATAGCAGCTCCGCCGCTCATCATGGCTGAGGCTATGAAATAGATGGGCATGTATGGGCCATGCCAAAATTCTTTTGCACCAACCAGGCCAAATACGGCTCCAAGGTTACTGTGTGCCGCAACGCCAGCTATAACTCCCATAAGCCCGGCAAGCCCGGCTTTGCGATGATGTCCCATTTTTAAAAGGGCAAACTCAACTAACATAAAGAAAAGATAAGCTCCGTAGAGGGTTCCCATCCACCAGATATTTGAGGTCAGGTTAGGAGAAATAATGTTATAAATAGCCATCCGCCAGGGGTTTTCCAGCTCAAAAGCTATGACAGCAAAGCCAGATAAAATAGTGGCAATTGCCAAAAAAACGCTCCGGCTGGCAATGGGCATGAGGCTTTTGACTCCGAAAACATGACCAATAGAAGAGGTAAGACATAGCCCTGTTGAGGTGACCACGAAAAAGACATAAGTAGAAATGAGCACCCCCCAGGGAACTTCCCTGGTAATGCCGAAAACGTGTTCGTGCCCCGCGATAAAGCCATAAATTCCCACGGCAGTGCCAACAGCAAAGATGAGCCCGAAAATCAAGGCAAGCCAGGTATTGGCTTTACTAGGGGCAATAGCCAGCTCTCTACCTATTACTGCTTCTCTTGTTTCTGCCATGACACCCTCCTGTAACTAAAATTTTAAGAAAATCTTATCCAAAAAATCACCAAAACTTGCTACTAGGAAATTGTCTTATAATAGGGTAGTAGTTCTGTCAAGAGTATGTGCAAAAAATCAGTTTATGTTAAGAAGGATTGAGTTTTGATAAGTAAATATATCAATAGAATAGAGATTTTTTTGACAATTATTATTTGCAAGAAAAGTGGAAGTATATATTGTCAAAAAATGGAAGGGGAATTTCACAGGGAAGAACAAAAATAAAATTACAGCCCTCAGAGCCCGGATATTTCTCTAAAATTCAGAGAAATTTACATCGCTAGAAGCCAAGGAGGTGCCAGCCCCCTGGCCTGGCACCTGGCTATTGTTCTTTTTCGTTTTTTCCAACTGCAGATAAATAAGCAGTGCACCTGTTACGCACTTCAGGGGGACAATCTATAATGCTCCAGCAAGGGGCATATTTTAGAAGCTCTTTGATACCTGCTAAATTTAAGCCCTTTTCGTGAATCATTTTTCGCAAACAGTTAATCCACTGGATATTGTCCATAGAATAGTAGCGCCGAGTGCCACGACGAACAGGTCTGATTAGACCTTCTTTTTCATATATGCGCAAAGTGCGGGGATGGACTTCCAAGATTTTGGCTGCAGTACCTATGGAGAAAATAGCTTCATCTTTTTTCATTTTTTTACCCCTTTCGGCTATTTTTTGAGGGCAGCCCTAAAGGCTGCCCAACTTTTTAGTGTTCTCTGCTTTCAAAAACCCCGGCAAAATAGCGTTCACCTAAAAGAAAAGCTGTAGCAAGTAAGCTGAATCCACCAATAATCATTAAAATTTCGTAAATAGATGGCGAATAAGACAAATATTTTGGAATGTCCTCGAATAATCCGTAGTAAGGATGTACGATCTGGCCTGCTACTACCAAATCATATCTTTGGAAAAAGGCACCTAGAAGCGTTACCAAAGAGGCTAAAAATAAAGCGTGGATATTTCTAAGTCCGCCCAAAACCAGGATTACTATGGGAAGGACAAGGCCCAGGGCGATCTCAAAGAACCAGAAGTTAAAAGACAAGGGGCCATTTAATAAGGCCATTGCGGCAAGTCTTCCCTGGTCAGAGCCACCGGTGAAAATGGCCAAAAACCGCCAGATAGTGGCTAGAGATACTGCTACCAAGAAGAGCAGGAGGACCTTGCCTGCGGCAGAGGTAGCTTTTTGCATAGCTTCGTCCATTGGTTGTTTGCGGACTTCGTAAGCAATGTAGTTAAAGAAAATCAAAGCGGCGGCACCACTCATCAGGGCAGAACAGATGAAATAGATAGGAAGCTGTGCACCATACCAGAAAGGTTTGGCTGAAATAAGGGCAAAGACTGCGCCGAGATTGGTGTTAGCAGCGATCTCGGTAAGAGCTCCTAGGACGCCCAGTGCAAATGCTAGGCCGTAGCGTTTCGAAATAATCAGGCTAAATTCCAAAAGCATAAAGGCTACGCAAGCGCCATATAAAGCACCCATCCACATGATGTTAGAAGTGGGGTTAGGGGTTATGGCCATCCAGAACATGCGCCAGGGGCTTTCTAGTTCAAGGCCGATAATGGTGAATCCCGCAATGATCGCTGCAATTGATAAATAAAGGGCCCTATTGGCAAGGGGTAAAAGAGACGTTCCGCCAAAAAGATGCCCCAACACCGAGAGAATACAAAGCCCTGTGGACATAATGGCGAAGTAGATGTAACCAGAAATCAGTATTCCCCAAGGAATTTCTCTGGTGGTATTACAAATGTGGTGATGGCCAATAAGTAGCCCCCAAACACCTGCTGCCACCCCTACCAAAGTTAGAAACAGAGCGATAACAGTTAGAAGGGTGATTCTCGGGGTGGCAAACCTGATGTCCACCTGAAAAGGTTTAAGTGTTTCTACTCTTGTTTCAGCCATGACCGGCCTCCTTTAATTATTGTTTTTTGATTCTTCGATTATCCTGGGTAAGGAAAAAGTGGCAAAAAAGGCAGGTATTGCGGCAAATGGGCCTAGCGCAACAAACATAAAAAAGCAAAAGGTCCCTAAGGCATAGTCCACCAAGGGGAAACTACTCTGTGCGGACTCTTTTGTTTTATTGCAAGTTCCTATCGAAATGATTTGTTTTAATGCTTGAGAGGCTTTCATGATAATCCCCCTTTTGCTTTAAAAGCATTTTTTTAGGTCAACTACGCGAGATTATAAGTTTTTTAAAAAAGATTAAGTTTTAAAATCGCTTTCTAGCTTTTCTTTTCATTTGTTTTTATCGCTTATTGGATAATGCATATGTCATGCCAACTTGACATGCGCATTTAAAGTTTTTTGAATCCAAGTGTTTTCAAGAAAAACTGAATAAAAAAATCAGGAAAGAAGATTGTTAAAATATTAACAAGTGGGCGCAAAATAAGCCCTGTTGGCTGCAGAATGGCGCAAAATAAGCCCATATTGCCTTTTTCTTGACAATGGTTGTTTTCAATAAATTGCTTAAATGATTTGTATCAAAAAAAGTGAATGGCTTATTTTGCGCCTTCTGGAGAAATGCCGTATTTGTGCAGTTTGCGACGGAGTGTATCTTTGGATATGCCGAGTTCCCGGCAGGTAGCCATTTTGCGCCATCTATTTCTTTTTAGGGCCTGTAAAATGGCGCGTTTTTCTATTTCTTCAAGGGTCAATGGTTGAAGAAATAGCTCTTCCTTAGGTGGTTGTTCCCTTTTATAGGGATTTAGGTAATCGGGTAAGTGTTCTGGATATATGAGCCCTTCCTTACAAATAATAAAACAGTACTCGATAATGTTTTCTAACTCGCGGACATTTCCAGGAAAATCATATTCCATTAAAATTCTCAATGCTTCTTCTGTAATCCCTATGATATTTTTACCTTTGCTGGCGCGGAACTTTTCGATGAAGTGTTCTACCAAAAGGGGGATATCTTCCCTGCGCTCTCGAAGAGGTGGTAGGTGAATTCTAGCAACATTTATACGATAAAAAAGGTCTTGTCTAAAAAGACCTTTTTGAACGAGGGTTTCTAGTTCCTGGTTGGTGGCGGCGATAATGCGTACATCTACTTTTTCGGGCTTTGAGGCCCCAAGGGGTTCAAATTCTTTGGTTTCTAGGACACGTAACAATTTCGCTTGTAGAGCAAGGGGGATTTCTCCTATTTCGTCGAGAAAAAGAGTCCCCCCGTTGGCTAGGGCAAAACGGCCCGGTTTGTCTTTTTTGGCATCGGTAAAAGCACCAGCTTTATAGCCGAATAGTTCACTCTCAAGCAAGGTGTCTGGAATGGCAGCGCAGTTAACTGCTACAAAGGGGCCATTTTTTCTGGGGGAAAGGTCATGAATAGCCCGGGCAAAAATATCTTTTCCAGTCCCAGATTCCCCTGTTATAAGGACCGTGCTTTCGCTTTCGGCTATATCTGGCAGAATTTCAAATATTCTTTTTATTTTAGGGCTTTTGGAAAGAATGTCACCAAAACGATAGCTTTGTTCAAGTTCTTTCCTGAGTATAAGGATTTCGCTTAAGTCTCTTACTGTTTCAACAGCTCCAAGTAGTCTCCCCTCACTATCTTTTAAAGGCGCAACAGTAATAGAGACTGGAACTTTTTTTCCGCTCTTATGAATAAAAACAGCATGTTTGTTTGATATTTTTTTTCCAGCTTTAATTGCCGCAGCCACAGGGCAATCGCTATTGCAAAGATCGCTGCCCAAAATTTCATGACAGGGTCTTCCGATAACTTCTTCTGCAAAATATCCGGTTATCCTTTCAAGGGCAGGGTTAAAGCTGGTGATATGGAAATGCCTATCTACGGAAAAAACTCCATCTCCTACGTTTTCAAAAATAGCTTTCATCTGAATTTCAAAGCTAATATCACGGAAGATTTCTATTCCGCCGATTAATTTATTGTCTATTATGATAGGACTTGCTATTACTTCTGCAGGAAATTCTGTTCCGTCTTTCTTGAAAATAAAAATGTCTCTTCTTTTAATGGTTTTTTTCTGATTAAAACTTTGTTTTAATATACAGCTGCTCCTGCAGATATTTGTTTTAAAAATTTCAAAACAATTTTTTCCTATTGTTTTTTCTTGCGTATATCCAGTCAGAAAAAGCGCTTTCTTGTTGATAAAGGATATCTTGAAGTTTCTGTCTATAACAACAAGAGCTTCGCCAATGCTGTCTAAAATATTTCCGGTAAATTCTGATGGTAATTGTTCGTTTATTAAAATTGTCAGAAATGTTTTTTCTTCTATTTCGTTTACGATTATGCTGATATAGCAAGTTTTTTCTTTTTTATGAGAAAAATGTACAGGAAAATGATATAGGCTTTCTTTTTGAGCTATTTTTTCTTTAAAAAGTTCACAAATTTCCTTGTCTAAGTATGCTTCAAAGAATTTATGGCAAAAAACCCCTATAACTCTTCTTCTCTCTTCTTGGAAAAACTTTTCTGCGGCACGGTTAAAGTGAAGAATTTTGTGATTTTGATCCGTAACTAAAATGATTTCTTGGAGGTCATCTAAAATACGTAAAATTGTCTGAGGGTAAAGAGGAATTTTCTTCATAAGAATAAATGAAAATTTTTTGTAGTAAAATTTATACTAAATTGGTAAGTTTGAAAAGGCAAAAAAGAAGCCCCGGCAAGGCCAGGGCTTCTTTTCAGAGAGGCTAATGGGTACTTTTTCGTTCTTGGCGTTTTAATCTCTGCCAGCCTAGCACACCAATATGGCAGGTAGTGCATTTTTTGTTGGATGCGAATGCGGTTTCACCGTCGTGGCAAGCCCCGCAGTATTTACCTTCATAAAGGGATTCCATATTAAAATCGTCGTTTTCTTCTGCAGTACCAATTGCCATTTCGAAAATATCATCATGGCAATCGTCGCAACTGATACCAGCTTCTTCCACATGGTATTTGTGGTCAAAAATAACAGCCTTGACAGGCTTGGTAAAAATTATTGGTTCCTGAGGATATTCTTCCTCGTCATCTTGCCCCCAGAGGGGTTGGCTGATCAGAAAAGAAAAAATAAACGGAAGTAGTAAAATAAACCAGCGCTTCATAAAGTCCTCCTGCGCTTAAATTATCCCAGCCCTTCGATGGTGTAGAATACGTTTGGTTTAGCCCCGGTTTCCGGCCTCAAAACCCATACCACCCGTGTAGGATCATAAACTATTTTATAAACTTCAGTATTGGGATCCGTTAAATCACCAAAAATTCTTACTCCTGCGGGGCAGGCCTCAGCACATGCGGTAATAGTACCGCCTTTTGAGAGACGGGCTTCCCAACAGAAATCGCATTTGTCAACAGCTCTTTTTTCCTCGTTGAAATAACGCATGTCATAAGGGCATGCTACCATGCAGGTTTTGCAGCCAATGCATTTTTTAGAATTCATGCGCACGATGCCCGTCTTTTTGTCTTTAAAGGTGGCTTTGGTAGGACATACCCTTACACACGGTGGGACATTGCAGTGGTTGCAAAGGACGGGCATAAATTGTCTTTCGAACTCTCCCTGTCCGATTTTAAGTCTTCTTTCAAAAATACGAGTACGCCATCCATAAGGAGGAACATGATTTGTCTTTACACATGCCTCCATACATTTTTCACAGTCAACGCATCTATCGGTAATCAAGACCATAGCGTAATGAGGCCTGTAAGGAAAAGTCCCCACGTATTCAGGAGGAACAGCCCTGGCCGGGTCAATATTCGAAACTAGAGAAAGAATTGTTCCTCCCGCAAAAACTCCGGTTACTTTAAGTCCCATTTTTAGAAACTTGCGGCGCTCTTCAAGAGGAATTTTATCCACACCTTCATTCTTAAGCGACCTAAGCCACTCACCAAACTTTTTGAGATCCATTTCTTTCACCCCTTAAATAATTTCAAAGGGGCCGTGCGGCCCCTTTTTGCAATCTA
>Ga0256840_1003515_pt1 | contig 12586 bp, 13 predicted proteins | sample 355202metaG_FD_185969 | JGI IMG/M metagenome (GOLD analysis project Ga0256840, IMG submission 185969) | Hydrothermal vent microbial communities from Mid Atlantic Ridge, Atlantic Ocean - 355-202 | ecosystem: Environmental > Aquatic > Marine > Hydrothermal vents | place: Atlantic Ocean: Mid...
ACATACCTGCCAACTATTTAAAACATCATGTAAAAGTGGGGGGGGTGTGCTTTTAATTATTGTTATTATCACTTCACCGCAGATGGCATTTTTTCAACCTCTGCTTCAATCCATTCCCTTACTTTATCATTAATTTCAGCGGGGTTTAAACCCTTTACGCTAAACGGTTGACCGATGCTCACGGTGATAGTTCCCGGGCGTTTTATATAACTATGCCTTGGCCAACATTCTCCTGCGTTGTGCGCCATCGGGTAGACAGGATAACCTTCGCTGTCTTCCGAGCTATCGGCGCAATAACTTGCCAGCAAAGCGCCACCCATTCGATAGCGTTGTTGCTCCCCAGGATTCACGCGCGTACCTTCAGGAAAAATGCAAACCCAGTTGCCTTCATCCAAGCGCGCCTTGCCTTTTGTTTTGACTTGATCAACAGCTGAACTTCCTGCATCGCGATCTATCGCAATCGGCTTAACGCGTGAAAGCGCCCAACCAAAAAAAGGAATTTTAAAGAGCTCTTTTTTAAGTACCCAAGAAACAGCAGGTTTGAAAAGTGTTGGGATTAATAAAGTTTCCCACGTTGATTGATGGTTAGCTAAAACAATGCCGTGGTTATTGGGGTCAATATTTTCTCTACCAATCAAATTGTATTTAATGCCACAGGTGACTTTAATCCACCAGAGGTTAAAGTGTGTCCACGGTACTAAAATTTTATAACTGGTTTCGTGAGAAAAGGGCAGAAGAAAAGGTGACATTAAACCGACTAACAACGTGCTGAGGGCAAAGCCCACCCAAAATAACGTGGCGCGGATGTAGAGTAGAAATTTATACATTGGCATCACTCATTAATTTTAATATTTGTTGCAATGCTTTGCCACGGTGGCTGATTGCATTTTTTTCATCAGGTGGTAACTCCGCAGAACTTGTGCCATGCGTTGGTACAAAAAATAGTGGATCATAACCAAAGCCATTTGCACCCGAAAGCTCGTGTAGTATTGTGCCTTCCCAACTTGCATCCGCAATCAAAGGCGAAGGATCATCGCCGTGGCGCATATAAACAATGCAGCAACGAAAGCGAGCTGTACGCTCTTCATCAGGCACATCTTTCATTTCTTCTAGCAGCTTGGTGTTGTTTGCATCATCGCCCTCGCCAGAATAACGTGCTGAATAAATTCCTGGGCGACCATTAAGTGCATCAACCTCGATTCCCGAATCATCCGCTAGCGCAGGCAAGCCTGTATGTTGCGCAGCATTACGCGCTTTTATAATCGCATTTTCGACAAAGGTAAGCCCCGTTTCTGGTACATCAACCACATCATAATCAGACTGCGGTGCAATTTCAAAACCCGCACTGCCTAAAATACGGAAGAATTCACGCAACTTTCCTGCGTTGCCACTTGCTAATACGACTTTTTTTGCCATTTTTATTTCCTGAAACTTAATCGAACTACGTTATGTCAGCGAATGCCAGTATCCATAATTACTTAGTGCCATCATTCACATGAATTCTGGTATTCGCCAGAATAACGATGGTGAAAATGGAAAGGATGCTAAACTTTTAAAACTTCATCTTGAACAACAATAATCTCATTAATACCTTTCTCTGCCAAATCCAACATAGCATTCATTTCATCGCGAGAATAAGCATGGCCTTCTGCCGTGCCCTGCACTTCAATAAAATGCCCAGCGTTATTCATTACTACATTCATATCCGTTTCAGCATTTGAATCTTCAGGGTAATCCAAATCAAGCACAGCTTCGCCTTTAAAAATGCCGACTGAAATAGACGCTAGCTGACCAACCAATGGGTCTTTCTTAATCTTTCCAGAATCAAGCAGTGACTGAACCGCATCACACAAAGCAACATAACCACCACTAATAGATGCCGTACGCGTTCCGCCATCCGCCTGAATCACATCACAATCAATAATAATTTGGCGCTCGCCCAAAGCCTCTAAGTTCACGACGGCACGAAGAGAGCGACCAATTAAACGTTGAATCTCCTGCGTGCGCCCGCTCTGTTTACCACGTGCCGCTTCACGGCCCAGGCGAGAATGCGTAGAACGCGGAAGCATTCCATACTCAGCTGTCACCCAGCCCTGACCTTTGCCACGCAACCACGGAGGAGTACGACTATCAACCGTCGCAGTACATAAAACCTTTGTATTTCCAAACTCAACCAAAACCGAGCCTTCTGCATGCATGGTGTAAGAGCGGGTAAATTTAACTTGGCGCATTTCATCATTCGCGCGACCACTGGGTCTCATAAATTTTTCTCAGTTTAAATTTAAAAAGGGAAGTATACCTAAATTATAAAAGTACACCCCCCCACTTTTGAATGATAGCTCGTTAGTTTTTAACGACTGCTAGAATTTACGCAGAGCTCCATGATGTTAATTATTAGCAACTAGTTCGGTATTATCACTAATAATACTCTATTATCCTCATAACTAAGAGCACATTACTATGAGCGAACTTTACCCGCCGATACACGAAAACCACCACTTTTATTTAAAAGTTGATGATGTCCATGATATTTATGTGGAGGAGTGTGGCAATCAAGATGGCGTGCCTGTGGTTTTTTTGCATGGTGGTCCGGGTGCGGGTTGCGAGTTATATCATCGTCAACTTTTCAACCCTGAAAAATACCGTATTATTCTGTTTGATCAACGGGGTTGTGGACGCTCGCATCCGCATGCTTCGCTGGAAAACAATACAACTCAGCATCTTATTGCCGATATGGAACAAATCCGTGAAGAACTGGGCATAGAAAAGTGGGTCGTTGCGGGTGGATCGTGGGGCTCTACATTGGCGCTCGCCTATGCAGAAGAACATCCTCAGCGTGTCTCAGGCTTGATTGTTCGTGGAATATTTCTAGCCACGACTAAAGATATAGATTGGTTTTACCAAGAAGGTGCAAGTCGAATTTATCCCGATTATTGGGAGGATTTTGTCGCACCAATCCCTGAGAATGAAAGAGATAACCTATTACAGGCTTATCACAGCCGTTTAACAGGCGGCAATGAAATTGCACGTATGCGCGTTGCAAAAGCATGGTCACTATGGGAAGCACGCACGGCGACGCTTCAACCTAGCGCTTCGGTTTTAGAGCATTTTAGTGATCCACGCACAGCGTTGAGTGTGGCGCGTATTGAGGCTCATTATTTTGTAAATAATAGTTTCTTTGAACCAGACCAATTACTAAAAAATGCCTCCATCTTAAAAGGCATTCCAGGTTATATCATACATGGTCGTTACGATATGATTTGCCCTATTGAGCAAGCATATGCGTTACAGAAAGCATGGCCGTTGGCAGACTTCTTTGTAGTGCAAGGCGCTGGGCATTCTGCGGGCGAGGCTGGTATAACCGCTGCTTTGATTAAAGCTAGTGATGATATGCTGAAAAAACTCGAGTCGAATTAAACCTTAATAAAATAGAAAGCACACCCCCCCAGTTTTGAATGATAGTTCGTTAGTTTTTTTATCGACTACTAGAATATATGTAGGGCTCCATGATGTTTCTGTTTATAAAAAGCGTCATTCAAAACTGGAGGGGGTATGCTTCATAATTGAGAATACAATGATTGCATTAATTCAGCGCGTCACCCATGCCAATGTAACTGTTGATGATAAAACAGTTGGAAAGATAAATGCGGGAATTCTTCTACTGTTGGGCGTGGAGAAAAGCGACACACATAAAAATGCAGATGATCTATTAAACAAAGTCATTAACTACCGAATCTTTGCAGATGACGATGGCAAAATGAATGTTTCACTGTTGAATTTTAGCGGTGAATTACTCATCGTCCCTCAATTTACCTTGCCCGCCAATACACAAAAAGGCACACGTCCAAGTTTTGCATCTGCCGCACCGCCTAGTGAAGGTCATTTGTATTATGACTATTTTGTAGAACAAGCGAGTGAGCTGATAAATGTCGTCGAAACAGGTGAGTTTGGGGCGAATATGCAGGTGAGCTTATGCAACGATGGGCCAGTCACTTTTTGGCTTAAAAAATAAAAATTAGCAACATAGGAACCCTTCAATATAAGTATATTAGACGAGCCTAATCAATTGATATATATCAATTTTACTTGATAAAATGACCTAGTCATGGTATTAATAATGACCCCAAACGCAAACCCATATGGATTTTTTATGAAGAAAATAAGCTCTATTGTATTCATATTGTTTATTAATATGTTAGCTGCATCAGCCCCCGTTTATGCGGGTGATGAAAAAACGGCAAGGGAAGATAGTGCAAAGGTAGAAGCAGCAGATAAGGAAAAGAAAGAAGGCGCAGAGGATGAAGAGCCTGATTGTGACTAAAATATAAATATGAAATAAATTTAAAAACCAAGTAGAAGGAAACTACTACTTCAGTTTTATAATAAGGGCAATAATGCCCGTACCACCCGCTAAATCTCTAGGAGGAGAATTTTATGACTTTAGTAAAAATATTAACTGCATTAACAGTAATGGCTGGTCTAGCATTAACAGCAACGACTGCTCAAGCGAAGCCCGTTGGCATTACACCAAAACTAATGAGTGTGAAAGTTAAGCATAATGGCCATGATGTAGAAATCAAACGAAATCAAGATAACGGCGCTGTAGTTATCCCAGCATTTGCAAAAACATCACGCCCTTGCCCACCGTTCTGTATTCAACCAATGAGCCTTGGAGAAGGTATTCAGACAATTGGTGAAGTAGAAGTAATCAATTATGCAAAGAAAATGAGTGACGGCGACAAAAGCATTGTTCTTGTTGACTCTCGTACACCTGATTGGGTTGCTAAAGGAACAATTCCGAGCGCTGTGAATGTTTCTTGGGTTGAATTGACACCAAGAAAAGGTGCTACAACAGAAGGCATCATGAAAGTAATGGCTGAGAAGTTTGGTGTTACCGTTGCAGAAGGGAAAGATGATGTTGATGTTGATGAGGCAATTGCTGCTGGCGACACCTCTAAGGTTTTCGACTTTTCAAAAGCCAAAACATTAGTTCTGTTCTGTAATGGTATGTGGTGTGGTCAATCGCCTGCAAGTATCGCTGCTTTAAGAAAGTTTGGTTACCCTGCGGATAAAATTAAGTACTTTCGTGGTGGTATGCAAACTTGGCAAGTTCTTGGTTTAACAACTGTTAAGTAATATCTGGGACATTTACACGAAAGATTTTTCGTGTAAATGGTTTCACCTAGTTTTAATCCATATAAAAAAGGCTGATAAATTGTCAGCCACATTACGCGCCTATTTTTTTAAGTTGTAAAACAGGGGGATGTGAATCAACAAGCTCACAGAACTACTAATAAAGACTAATCAACCTCATCAGTCTTTTTCTTATTAAACTTAAATATCTTTCCCGCTTTAGAAAGCAAATAATTCTTTTCTTGCATCTTCATTACTTCATCATGTGCAATCTGATTCGCGGTTTTATCTTGTTTACGGCTAAAGGTTTTATTGTACAGTGTAAAATCAAGCGTAGTAGACTCGCCAATTTCCAAACGAAACAAGCCTTCCACAAGCGGTAATTCACGCTTATTACTAGCCGTAACACCCTGAGGTACTTGGTTCTCATCAAGATAAGTATCAGCAAAAATCTTACGAGAATCACCATTCTCATCAGTCACATGAAAAACAACCGTACCAGCTGTATCAGAAAGTTGTTGATCAACCCTATTGTTTAACGTAAACATTTTCAACATAATGAATGCCTAGAGTTTTATAACTCTTACTCTTAATTTTTATTATTAGCGTTATTATAAATGATGTTGATTGGCTTGTGGGTTTTTGCCGATAAGCGGAGGGTAGAATAATTTGAGTTTTATTGGCTTTAGGCTATGCGTTTGGTAAATGGATAAAATTGTGAATAGAAAATTAATAAAACTACTAACCTCTCCACGATTATTTTTTATGGATATGTTGAAGAAGAAATTAGCCAAGGGCAGTTTATCCATAAAGTATCTACCCTGGTTAAAAGTTAGAAGTAACCATAAATACTCTGTTGTTTCTGCTGTCTATGGCGTGGAAAAGTATCTCGAACAGTTTTTCTCTTCATTAGAAAACCAAAGTATAGACTTTGAAAAATATATTGAGCTAATTATGGTAGATGATGGCTCACTTGATGGCTCGGCAAAAATTATAAAAAAATGGGTAAATAGATACCCTCATAATATTAAATATATAAGCAAAGAAAATGGTGGCCAAGCTTCAGCTCGAAACTTAGGAATGAATCATGTTTCAAACGAATGGGTTACTTTTATTGATCCTGATGATTTTGTAAGTACAAACTATTTTGCAGAAGTTGATAAGCATATTTCAAAAGAAAGTGATTTGGCATTAGTTTCATGTAATCTTTTATTTTATTTTGAAGATAAAAACAAGTTTTCTAATAGACACCCTTTAAATTATCGTTTTAAAGAGGATGCTTCTATTTTTGTCTTACCAAATATAGAAAAACATGTCCAACTATCCGCAAGCACGGCTTTTTTTAAAAGAAAGACAATTATATTAAATAAACTGGAAATGGATATTCGAGTTAACCCCAATTTTGAAGATGCAAAATTTGTGGGAGAATATTTATTATCATGCCATGGTGAGAAAGTCGCTTTTATTCAAGGTGCAAAATACTATTATCGTAAGAGGCAGGACAATAGCTCTTCTCTTGATGGGTCATGGGAGAAAAAAAATCAGTATTCAAAAAAGCTAAAATTTGGTGATTTAAGCCTTTTAGAAATAGCTAAAAAACAAAAAGGAAATATACCCGACTATATTCAAAGGATAGTTCTATATGACTTGATTTGGTATTTTAGATATATTGTCAATAACAACACTAAACTATCATTTTTATCTAACGAAGAAAAAGCACAGTTTTTATCACTACTTAAAAATATTTTCAGATACATTGATAAGACAGTAATCTATGAGTTTGAACTTGTATCATGTAGCTCAGCTTATAAGGCAGGATGGTTAGGTTTCAAAGAAGCAGAACAGCTATTATTTGATGTAGATATAATAGCGTATGATGCAAGCAAAAAATTGATAAAACTTCGGTATTACCTTCAAAAAGAAAAAACTATAAATGAGTACTTCTATTTAGATGGAAAAGTAATTTATCCCCTGCATGAAAAAACAAGAATACATAATTTTGTTGGAGAGGTGTTTGTGCTTGAGAGAGTGGTTTGGTTACCCATTTTTAATGATAGCAGCCTATCAGCTAACATTGATGGAATACCCGCTAATTATAAAATTCAAGATAAAAAATATGAAGGTTCTATTCCTGTGGCAGAGATACAAAAGAGCTTTGAAACAGAGAGCATAGATGAGAAAAGTTTTTTACCGAAGATACGTGCTTTAAGATATTTAGCAAGGCTGTCTAGTTTTCTTCCAAGCTATCAAAATGCATGGGTGTTTATGGATAGGGATGTACAGGCAGATGATAATGCTGAACATCTTTACCGTTATGTGCGTAAGGTTGATCCAAATATAAACGCTCGTTTTATATTGCGTAAAAGTTCGCATGATTGGGTTAGGTTAGAAAGAGAAGGTTTTGACCTTATTCCATTTGGCTCAATTAGGCATATGATTATATTGTTTAATGCTGATCACCTTATCTCAAGTCATGCTGATAATTATGTTATTAATTATCCTCCACATAGTTGGTTTAAGGGGATACTCAAGTATCGCTATACGTTTTTACAACATGGGGTTATAAAAGATGATCTCTCTGCTTGGTTAAATAATAAACCAATCGATATATTCGTTACCGCTTCAGAAAGAGAGTATCAATCAATAGCAGGGCCGAAAAATTCTTATACGTTTAGCACTAAAGAGGTTTTTTTAACAGGGCTTGCGAGGCATGATGAACTTTTAAATAAAGCTCAATCTCACGCTAAAAGTAATAACAAGAAGACATTGTTAATCATGCCAACTTGGCGGCAAAATTTAGTGGGAAAAACAGAGTGGATGAGTACTACTAGAAGTAAAAATGATATTTTTTACTCATCAGAATATGCTCTACTGTGGAAGCAGTTATTACACTCAAAGTCATTGAAAAGTATGATGGAATCTTATGATCTGAGAGTTGTCTTTTTTCCACATGCTAATATAGCGCCGTATCTTGATTGGTTTGATGTGCCATCTTATATTAAGTCTCTTACACACCATTCAGGCCAGTCAATTCAAGATCTTTTTGTTGAGGCATCTTTAATGCTTACAGATTATTCTTCTGTTGCATTTGAGATGGCTTATTTAGAGAAGCCTATTATTTATTATCAGTTTGATAGTGAGAAAGTCTTTGGGGGAGAGCATACAACAGCAAAAGGTTATTTTAATTATAGTGCTGATGGGTTTGGCTCAGTCTGTGAAACTGAAAAAGATGTATTGTTAGGACTTGAAAAGATATTAGATAGCAATTGTAAGCTTGAAGATAAGTACCTAAATCGAGCAACTAAAACCTTCAAGTTTAAAGATGGCAAATGTTGCCAACGTATTTATGAATCAATACTTGATTTGGATAAGCCTGATGCAAGCATGTAAAAGTGGGGGGGTGTGCTTCAGATCCATTGAAAAAAACCGCTTTAGTTGTAATTTAATAACTCAAAAGTATCATTAATGCCATTTAAAAAAACAATAATTCGTGTCTTTTATAGTTGTGATGGTCTGAGAGGCTTTGCTTTAAATCCAGAAGATTTTTTATGCTCATCAAAAATCAAATTTTTCCAAGTTTTAGGACAATCTGTAGCAAAAAAAAATAAGCAAAAGCGTGTGCAAACAATAGGTAATAGCACACAGAAAGTCTCTATTATTTTACCTGTTTTAAACTCCGAAAATACTGTACAGCTTGCGATAGAAAGTATTCAAGCTCAAAGCTATCCACATTGGGAGCTTTTAATTATTGATGATGGAAGTACCGATAAAACTAAAAAGATAGTGAATCGGATAGCAAGAAAAGACTCTCGAATAAAGCTTTACCGAAATCAAAAAAGTCAAGGAGTGGCTTATGCACGCAATGTGGGCTTACGTTTTGCAAAGGGAGATTACATAACATTCCATGATGCAGATGATACCTCGCATACTGAGCGACTTGAATACCAAGTAGCGGAACTTTTATCTAATGCGAGTACAGCAGTTTCCGTGTTTCAGTATGTTCGTGTTGATGATAAAGGGGACACATTTGTTATCAATGGAAAAAGAAAATGGAATCGTGTTTCTGGCATGATGTTTAGAAAAAATATAATAGATAAAATAGGCTACTTTAAGCCATTAAAAATCTCTGAAGATTCGGAATATTACGAGAGAATTATTGCAACCTCTGGAAAAAAATCACGCAAGATACTCTGTAAAACACTTTACTACGCATTATTTAGTCCAGATTCGTTATTGTTTTCGAATGCAAATGTAAGCATCAATGGTAATTCGGTCGATTATAAAATCCATGATAAAGAGTTTTCAATTTTAGAGGCGTTTAGAGTGGAGCATAAACGTATTCGTGCTGGAGAATTATCTCCTTACCAAAGCTTTGTTTTGGATAAAAACCTAACAAAGTCTCTTGGTTGATCATGAATAAACTCTTCTGCATAAATTTCACCCGCTGGAAGCAAAACCATATCAAGGCTTTTTTAGGTTCTGTTTCGGCAGATCAGCATGATATTGTTTTTGTATCTTCTGCCCAGCAAGCGATTAAAAAGGGTTTTGATTCAAGCTCTCAGCTAGTTACTTGGGCAAGTAAGAATCAAGAACAGGTGGATGAGCTAATCAATGAGTTTGGAATTACACCTTGGCAAGTTGAAGATGGCTTTATCCGCTCGGCGGGTTTGGGTACGGATTTAACCGCACCAGCATCGTTGGTTTTGGATAAAACAGGGGTTTATTATGATCCTGCAAAACCTAGCGATCTTGAAATAATACTACAAACTAAAAAATTCTCAGATGATGAATTGCAACGAGCAGAGCAACTCAAATATTCCCTTTTAAAAAATGAGCTAAGTAAATACAATTTGGGTGGGGCTTTTAGCAAGGCATCATTAAATGCAAAGCCTAATCAAAAAATCATCTTGGTTCCTGGGCAAGTTGAAGGCGATGCTTCCATAATAAAAGGCTGCATTGATATTGATTCAAACACTGCTTTGATCAAAACCACACGAGAAGAAAACCCTGATGCCTATTTGATTTATAAACCGCATCCCGACGTGGTGAGTGGTAATCGTAAGGGTAAAGTATCGCCTGATGCGATAAAAAAATATGTGGACTTAGAGCTAACCGACACCAGCATCACCGATTGCCTTACTGTGGTCGATGAGGTGCATACCATGACATCATTGGTAGGTTTTGAAGGCTTGCTACGAGGCTTGAAAGTGGTGTGCTACGGCTTGCCATTTTACTCAAACTGGGGGCTAACGGTTGACCGTCATCCATTAGCACGACGCACTAAAAAGCTAGAGTTGAATGAATTAGTCGCTGGTACATTGATTGATTACCCACTTTACATCAACTGGCAAACAGGACAATTTACCACGCCAGAAATTATCGTTGATCAACTAAAAGAGCAGATTGATAAGCAGGGCGGTAAGCAAAGTAATCAAGTCTTTTGGCTAACTCGCCTCACGAGAAAATGCGTTAACTTTTCTCGTGGATTATTTTAACTGCTATCAAGTTCTGCGTAACAACATTATCTAAATATCAAAAGCACACCCCCCCACTTTTGAATGATAGCTCGTTAGTTTTTTTAACGACTGCTAGAATTTATGCAGAGCTACATGATGTTTATAAACATGCTGAAAAAGTGGGGGGGTGTGCTTTCAGTCAATAGGCGCTAGAATAGCGGGCATGGAAAACTTCGATTTAGATATCGCCCTGCAAGAAGCAGAGGCAGATTACAACGCGGCAGAAGCACAAGCGATTGCTTGTGGAATGCTGGTGGTGAATATTAGTGCGGATAAAATCGCGTGGGTTAAAATGATTTTTGGTGAGATTGATACCAGCGACAGCGCTCACTCCACCAAACAAGGTGAGGCTATCGAGCTTTCTGGCAAGCTATTTGACCTTACTAAAAGCCAGCTTCAAGATTCAAACCTAGGATTTGACTTGCTACTACCCGAAGAAGATGAGGATTTATATCCGCGCGTTACGGCCTTGCAGCAATGGTGCAGCGGATTTATTGTCGGCACAACGATGGCTGGCATCAGCGATACCAGCAAGCTACCAGAAGACTCGCGTGAATTAATGGCGGACTTCACCGAGATTGGCACATCAGGCGATTTTGATCTTGGCGATGAGGACGAATCAGAAGAAGCCTTTGAAGAAATCAGAGAATACATCCGCATGGGCGTGTTGTTGATAAATGAGGAATTACAGCCTATTAAGCAATCTACGGTCGTTCACTAAAAGACTTTTTTGCCACGGAATCCACGGAAGGGCACGGAAAAAAACAAAGAGAAGTGATGTATGCTTGAAGATGAGGAGCTGACTTATAAAATTCGCGGCTGTATTTATGAAGTGTATAGAGAACTTGGCGCTGGTTTTTTAGAGAAGGTGTATGAGAATGCTTTGGACGTTGAACTACGTAAGCAAGGATTGAAGGTTGAAAAACAGCATTCGTTGAGTGTAAGTTATAAAAACAATGTTGTTGGTGAGTTTGTAGTAGATTTATTAGTTGAAGAAAGAATTATTATTGAACTAAAAGCTGTAAATAAACTATTACCATTGCACGAAGCTCAGCTTTTGAACTATCTGAAAGTTACTAATATGAAACTTGGATTGTTGGTCAATTTTACTTATCCTAAAGCTACCGTCAGACGAGTTATTTTATAGTTTTGCTTTTGTTTCCGTGTTTTTCCGTGGATTCCGTGGCAAAAGAAAAAGAGAGTATATGAAAGAGTTAGCAAAAATATCACCTGAAGAATTTATCCAACGACGTAAGACCTTAATGGAGAAAATTGGCAAGAACTCTATCGCCATTATTTCTTCTTCTGAGGTCCAACATCGTAATAGCGATGCTGAATTTGCGTTTCGACAGAACAGTGACTTTTTATATCTCACAGGGTTCAACGAGCCAAAAGCCGTAGCGGTTATATTGCCGGGGCGAGAGGAGAGCGAATACATTTTATTCTGTCGTGAGAAAGACCCGAAGACGGAACAGTGGACGGGGCGTATGGTTGGGTTGGACGGGGCAGTGGAAGATTATAACGCCGATGATGCTTTTCCGATTGAAGATATAGATGATATTTTGCCATCGTTGATGGAGAACCGTAGCAAGGTTTTTTACAGCGTGGGCAATAATCCTGATTTTGATAAGCAGGTTATTTCGTGGGTAAATTCGTTGCGCGCTAAGGTGCGTAATGGCGTTCAAGCGCCGCATGAATTTGTTTCCTTGGATGTGTTTTTGCACGAGATGCGTTTATTCAAATCGCCACAAGAACAACAACTTATGCGTGATGCTGGCGCGGTGTCGGTAAGGGCGCATCAACGCGCGATGAAGGCTTGTAGCGCAGGCATGATGGAATATGAAATAGAAGCTGAATATCTGCACGAATTTAAAAAGTCAGGTATGGATGCGGCATACACCACGATTGTTGGCGGTGGAGAGTGGGGCTGTATTTTG
>Ga0256840_1003516_pt1 | contig 12585 bp, 7 predicted proteins | sample 355202metaG_FD_185969 | JGI IMG/M metagenome (GOLD analysis project Ga0256840, IMG submission 185969) | Hydrothermal vent microbial communities from Mid Atlantic Ridge, Atlantic Ocean - 355-202 | ecosystem: Environmental > Aquatic > Marine > Hydrothermal vents | place: Atlantic Ocean: Mid...
TTTCTTTGAAAAGCCGAATACCGCGCTCGCGAAATTCAGCCGTGTAACTCGGGGTGTATTTTCTCTGTGTCATAGGGTCCATCCTTCGAGAGTTTTACTCTCCGGTAAACCCGGGGCGGTTCACTCCGGTAAACCCGGGGCGGTTCAAACAGACGATCCGCTGATACGCGCATGAGCATGCCCGACCGACATGATCCCACAGTCAGGTCTTATTCAAGGATAACCCTTGAAACTTCAATAACGGAAGGCCGTTATTGAAGGTCGCCGGCCCTCGCCTAGCTGGCAAGCCCGCATCACTCATCGCCGTGGCCGTCCGCACAACCGAAAGCGGATTCTTGCTGCAAAGCTCGCCACACCGATATAAGCTCTTGGGAAAACGCCGCGATTCCATTTCTCACATAGAGTCTGTCCATGCCTGACGCCCTTGCCAACCAGATGCGTTCCCTCACCCCAAAAGGCGGCACATCCATTGGCGATAGGGCCATGTTCGCTCCGCCCAGGGATAGGGTGCCGGGGTTCATCCAAGGAGGAAGTAAAACTGCTTGGAACGAACTGATCTCACCGAAGTTCCTAGGCCATGATCGCAGATCGAATGGCGCGATCTATCGGGCCAATGAGGCGAAGTGGTCGCTCGAGGCAGCCGAGGAACCGGCCGAAAAGATCACAACCAGAAGGACGCACGCAGAATCGCTGCGCGGGCTGGGTAAACCAGCCGAATGTTTTTTGCGCTCTCGGGTTCCTTTGACCAGGCAGAATAGACGGAGAGATGAAACAAACCAGATGCGATCAGAACTCGAAATCCGACCTCAACTCCTTTGGAGGGGCCACCGGTGACTTCATTTGGGCAGAACATAACGGCGCCGGGCATATCGGTAGAGCATGTTATCGATGGAATGAGCCATGCTGAGCTTTGCCGCCTGCTCGGAGAAGAACTAGTTGAAACCCTACGCCAACTCATGGCGTCAACACCCTCAGACGACACACTTCGGAATGTCGCAAACGTCCTGTACGGCAGCAACAACCCGAAAAGTGTCCTAGACCAGGCCACGAGGAATATATTTATCGACAACTTGAGCTTAGAGAAGGCACAAGAACTCACAGAAAAATTGGGATTAAATGCCACGGGAAATTACTATGCCTCGCTAAAAAAATTCAACCTCACAAACAAACCCGACAAAATTCGTGTTCTTCTTTCTTTCTTCGGAATAACTGAAGACCCAACGGCACAGACAGTGCGCAAACCGGCATCAGCGAAAGTTGAGCCCCAGTACGGCCTATTCTCCTATCAGCGAGACGTAGCACAAAGAGCGCGAACAGCGCTTGGGAACTACCCCAACAAGGTTGTGGTACATATGCCCACCGGCGCCGGCAAAACACGCACGGCAATGCATATCATTGCGAGACATCTCATTGACCATGGGCCGACAGTCATATGCTGGCTAGCGAATAGTCGCGAACTATTGGAACAGGCGGCAGAGGAATTTGAAAAATGCTGGCGGGTGCTAGGAGATCAACCGGTCACTGTATATAGATTTTGGGGAGATCGAAACGTCGACTTGGATAAGGTACGTAACGGAGTTCTAGTAGCTGGTTTTGCGAAGTTATACTCAGCCTATTCCCGGGATCAAAATGCACTGATCTCGCTAGGGGACAGAGCCAGCCTGACAGTTGTGGACGAAGCCCATCAAGCGATTGCCCGAACTTATAGATCTGTAATTGAGGCTCTCTACACTAAGCAGCCTGAGAATCAATTACTTGGCCTAACAGCAACACCGGGCCGCACATGGAATGACACAGAAGCTGATGCAGAGCTATCAGATTTTTTCGGCAACACTAAAGTTACGCTCAAGGTCCCGGGCTATCGAGATCCTGTCGATTTTCTTATGTCAGAAGGCTATCTGGCCGAACCAACATTTTCGTCTATTCGGTTTGACGGCGACCTAGGCTTATCACCAAAAGAGGCGGAAGCTGTAGAGGCTAGCATCGATATACCCAGCGAAGTTCTCGATAGAATTTCGGAGAACGGCGCGCGCAATTTTATGGTTATTCAAGCTATTGAGGACCTATTGCATAGGCATAACAGGATCATCGTTTTCGGGGCTTCCGTTCAGCACGCCCACCTAATCGCGGGGCTACTTATCGCGCGTGGACACGATGCGAAGCTTATCACGGGTGAAACGCCCATTGCGAGAAGAGAGCGCATCGTTCGTCAGTTCAAGAGCGATAGCGCTCGGCCAATGGTTTTATGTAATTTCGGGGTTCTGACAACCGGATTCGATGCACCGCGCACGAGTGCGGCCGTTATTGCGCGCCCAACAAAATCCCTCGTTTTGTACAGTCAAATGGTTGGAAGGGCGACTAGAGGCCCCCGTGCTGGTGGCAAAAAAACGGCAGAAATCGTCACCGTGGTCGACACAAAATTGCCTGGGTTTGGCAACGTCAATGAAGCATTTAGGAATTGGGAGGATGTGTGGCGTGAATACTCATAGTACAGAAACAGCCATTGAAGATAAGCTCGATGGTGAAGTAATCCCCCCGTCACTGGCTGTCAAAGCTATGCGTGACAGCGGGTACAAAAATACTGCATATGCCCTGTCCGAACTTATCGACAATTCAATTCAAGCAGAAGCTACCTCTGTTGAAGTTTTCTGCGTAGAGAAGCCCGTTCAAATTAACAAACGAACGCGCCGCCGAATTGCTGAGATTGCGGTGCTGGATAACGGCGCTGGAATGGATGCAACTGTGTTACGGCTCGCGCTACAGTTTGGCAACGGTACTCATTTGAACGATAGAAGCGGGATAGGAAGGTTTGGGATGGGCCTTCCCAATGCCTCAATATCCCAATGTCGGCGTGTAGAAGTCTGGACTTGGCAAAACGGGCCGGATAACGCCATATACTCCTTTCTTGACTTGGACGACATCGAGGCTGGAAGAAACCGGCATGTACCGACACCAGAGCCGCGTTCGGTTCCGTCAGAGTGGCGTGACAGATCGGACGAGATCGGTACGACCGGAACACTAATCATCTGGAGCAATCTCGAAGAGTACCGTCTCACGTGGAAGAGTGCCCGGGCCACCTTGGAAAATACAGAGACCTTGGTTGGCCGAATGTATCGCAAATTTATCCATGAAGGAAAAACAGATATTCGGCTTGTCGCGCTAGAGGTAGAAAACGACAAACCGACCTTCGAGAAGAGAGTACGAGTGAACGATCCGATGTACCTCATGGCACCCTCGTCAACGCCTGCACCATTCGACGAGCAGCCGATGTTCCAAGTTTGGGGCGAACAACATCGCGTATTCTCCATCGAATATGACGGTGAATCGCACAGCGTCCATGTACGGATGTCATGGGCACGCCCGGAGACCATCCCAAATGACGGGACAGACAGGGGCCATACACCCTATGGCAAGCATGCGGGGAAGAATATCGGTGTCTCGATCATGAGAGCTGGCCGGGAGCTCGAACTCGACGGATCTTGGGCAATTGGCTATGACCCACGTGAACGTTGGTGGGGTGTAGAGGTGGAATTTCCCCCCGCGCTAGATGAGGTTTTTGGCGTGACGAACAACAAGCAAGCCGCCACAGTCTTTTCACATATGTCGCATTTCAATTGGGAAACTGAAGCCGAGCCAGGTGAAAGCTATATGGACTTCAAATCGAGGCTCGAGGAGGAGGGCGATACACGCTACCTTATCGTAGATATCGTCAATTATATCCGCGATCAACTCGCTCAAATCCGAAAACGCTTGCAGGATCAGACCAAAGGGATCCGAAGTGGCGGAAAGCGACACGACGCCGTTGGCGTTGAAGACACTGCCACGGCAAAGTGGAAAGCCCGTGCTGAAAAAGGATACAAAACGGAGACTGACGAAGAACATTTTGACGACGAAGCACAGAATGCTCTGACCGAGGACCTAATTAAGAACAAAAAATATAATGAAGATGTCGCCCGTGAAATTGCTCAAGCGGTGAAATCACGAGGCAGAAAGCTGATTTTTGTAACCGCGGAAGCTGACTCCCAAGCATTTTTCAATGTAGACATTCGCCCAGGCGGCGTAACGGAAATCGTTTTCAACACCCGCCACCCAGCGTACGAAAAACTTGTGCGAGTACTGGATACAGATATTTCCGAGGCAACATCCAGTCAGCTTGTTAATCGAATTGAAAATGCTTCCGATACTTTGAAGTTACTCCTCGCAGCATGGGCCCGATACGAAGAGGAAGACTATCCCTCACGCGAAAAAATTCGTGATATACGTCACGAGTGGGGAAAGATGGCTAAGAACTTCATCGGCGAAGAGGACTGAAAGATGCTCTTACCAGGAGCAGAGCTCATTAATCTTTGCCGCAGCGGCAAGAGAGAGGTGATACTAATCGCACCCTTCATAAAACGTGATGCGATGCGACTAGTATTGGAGGCGATACCGTCAAGTGTAACGTCTGTGAGGTGCGTAACACGTTGGAGGGTAGAAGAAATATTAGCTGGCGTCAGCGACCTCGAGATTTTCGATCTGGTTAAGGACCGAGATGGAGCATCACTTTATGTGCAACCGGCCCTCCATGCAAAATACTATCGTGTCGATGACGCATGCCTCGTCGGATCCGCCAACCTCACCAAGAGAGGCATGGGATGGGCCATGCCTTCTAACTTGGAACTATTAGTTGACGTCGAGACCAAACTCGAACGACTTAAAGAGTTCGAAAAACTTGTGTTTTCCACCGCGATTGAAGCCACAAAAGAGCTGAGGGATGAGCTTGCGCACGCAGCTGAGGAACTGGATGCTGAAGGAACCATATATATTGCTGAAGAATCCCCCGCAGGCGACGAACAATCGATCCCAGCAGGATATTGGTTGCCACTTTGTTCCCGGCCAGAGCTAATGTTTCAAATTTTCACTGACACCCAGACCGATCGCATCGTCGGTTGGACATTAGAAGCGGGAAAACGTGACATCGCCGCGCTGCGCATTCCAAAGCACCTTTCTGAGTTTCATTTTAATAAATACGTCGCCGCGCTCCTAAGGCAATCACCATTGGTTCAGGAGCTTGAAAAAATCGCGCACAAACCGGTCTCTCCAGATGAGGGAAGAGAATTTATTTCCACTCATGTTCCCAAAGATTACCGTGCCTATGATAACGACCAGCACTGGAAAACACTGCGAAATTGGCTGCTGCACTTTCTCCCAAGCGAATACCGCCAACCCGTCGGCTCTTTCGACCTTCAGAAAGGAACCGAAATCGCTCGCTATTCCGGTCCAGAAATTTAGAGGTTTTGACTTCGCGCAGAAGTATCCCGGAAGCGGTGATGCAAGCTCACTTATGGCAAGCTAAACAAACCTTAGCCTGCCCAAACAGCTCATCAATATCGATGTTGTCATCATCGTCCCGAAGCGGATTTAACTGCCGCTTGGCCTTTTGTCGGGCCAGGCGTTTTTCATAGTCTTCTTTGATCTGCTTTACTCTTTCCGGGCGTGTAAGTTCCTCAAGGGACTCGCCCTGTGACCAAGTGAATGGGGAGCCCTGAGCAACCGCGTCTTTTTCATATGACTTCGCTTCCTCGAAAGCTTCTGGATGCTGCTCTTTCAGGCGCACCCACTCGATCTTCTGTTGATAAAAGCAGAACGTGCAACCACTACGGGAACGCCAGTCGTAATAGCGGGGAAGCCCTAAACCCGAAGCTTCAAGAATGTCGAGAACCCCGGGCTTATCGATCCCTGCCTCTTTGAACGGCAAAAGGATCTTTAGGTTCTTGTGCTTGGAACTATACCCTTCTCGATATTCTTCGTCGGCCCGGATCGCCACGTAGCTAAAAACATGCGTCCCCTCTTCCAAAATCGGCCGAAGCCAATGTTCAAAAGGACGAAGCTTCAGCTGTCTCGTGCACCAGCGGGTCTGCGGTGACGGAAGAAAGTTGTTGTACTGCTTCAGCCAGAAATCAAAATCGCGGTCTGGGTTCAGGCGTAGGATCGGCTTGCCAAGAAAACCTTCTAGACGTCCGAGAAATTCGTAGACCTCAGGTAATTCTTTACCCGTGTCGGTAAAGAAATACTCGATATCCAGCTCAGGGTAGTGTTGCCGCATATAGACTGCGAGAGCGGCGCTATCGCGCCCACCCGACAAGCCCAAGACATGTTTTTCTTTTGGTATGCTCATGATGATGCCATCTCTGTTTCGCTGCCATCAGTTCCGGCCTCAGCGGAAATATAACGTGAGCTAAGTTCGGCAAGCGCGGCCAATACCAGGTTTCGTCTAGCGGTGGCACCACCTAACGCTTCTTCCAAATGGGCGATGATTTCTTCCAGTTCCTGCCGCTCAGAGTCGGCCACCTCGAATTCCGCGTGAACTGGCGTTGGACGTCCGTTGATGCCTACGACCACGGCCATGGCCTGCCGCTTATCAGTTCGGCCCTTAACGCGAGCAAAATTTTCACAGCGAACAAATTGTTGAGACAAGTCGGTTAACTCAACCGCCGCTCGATCAAAATCTGAATCCGTCCAATCCCGGGGAGGCCTGTTTGCTGCCAGGCTTGCAATACCTTCGATGTCGTCAAGTTCGCCCTTAAAGCTGGAGATCCTGTTCACAAATGCCTCAACGCGAAAATCTCCACTCAGTTGCTTGATGTTCTCTGCGCGCGAGCGGAGCTCAGCAAGCGCCTTTCGTGAAGCATTCGGCACCTGAAGTTCGGAAAGCATTAAATCATTTAGGCGCCGAACCATCGAAGGGTAAGCTTGGACAAGCTCAGCTAGCCCGTCACGCACATCGCTCACGATCCCATCCAGCGCTGTGTCATCCTCCAAGGACCCACGCGCACCGAAGGCTGCTGGGATATCATCAAAAAGGAACTTGTTCGGATCATTGGCCAGCTTGAAAAGATCCCGCACACGAATTGCGTTGGCAGAGAGCTGCATCGTTCGCTTCGTCCATGGGTGCAAACGATCAAAGATCGCAATCAATCCACGAGCAACGTCGATTGGCGCAAGATCCCTTAGGTTGTTGGTTGCGTCCAGTTCGCGGACGATGTTGGCCATACTGGACAACAAACGTCGCGAAAGCGCAGAAAGGTCCATCCATCGAAGCTGAACCGCCGTCGGGTCCTTAGCCAAGATCTCAACGTCTATATCTTTGAATTTCGCCTGAAAAACGCCCTCGCGATAGAGGGCAATCTTATCACTCCGCGACAGGACAAAAGCCACTGCAAGAATTGGCATTATGCCGTCTTTGACGCCAAAGGGCGGTTCTGACCAAAGCTGATATATCTCGCTTATGCTGACCGTGCGGTCCTCGGCAGACTTAAGCAGTTCGGTCGCGGCTTGCCAAAGAGCCGAAAGCCGGAAAGGATCATCCGCTTCATTTGGCGCACAAAATTTCCAGCCGTCTTCCGTTTCAGCGTACAGACCGGTTGCCTCCAGAAGTGATGCAAAAAGACCGCCCTCAGCCGGGAACCCTTGTATGCCAAGTCGCGCCTGGCCAGCATTCGAAACCATGGCGCGCAGCAGAGCATTCTGAGCCGCGATCGCGTTGCTCGAGGGCTTAATCCGATTGAGCAATTCATTGTTCAGGCGGGGCGCATGCGGAAAACGCTGCGACGCAAGTTCGGATGCGACGTTATTCAATTCCGCCTGATGCAGACGGCGCGGTTGCTCATTCCTAAGATACCAGGTCGCACTATCAAATGCGCGGCGCACCTCTTCTTCAAGTTGCCCCCGCAACGCGGAAAAACGCACATCCACCTCTCGCTGGGCCACGGCGTCACCGGCTAGATCAGGATGCTCGTCTTGAACTTCACCGAGCGCGATCAACTCCCTCGCAAGATCGATTATCGCCCAAGCCCTCTCGGACAAGCCGATAACTGTATCCCAGTCACGAGAGATTTCTGCGGCTTCTTGGCATAGCTGGCGGGCAATGTCTTCGCTCTCTCCCTCCGTTGGCACCGCCAAGAGAAACTGCCCTATGGTCCCGGCTCGAGGAGAGAAATTTTTGGCACGATGGCCTAGGTCACTCAAAGGAACAACCTCAACCTCAAACCATCTAAGTGCGCCGGTTTCATGATAATGCCTTTTCGCCAAAAGTGGCGGAATGACTGCAAATCGCTGGAATACGCCGAAGTCGAGTTCGGTTATGTTCTGCAATACATCCTGCACGGCTTTATCAATATCGAAGTCACTGCCCGCAAAAACCGCATATGCGCTTGCAAACTTTCGGTAGATAATCAGCGACCATCCGCTGAGCCTGGACAGCGCTTCCCGGATTTCCGCTTCCTCAGCAGAGCCAGAGCATGCCTGAAGAAGTTCCTCGCTTGGAATAAGACCGGAGCGCTCCTTGAACAGATCGATTACTGCGATGGTTTTCAGAAGCTTGATCTCAAGCCCCGTGCCGCCAAAAGCCTCGCATCGTTCTATTGCCTCGGCCGCTGTCGCCCAGCGATGGCCGTCTGGGGAGGCCAAGATTGACGGCTCCAAATTCACCCGCAGGTAGTCCCATAAGCGATCAGGCTCATAGAGAACCCCTTGAGGATAACTGCGAAGAAAGTCCTGAAACCCGAAAGGTTCGGCAGAATTCAGGAACCCGAAAATGCTTCTTTGGTTCTGGCCAAAGCGGCGACGCGAAATCGGCCCGAGCAAACAGGCGACCACCGGATGCAGTGGCCAACATCCTTCCAACGTCTTCGGCAATGAATTTGATGCGGATGGTCTTTGCCGCTTGATCTCAGCGGCAACAAGTCTTGCCAACTTTCCCGGCTTGGAGGATTGGCGCCCATTCTCAATCGCGCGCGAGATCATATCGATCTGCTCTTCGCCTGCTGCATTTACCGCAAGATCTATAAACCGCCCTTGGATCTTCGACCACTCATCACGCATTTCGCGTGAAAGCCTGTTTGCGTATTCCTCGAAGGACTGGTGGAGAATGCCAACAACGATGAGCCGGCCAGCGCTGCGAGAAGCTGCTTCCGCAAGCTGCTGGAACAGATAAACGTCAGAGCCCTCTTGCGCAGCGGCTTCGAGAAATTTGCCCATTTCATCGATAAAAAGGATCAACCCGCCCTTTTGATCGGGCGCCTTTTCTGACAGGGCGACCAAGGACGAAACGACTTTGGCGTCGGTCCAATGTTCGTCTCGCTTTTTCTTGACCAACTTTTGCTTAAGGAGTGCCGCCCCGATCACTTGGCATGCGTCCGCCCTACGACCGACAACCGGCAAGACCGTCCACCCCTTTGATTTCGGCGGCATAGCCTCTAGAACCTTTCCGGCGGTATCTTGACCTATGGAAGCGGTGGCAGTTTGGGCCAGCTCTTCATTTCCGCCGAGCAGCGCACTGAGCGCAACAACCAAACTTGATTTGCCGCTGCCATATGGTCCGGTCCAAGTGAACGCACCATGCCCAGTCTCAGAAACATGGTGTGCCATGGCGGCCAAAACTTCGGCTGATGATTTGGGGCAAACAAACCCTTCGAGGGCCCGCGGGTCATTGTGATCACTATCAATTCGGATCGATCGTTGGAATCGTCGGGCTACACGTACTTTATCAGCTAGCACTTTCACGCAACCTCCCTGCAATCGACTGTCGGATAATCAAGAGTCACATATTTTTGCGCCTCGCCGAGATCGACCTCGCCGTCACGCAGCACCTGTTTCAGCCCCGCTGTCTCGGACCATCTAAACGCCCCACCGGTAAACTCTTCCAGTTCAAGCAACCTATCCACAACGTCGTTTTCATCCAGAAGAAATACGCGGCCAGGAGATCCAGGTTCGTGAGCAATGACCTCAAACGAAAGCGTATTTGCGGTCGTGTACCCCTGCCAGAACTCAATCAATGAATACAAAAAGACACCCGGGCTCAGCATTGACTTCGGGCCCCGAACAAAACGAAAGCCGTCTTTTTTCCCAACAGCCTTTATCAGCCCGAGCTCGACTAGCGGTGACTCCAATGTGTCTTCAGGAGTTGCCTTTGCCGAAGCGGGCCTCGCTGCGTATGTCCGTAGAAAGCACTCGACATCTCGCTTGATTGTCGTCGTCGCGACCCGCGACCAAGCTCTGTTTTTCGCAACCTTTTCAATGGCCTTTACAAGCTCCTCGCGCTCAAAGGTTGCTCCTGAGAAATTGTTAAAACTCCAATACCAGGTTGTTTTTTCGGGTCTTCCTGACAAGTTCCAATGCACCCACCACAGACTTGCCGGGTGTTCCAAATATGGGTCAACACCGTGTTGGCCGAATAACATTCGACCCATATCCGTCGTTTCAAGAGAATTCGGCTCCGATCCTTCCTTAATGACCCCCGCCGCAATCGCCCAATGTCGCATTGAGGAAACCATATTTTTCCCAACGCCAAATCGCGCAATTGCATCATCGCCGGTAAAAACTACACGATTATTGGCTTGCCCATCGCATTCCCAAACCGCGCCGAATGCCTTTTTCAGCCACCCGTAACGTAGAGGAAAGGTTTCATGTCCAGAAAATTGCGGTTTATACGTGTCTAGGTAAATTGGGCCGCGCGCCATTGCCTCTCAACTTTCATGTCGTTGCTACTGGATGATCGATCCAGCTCGACCTTACCGCTGACGATGTGCTACAGTCAACTGGAGAACCGCTCCAGGGATATAGACTTATATCCTCCATGCAGACCTCAGAAGAAACATAAGCAGTTGTAACAAAATGAAAATCGGCGATACGCTATATTTTGACCATCAAGCCACTACACCACTCGACCCTGCGGTTCTTGATGCGATGCAGCCATATTTCACGGCACACTTCGGAAACCCGCACGCGACGGACCACATAGTTGGGTGGAAGGCAAGCCAAGCCATCGAACAAGCAGCGACTGAAGTAAGTGCGTTCGTAGGACGCGACCCTGACGAGATCGTTTTCACATCAGGTGCAACCGAAGCAAACAACCTTGCGCTGTTGGGGCTTGGAAGACGGGCCATCAACAGCCAGCGCAAACGGATCCTACTCGGGGCAACCGAGCACAAATGTGTGCTGGCAACAGGGCGCATTCTTCGGGATCAACTTGGTTATGAAGTCGTGCTGATCCCCGTGGACAGCAAGGGCCGGATTGATCTCGAATTTCTCGAGACCCAGCTTGATGAAGACGTCCTTATTGTGTCGATCATGGCCGTGAACAACGAGATCGGGACAGTTCAGGACATCGCTGAAATCGGGCGTCTAGCCCACCGGGTCGGGGCCTATTTTCATTGTGATGGTGCCCAGGCGGCATGCGCCATGGATCTCTCGACCATTTCTCAAGATGTCGATCTTCTCAGCCTTTCCGCGCATAAGATGTACGGACCAATGGGGATCGGAGCGTTGTATGTGCAGCGCGATGTGCAGCCGGTTCTTGAACCGATAATATATGGTGGGGGGCAGCAGAATGGCTTGCGCTCAGGAACGGTACCGATGCCTTTGTGCGTCGGATTCGGCGCGGCTGCAAAATACGCTGCCTCGGATTCAGCGGCTAGAGATCGCGCATCCCTGTCTCAGAGAAGAAACCGGTTTGTTGAAAAACTTCGCAAACTGCCGTGCGAAATATGGACAAACGGGCCTGCCCTCTCCTCAGAGAGGCATCCAGGAAACGCCAATATTGGCTTCGCGGGAGTCGATGCACATGATCTACTCAGCACAATTCAACCGCGTCTGGCTGCCTCAACGGGTTCTGCGTGTACAAGCGGAACACCGGAGGTTTCCCATGTGCTAAGAGCAATTGGGCTGACCGAAGAGCAAGCAGCGTCTTCGATTAGATTCAGCTTGGGAAGAGATACAACCGATCAAGATGTTGACGAGGCCGTGGAGATTGTTGGCTCGGCTTTGGCGAAGCTTGATCAAAATGGACTTTTGCGGGCTGTTTAAAAGGTGCCAGTCGGATGTGAATTCCTCTGCTGAAACCCGGTGCGCCGGGCGCAATCAGGGAACTACTGAACTCGCCAATCCGCAACCGCCCTGTTCTCCCCCGGCCCGATCACGCCCAGCGCCATCTCGGCCTCGGCTCCAACGTCCGCCACACCAGGGCTGTTGGCGCGCAACGCCCGGATCGCCTCCATGTTGCGCACCACCTGCGGTGTTCGGGCCAGTGTTTCGGCCAGCGATGCCTGGAATTCCTGCGCCTTCACCTGGTGGCGGGCGCCGAAGTAGAAGCTGACGATGGCGCCGAGTAGCCACCAGAGCGGTTCGGGAACAAGGGCGAGGCCCTGCATGCGCGAGGCGAACCAGACGGGGTCGACCATGGCCGACCCCACCAGGAACAGCACGCCCAGCGCCATGGCGGGCCGCGGCAGGCGGTTCAGGCCGTCGATCACGCGGTCGAACAAGCCGCGACGATTGCCGAACTCGGCGCCGAACTGGCGCAGCGCGGCGGCCTGGAACTCGGCCGTCCGCTGCGCCTCCGCCTCGGCATTCGGGCGAAAGGTCTCGACCGTCTGGCGCACGTCCTTCAGCCCGCCGCCGAACAGCCAACCGAACAGGCTCTGGATCAACCCCATGACTTCACCCTGAACCGCCCCGGGTTTACCGGAGAGTAAAACTCTCGAAGGATGGACCCTATGACACAGAGAAAATACACCCCGAGTTACACGGCTGAATTTCGCGAGCGCG